>Ga0307512_10003884_pt1 | contig 16803 bp, 21 predicted proteins | sample 14_EM_MG_FD_200267 | JGI IMG/M metagenome (GOLD analysis project Ga0307512, IMG submission 200267) | Populus trichocarpa ectomycorrhiza microbial communities from riparian zone in the Pacific Northwest, United States - 14_EM | ecosystem: Host-associated > Plants > Roots > Unclassified | place...
AAGTCCCCACAAGATGGCGAAAGTACACTGCGCGTGCGTAATGTGATGAAGAAACCCGAGACGCACACGATGGAGCCCGTTTTTCGTCCAGACAGCGATGACGATGCCCTACAACGGCTATCGAAAATCCTTCCCGTTCGCGTTAGAAACGAATCGACTGCACAAGCCGAGGCGTCATCCGAGCCGGGCAACGTTAAGAAGAAAGTGGCCTTCTTTGAAGTCTTTGAAGGGAACGAAGGGAACAAACCGACGAGCCCTCGTCATATCAATCTCCTGGAACTCGGACAGACCAAGAAGAACGGTATGAAACCAAAACAGGTGGGTCTATCGTCCATAACGTGTACTACTGCACCTGCAACTGAGTGATCTAGGCGCCTCGGCGTGACATTCCTGCATTACCCATTCAACACCTGGACCCCGACGCCACCAGGTCGTCTGGCTTCGTCTCTGGCACCAAGCTCTCGACAAAAGTGAAAGCGGCAGCAAGCGGCGGTTTTTCCCATCTTCGTTTGAAGGAATGGTCCGTTGCAGATGGCATCCCCTCGCAGGAAGCATCGTCCGGAGTCGTCAATCTGGTGTGGGAGGCGGGGGTCTTGAAAGTGCGCCACGCGAATGGTGGCTCAACTCTTTTCGAGCTACAAGTCAAGAAAAGGTCTCTTGTTGGCGTCAAGTATGTGGACATAAAGGTTAGGCCCTTCCTGCTTGGCAAGATAAAGTTCTGAGGCTTTCTGCAGAGAACTCTTACGACGGACCCTCTCATCCAAATATGTCCATCCTTACTGGCCTGTGTGCAAAATCGCACGCAATTCAGGTTCAAGCCTGGTATGATTCAGTTGTTTTTTTTAGATTCGACAACGTTGTTCTCACTCCTGCACCAAATTTCTAGGCTCCTCTGATGCAGATGGTCTCCTTACATTCAAATTCGATACGAGCGAAAGTGGTTGGGACAATGAGGTGTATATGAGTCTTGTCCAAAAGTTGTTAGATTCCCTCGCTTCCAAAGAAGGGAAATCGATACTGGAGTGCGTGTCCGATTCTACAACTTATCTTACATGCTGACGGTGTGATTCAGTGGGCCGGGAGCAAGGGCAGTATGGGAGGCTGTAACGCGTGGCCGTGAGGATTCGTCGATAATGAGCGATCCAGAACCTATGGTTCTTGATGCTCCTGAGGGAAATCCCCCTAATCCGCCTTCTAAGCCCCGACCGCGACCCAGACCGTAGGAGTTGTCTTTTTGGGCTTTCTTGTTCCTGACCGATTTCATAGACGCAGAGATGCAAATGCAACTGCTGACTTTTTTGTGCGCCGCTCGACGCGTCTGTCTGGAGTCGAAGAGGAGCGATTTTCTCCAAAGCCCGATCCGGATGAAGTGTATGTCGCCCTTCCTTGGGTCATTTGCGCTTTGTTGAAAAACTTTCAGTATTCTGGGTTATCGTTCCGGTACAGGCTCCCTCAATATCACGAATGGCGACGTTAGTCGTTTGAAGCCTGGTGAATTCTTGAATGACACATTAATCGAGTTCGGACTCAAGTAAGTCGATTTTTGTGATGAGCCTTCTGGTTGTGTTGACCCCAGTAGGTTGTGGCTAGCTGACTTACAAGAGAGCAACCCCGAGTTGGCAAGTCAAGTTCATGTTTTCAGTTCATTCTTTTACAAGAAACTTTCCACGAAAATGTGCGTGCGGTGTTTCGTTCGTAACAATTTTAATTCATATCATGCTCCACAGCCCCGAGGAAGGTTATAATAGTGTCAGGAAGTGGACATCCAAATTTGATATTTTTCAGAAGAAATACATCGTTGTTCCCATTAACGAGAAGTACGTTATATCTCCTTGGATTGACATGATCGGGTCTTTAACGGATCGTAGCTTGCATTGGTATCTCGCCATAATCTACTTGCCAGAATACACGTTGTTGTCGCCTCCCGTTCAGGTGACGAGCACCCAAACCCGTAGGTCTACGCGTCGGTTAGGTGTCATTATCGATTCCCCAGAGGCTCAACAGTCGGAACCTGCACCGAGACAATCCCTTCCTCCTGATCCCGATCCTCCATTGAATGGTGGCGTCGATTCTGTTTCCCCGGCTGAACTCGTCGACTTGGAGTCCCAGAAAACAGATGACCAAAAGGACGAGTTTGACGTTGAGCGAATGGTAGCATCCGCCCTTACCACACCAGTGGACCCCACGGCGAAGCTAGTTGATGAGCAACAGCAAGTTGGCACGGCCAATGCGGGCACTTCCGTTACCTACTGTCCGGAGTCGCCAACGCTTGCGTATCCACAAAGCTCGCCGCCTTGTCACCCAGCAACATTGTCGTCCCCTGATCCCCAGGGCGACAGTATTGAACGATCGAACCAGGTGGAGTCGGCAGGAGGGGATACTACCCGGACATCGGGTATTGATCCCTCCACATTCTATGGCACAACAAAGCCTCAAGGACAACGGGACGTCACTCCCCCTCAAATTGCCCCCATCGATGCCACTGCGCTGCAAGAAATTGAGATTGACGAAGATGAAACGGTAGGCAATCCTGATAGCGAGCCTGAGCAAGCTGCCGAGTGCGTGCCCCTTCCATCCTCCGGCGTCAGAACTATCACTCATGACCTTCAAGGCATCCGAGAACTTACATCTACACCCTTGATTCTCTGGCGTCGAAGCATCCTCAGGCGGTCAAGAGACTTAGCAGATACCTTCTCATGGAGGCTCATGACAAAAGGCAGCTAGCAGAAGACGCGCTTACAGAACCCAAGGGCATGCAGGCGATCGTAGGTCTTTACTCATTCATTAGAAGATCTGCGTGAGGCTGAGTTATTGTTCAGGTACCCCACCAGCCCAATTACTGTGACTGCGGCATATATCTGTTGCACTTCGTCAAGACATTCATGAAAGACCCGAAGGCCTCGTCAGACATCATTCGCAACGTATGTTACCAAACGTACCGTATTGCTCGTCGAGTGTGCTGGCTTACTTTCCACGTAGCGAAAGTCACCTCAGAAAGGCCGCAGGGTTCCCCACGAGCATTGGGACGGCGCCTCCGTCGGCAGCTATCGCGAAGAGCTGGCCGCTCGCATTCGCTCCATGTCTGAGGAATGGAAGAAACAACGAGGCGAACAGGATTCAGGAACGAAGAACCAGACCGACGGCGTGGCACCACCACAAGAGCAGCAACCCCGCGGGGACGCGGGGACACCCACGGTGTCCTCAAAGGCTGAGAATGATGATGACTCGGATTCTGACATTGAGGTGCTCGGCTCTCCCCAGAAGCCCCCACCCTCCAAGGCGCCGCGGAGAGACAGCGGTTTGGGTGAGGCCAAGAAGGGTCCGGCCGCTAGGGTCCGATGATAGCTTGCCCTGCCCCGCTCCGCCAGCATATACGCCCACTTATCCCCCTAATGCAATTCCATAGAATCCTTTCCCCCAGCATACCATACCTTCCTAGAGCCCCCGTTCCAAGCATGATCGACTCACGCCACCTTATCCATGTTTTGCGTCCATTTTGTTGGAGTTTACTCGGACCTGCCTTGCAACGCATCCTTCTCCATACATATATACCTGTATACCTGTATAAACATTCCATTCGCAAACTTACTGACATGTGTTAATCTATTGTAGACTAGTGTCAGGAGATACTTGCTGATCATTATGCGTCGCTTGTCCAACGCATTCATAGCATCGAGTGAATAAGTACATGAGATGCGAACGCATTAGCGATGGTCACCACCAAATGAAGCGTGAACATGAGCCAGGTCTCTATGTTGGTCGAAATAAAAAACTGTTGATGTCAAGACAACGTAGATTGTGATTAGTGGTACCCTCGTCCAGTGTGGGAGTCCAGATGGAAAGCAAGCTGAGCACTGTACGGGGTTTCACGATGGTATCCGACATGAGGAAAAATCATTTGTGGGACTTATAAAGAAAAAAGTGCAGGTGATGTTAAGGGTATGTGATAATAAGCTAAAACGAGTGGACGGGAAGTGGTTTCGAAACACCAATCACACCAGGGGGGCAAACGGGGGTGAGCGCCAATTGCTCACACAATGGCACGCTCGAGATGGCGACGTTGGCGACGTGAGGGTTGCTGTGAGCCATGAGGGTGGGGTATATGCTCGACTTGGATGGGTACGCCGGGCGCAGGAGTTGGGAATGGGAGGGGGAAAGCGGCGCGCCGAGCGACGGTTGCCGTGGGGGTCACATGCGGCGCAGAAAGGGGGTGGCCGCTGGTTTTTCCCGCTGCTTGCGAGGTGGTCACGGTCATGTTAGCACCGTGACCAGCATTTCCGCCAATCGCGGTGGGATCCTGATGAGAGGGTCCCTTGTGGGAAAGATACCACCCGAGCCCAATGCCGAGGCCAGCACACTGGAGGTGTCATCAGAGTGGGCCACATATCAAGAAGAAGTTTGAATAGTGAATAGAAACTTACAGAGAAAATGATGAGGCCAACTATCCAGACCCATATGGATAAACGATTCGCACCGCCCTGAGTCTTGCGGAGCCACGCGCTAAAAATGGCGATATGGACGTTGGTAACGGTGGTTACGATGGCACGAGAGCAATCCTACCTCTGCTTCTGCGAATATGGTTTTCGGCTTTCTTCTCTAGCAACCATGCTGAAGCGCCTCCAAAAGTCATCGCCTTTCTCACCACGCCGAGGAATCAACTTCTCTTCCGAATTCCCGCGCAGTATGGGCTCGGGTCCCCATGTGATATCACGAGGTTCGGAGGGCTTCGCTGGTCGCGCAAAGACAGGAAGTATGGGACTCATCGTTGGCGGTAGAGGGTGAGGAGTGCTTGGGACAGAGATGGGTGCGGCCGGAGGGGGAGGCGGCCGAGCGACGGCAGGCGGCATGCGGGGAGCCGCATGATCGCTGGGATGCGTGCGTGCAGAGCTGATACCAGGAGGAAAGCGGGGGGCATTGAGCGTTTCGGGCTGGGACATGTTTAGCGCCGCAATTGGAGCAGCATATCCCGGTTTCGGAGCGATGAGAGGTACCGGCATCTGCTGCGGGGCTGATTGGGCGACATTTGCAGGCGCCGGATGCCCAGCGCGAGTCCCATCGTAGTTGCCATCTGAAATATCATACATGAACATCATTTCGACGACTTTTTTTTTCAGTGGACTTACTTGCACCATTCAAGTACGCGTCGTAGCTACGAAAGAAGCTGAATGATATGGGAAAGATGAGAGAAGGGGCGAACGCACTGATTATACGCAGAAGTTCGTGCATTTGGGTCATCCCTGGGCGGTTGTCTATATCGAGGTTGTGGCTGGGACTGTGCGTAGACCGAGTCGGGTATGTCTGTCGCAAAAGGTGGTCGACCAGCGAGAGGAGCAGCCATTCAGAGACGATGGATCAAAGGAGTGTGGTAAAAACGAGTGAACGCCCCTCAAAAAATAGAGGCAGATGATTAGGGAGGAATGGAAAGGAGAAAGGGAAGGAGGATACAAGGCAACCGAGCTCCTGAAGGCCTTGACTCTTGACCTCGAAAGGACTTGTCTCGCTGCCCTCGGCGTCGGCTAAACCCCGGCTAATCGTGTTGTCAAACACCACCATGTCAAGGTTCCCCCTTCTTCCATTCGTTCCTTCCTGACTACGTAGCGATGTCCAAATATACTTTTTTCTGTTTTTGAGAGGTCTTCAATCACTGCCTGTACAATTGTGTGATTTAATTTGGTTGATTTTAGTTCGTCAGTCCCATACTACCATAGACGGCCCCCACGTTGCAATAATAGAAGTAGCAGGCACCGCCATTTGTCAGCATTTGGCTGGCTTGTTTACGTAAACGACGGCGGAGGCACGACGCGACGCGCCCAAGGATCGTCGCGTCGCGCCGCGAACACATTCACTCTCCATCCTAGATTCAGTGCTCATGGCTAAACGCAGAGCAGTTATTGACAGCGACGATGAACAAGACGGAAGGGAGGGTAGCCCCTCTGGCGCTAAGCGATCTCGGCTCAACAACAAGGACCAGCGATCCTCAAAGTCGAAAGGGAAGGGGAAGGCAAGAGATGACAATGACCTCTTGAACGATATCCGAGTTGATGATGACGATGACATTTCCGCGATGCGAGATAACCATCCTGAAGAAGACGAGGGTGCTCAAGAACGCTTCGAGGAGGAGCACGAAGAATCTGTCCGCGAGTCCATCCGTCAAAGGAACAAGCACCAGGGGGTGCGTTCTACCTTATGCTGGACTACTTCATCCTCAGACACACTTGGATAGGGTGCTGCAAAATTTGGCATCATTGAATCCGTTGAGATGCACCAGTTCATGTGCCACAAGTTCCTTACCTTCAAATTCGGCCCACAGATTAACTTCATCATCGGTGCGTAGCATAGCGTATTCTGTGCCATCAACAGCGTAGGTGACGCGCATACAGGTCACAACGGAAGTAGGTAGACCTTCTTGATGGCGCGTGATGCTTTTTAAGTTGTGGTATAGGTGGCAAGAGTGCTGTCCTTACAGCAATCACGGTTGCATTAGGCGGAAAAGCCACTTCTACCGGCCGCGGGAATGGTCTGAGGGCGTTCATCCGAGAAGGTCAACCGTACGTGCTCTTTCACTCGATCTTTTTACATTTGGTGACGCGTGTGACCGGGACTAGTGCTGCAGAAGTGTCAATTCACCTTAAGAACCAGGGCGACGAAGCATTTAAACATGATCTGTACGGAGATAGTATCGTCATCACTCGCCGTTTCACCAAGGAAGGGGCATCGTCATATAAAATCAAGAGTAAGGACGGCAAGTTAGTCTCGACTAAGCGTGAAGATCTCTCCGCTATCTGCGACCACATGAACATCCAGGTCGATAATCCCATGAACGTCCTTACGCAAGGTAGGTCGAGGACTTGATCAACGTTATTATCACCTTAACTGAGGCACGATTCAGATGCAGCCAGGCAGTTTTTGAGTTCCTCACACCCTTCTGACAAATACAAAGTAAGACCGACCTTTCAGTTGTACCGTTAAAGTCTCAAGTACTCTCAGTTCTTCCTTCGTGGTACCCAACTTAGTCAACTGAGTGAAGAGTACGAAACATGTCTCGAAAATATCTCCCAAACGTCCAAGGTCCTCATGCACAAGAAGGAAGCGATCCCAGACCTCCAAGCACACTATAAGGAGGTCCTGACGCGCTTTGAGGAAGCATCTAAAGCCCGAGAGCAGAGACACAAGGCCGATGAACTCAAGAAGGAATTAGCATGGGCTCACGTTGCTGCGAAGCAGGAAGTTCGTCATTAACTACATCATACCTGCCATCATAATTGAGATTTTTGGCAGGAAGTGACAGAAAAGGCCACTGGCTTTCATAAGCTGGAGCAACGCATACCGAAAATCCAAAGCAGTCTAGATGGTGCCGATGTACGTGGTTTGATCGTATAGCCCAAGTCAACTCAAACCTGGGACGTAGGAAAAATTCAACACAGCCACTGCCGCCGTTGAGACCTACGAAAGAGAGCACGAGAACCTCGGTAATATCGACCATCTTATGGAGAAGAAGAAAACTTTAAATGACGCTATGCGTGAAAATAGGACCAAGATCAGCGGTCTGAAGGTAATTCAGAGGTTGACTACGTGGTCGTGTTGTGTGCTGAAAGTCCGTGATAATACCAGCACGACGAACGCCTGATTAGCGACAATTTGAAGAGCACCAAAAATGCAATGCAGCAGCTGGAATCCCGAGTAGCGGCTGAGAAAGCTAGAATCGCCGAGTTTTCACAGTCCAAACAAGATGAATTAACCCAGCGCCTGCAGCAAGCCACCCTCGATGTTCAGGAGGCTGAAAAGGACCTAAAACAGACGGAGGCACTCATCGTGGCCAAAAAAAGTGAGGCTAGCGCCATACGAGCACAGGGTGACGAGATCGACCGCGACATCCAAGCTGAGAAAAAATCGGTGATGGGTTTACGGGAGCAGATCCAACGCTGTGTTGAGCAGCAAAACAACTCCCTCGCACCATATGGTCGTGATCTCAAGAATGTCCTGGATCGCATTGGAACGATGAGATGGCATGGGCAGAAGCCGCTTGGCCCGCTTGGCGTCTATGTGAAAGTGAAGGACCGTATCTGGGCAGATTTGCTGAGGAATGTAATTGGCTCCCACATGTCATCTTTCGCCGTGACAGACCCCAGGGACCTTCCGGCATTGAAGAAGTTGTTAAGGGACAGTGGAAAGTATGTGGATCGTGCTTCCTCTTTTCTCTCCTGGGTGCTGATGTTCCTTAGTCCAAACACCAGTGTCTTTGTGTCCGATGTTGATCTCTTCGATTATAGGTCTGGAGAACCTGCACCCGAATACCCCACAATCCTTCGCGTAATCGACGTAAGTTCACCCCTTAACTTGGTTCGATTTCTAATACAGCATCTCGCAGGTGTCTGATGAATTTATCCTCCGCATACTCATCAACCAAGCCAAGATAGAACGAAATCTCTTGGCCCCGACGCGTGGCGCAGCCGACGACTTGTTGCGTCGCATTGATGGAGGCGGGCAATGCCTAACTGCGGACCTGTGGCGTGTGCAGCGCTGGAGGTTTGTACCCCTCCCACTTCATTTGGAACTTCCCGCTTAACGTTCTCTGATCTCACCTCATCTCAGCGATGGCGGTGGGCAGTCGCAGCCGTTGCATTCACTGAGGCCAAATGATCCTCGGAACCTACTTTTTACTGGCCAGAATGCTCAGGCTCAGCTCCGGTTTGTTTTGGCACTCCCCTAGCCTTCATGTTTGATTTATTTTGTTTCCCTTTCCCGTAGACAATGGCAGGACAAGGCGGCGTCCGCAGATGCCAAGCTGCAAACACTGACGGCCAAGATCGGCGAGGTGCGTGAACGCTTCAACCAAGCCCAGCGCGAGATCGAAACGCATGAGGTACGAATAAATCTTTACTTAGGTTGATATATCCTTATAGATGTTTTCAGCGTCAATGCCGAAATATTCATCGACGACTGGGTGACTTGAGGGCCACCCGTGATTCCGTACAGACAGAGTCCAATGACAATGCACTCGTTGAAACGTCTGGGCTCGACGATGCACTGAAAGTATGTTGTACTCAATACTGTCCTCACATACTTCAATGTCGTTGATCCTCTGGTATAGGAAATGACGGCCGAGAAGGAGTCTCTCATGGCCCAATACAAGAGTGTTGCCGAGCAAAAGGCAAAGATTGACCAAGAGCAAGAACCTCTGCTCAAGGAGTTGAACGAGATCAAGAAACAAATTGAAGCATTTGATGGACGACGACAAGAGGCCCAGGTTCGCAAGTGTCCCCTTGTGTCGCCTCATCAAATGTTGCTAACCCCCGGCTCTAGGCTCGAGTCACGCAAGCTGCCGAGCAGCGACTGGCCGCACAGAACGAGCAGCACCACTGGTCGAAAAAGCTCCTCGACGAGGAAAAGAAAGTACGGGACGCCAAGGAACAGTTGAACGTTGTCCAGCAAGAGTTTGAGGCAAGTTATCGACGCACCTCCCGTCGGCGTCTTCTTAGGTTGGCTTTCAGGAATGGACAAGAGGAGCAGAACAGTATTGTGCCCGCGTTTCTAATCCTAGGAAAGTACAAGTCGTCAAACGCAACCTGGATTCTGTGCAGGCTGCCTTGAAGGAGCGCGAGAAGCGGTGTGTTGTATTTCTGCGAGCAAGTCGGCTTGACCGCTTACAAGTCGTAGACAAGGCGCATCGGTAGAGGAGATGGCGGCCGAGGTCAACAAGGCGCGAGCTGCGCTCGAAACGGCACAGAGGGACCTGAAGAGTATGGCATCATTGAACCGGGTGAGTTCTCACAGTCTCGCACAGCCACTCCGTACTGACGACGCACCTGAACATATAGGCCCTCAAGCAATCCCTTCGTCTCCGGTTGGAGAAGTGGCACGACTTCCGCCGCCACATTGCCTTCCGTTGTAAGGTCGTGTTCCAATACCACCTTTCGAACCGTGGATACTTTGGCAAAGTCCTTTTTAACCACCATGACGGAACGCTGCAGTTGAGGGTGCGGTGACCCGCCCGCTCTCTAGACTTAGCGACTCACCCAATGTTACACCCAGGTCCAAACTGATGACCAGAACGGCACTCAAGGTACAAATCGGGACAAAGACCCTCGTGCACTGAGCGGAGGGGAAAAGTCGTTTGCAACCATTTGCTTGCTTCTCGCTATGTGGGAATCCATAGGAAGTCCCATTCGCTGTCTTGGTACGCCCTATTATCGCTATGAAAGGAACGGGGATTTACGAAAAAGCAGATGAATTCGATGTGTTCATGGATGCCGTCAACCGCCGCATTAGCATGAAGATGATGGTAAGGGATCTTCACGGCTCACCAATACATTGGCCCGTCTCAACCGTGTTTCAGATTGACACCGCCAACTCATCCGACGGAAAACAATACATACTCATCACCCCGCAGAATATGCAAAACATCCATGTTGGCCCCACTGTACGGGTCCATCGCATGTCAGACCCGGAGCGCGGACAAGGTACGTTAGCGGGCGGTACCTCTGTAGCGTAAAACCCGTTGGCTCTGCAATACTAGTACTATACTGTACCATACACTTCCTATTTTTTTTTTACATCCATATGGATCACCCACTCTAAGATATAATCTTTACCACAAATCCGACGCCCGTCGGCGTCTATGCTTAATCCAGTATCTCGTTTCATTTCATTTCGACCCTGGACCTTTTCGTCCTTCGCGTAAACATTTTCGTAAACAGCACAGTAAAAAGAGTAAGGACCAGGGATGTCTGCGTGTACCTTGTCCGGTTGAACTGATTAAGCTGGTTTGGGTCCTGGTTCACACATCTACGCGGCCCAGGGACAGAGGGGCAAGGGAGTACAGTAGCGCAAAGGCCTCCGTTCAGTTTCAGTTAGTACGATAAGGAATGATTTTTTTCTAATGCCGCGCCCACGGATCCACAGGCTCCTCATTCCCACACCCGAAGCGCAAAAAAAAAGGAAAGACCACAGTCCCGGATCCGATAACCTCGTGGCTATGGGTAAAAACACACACACCGTGACCCACACCTCTGATCTTTTTGACAGGTCGCGCTAGTCTCCGAGGCTCGATCAATCCTTCTGACGCCACACTCTTTCGAGTCACTCCAGTCAATCTCCCCCTCCAATCCCTCTCCCCACATCACGCTGTCAGAGCGCTACGAATCGCCAATCGCGATTTTTTGCCAACTCGCAAAGCCCCGCGCTGTCCCTTCTCCCTCGGTACTGATAAGGCCTATCCGTTTACGCGAATTGCGGACGCTTTCCGGCTTTCCGGCCTTGTGGCATCACCGTATGGTGTAGGCACACATTTCGCCGGTTCGTCCCTCCCGCTCAGTCGATCTAAGGGGGTCTAAGGGGGGGAGCGGGTTCAGCTTCAAATACCGTTAGACAGCTTTCTGTCCTTCTGGCGTACAGAAGCGCGACGGGCAGCTCGGCGTGATACGTGTGGTTACTTTATGCTGATGGGATCGGACCAAAATACACAGTGACTATCGTAGTAGTGACAATCCATTTCACCCAAGTTCCTTCCCTCCACCCACGCGGGCTGGCGCTGGGCGTACAATAAGCGTCAAATGCAAAACGCCAAAAAACTAGCCGCTCATTCTGCTTCTGTACGCCCGAGGAGACTCTGGCCATTGTCTTTGAACTTCTTGAGCTCCACTTTCCACGGTTCCCACGCGGAACCGTATTTCTTGAGGAGCCGAGTCAGCTCTTCCCGTTGTTCCTTCTGTAAATAAGCGCAGGGGGGGATGTGTCAGGGTTTTGTCTATTGTCGCCAGAAGCAGCTGCGGAGAAAGAGGGGGAAACCACTCACAAGGTTCAGGGGCTCCTCCCCACCATACACATCAGAAAAAACATCTTTCAGCTCATGGCGTTTCAGGCTCTCGGCATGCCTGAAGGCACGCATGACGTCTTTCTTGAGCGACTCCTTCAGCTCGTCTTCCTCCGCGTTGGACCACCAGCCGCGGTTCTGGAGGAAGAGCTTGAAGCGAGCGATCGGGTTATCTACGCGCTTCCAATCCTCGACTTCCTGTCGTGGCCGATAGGCGAACGAATCATCCGACGTGGAATGATGACCGACGCTGCAGGTACCAACCTGAGTTTGCGAGAATCATGAGATGAGAATTTTCTGACCGTACCGATAGGTCATAGCTTCGAGAAGGACGCCTCTGCCACTCTCAACACACCGGCGACGCGCCTCTCGCGTTGCGCTCAGCACGGCCAACACGTCATTCCCGTCCACACGGATGGTATCAATGCCGTAGCCAGCACCGCGTGCTGCTATGCCATCGCCAAAATACTGTTCTGAAGATGGAGTGGAGATTGCAAAGCCGTTGTTACGAGCGATGAACAGGGTCGGGGAGGAAATAGTGGAGGCAAACAGCATTCCCGCGTGGAAGTCGCCCTCGGACGCTGCCCCCTCGCCAAAATATACAACCGCGCAGTTCTTACCCCGCCGTGCCGGATCGCGTCGAAGCGCGTAAGCGACTCCTGCGGCCTGTGGGATCTGTGTGGCCAATGGAGATGAGATGGTGTGAAAATGGTGCTTGGCAGAACCCCAATGCTGCGGAATAATTTGCTGCGGTCAGGGGGGGGCGGAGAGGAAAGTCACTAGAAGGAAAGGCATGTACCACTGGCATCTGCCGTCCTTTGCCTGACGTGTCTTGTTCACTTCCAAAGCATTGCGCCATGGCATTGTCGATTTCCCAGCCACGCCATAGAAGGACACCTAATTCGCGATATTGACCTGCCAGCGAGTAAGTGCCGTACGTACTAGACATGGGTGGGTAAAGTCCCCCCGGCTTACCAAGTACTCTGTGTCAAGCAACATGCAATTGGTGTGAAATAAATTCTAGAGAGAGAACAACGCACTCGTCGTCGGGAAGGAGCGCTGCTGCAGTTCCAATGATCGATGCCTCTTCGCCATACTGACACGACGTAAGCTACTATTCGTAGAAATGAAAAGACTATGTGCGCACAGCGGTCATCTAACTCGAAAGTCACTCGGAGGATCAAATACGGAACGCTTGGGAAAGTGCGTACATAGAAGGATATCTTTCCCTGGCGCTGGATGTTGTAAAGCAAGTTGTCTATGATGGGAAGAAGAACCATGTTCTTGTAACTATGATGGTCTCAGAGAACCTTCTTTGGGGACAAGGAGGTACTACGGACATTCTGCGCGCCAGTTGTTCATCAAGCTGGCGCCACAATCATAAGCACTCGTCCAAGGAAAGCACGGAGCAACACGGACACACCTCTGGTAGTTCAGCACCTTCGATGACGTTCCCAACACCATCTATAATCCTGTACGTAGGCAATTGCTTTCCATCCGCGGTAACCGCATTGAAGAAATGGGGTTTGGGTGTAATGGGCGACTGAGACGTCGGCAATAGACCGTGACCGTGGCTCTCCGGGAAAGAGACGCGGGTCGTCGTCGATAGACACTTACGGAATATGCGAGAGAAAGCGAACTGTGTGCAAGTGCGAAAGGTCCGGATCATCTGGAAAGTGAACAGTGAGCTAGCAAGCCTCAACTTGCCTCGCCCACGGATCGGCGAGTTGCGAATGCGGGGCCCGGCGGCAAAAAGAGACTTGCGCGGATTGACCGGACCGGACTTATCGTCATGGTCACATTGTCACATTTGATCGAAGTTAATTTCAAATTCGCATTTTTTTGTATTGCGATCCGTATCGGCCGTTGTGTTTAGTGCCAAGTTCCAAAGGGCTCATATGGGACTATCGCGCCCTATTCGCTCACACGGCTCCTACTGTGACGGTGTCTCCCATCCAGGAGACGAGACATGATTAATACTGAACAGATGAAAACGCCGGTTCTTCTTGGACGTTCCTCTTTTTCACCCACCCTTTCTTTGCTTTCTTTCTCCCGGAGCTGTACATCCCCCTTTGGCTCATTCAGCCAGGCCTTGCCTCAATCTGCTTGGCCATGCTCCTCTCGTTTCCATGGTTCTTCTTCTTCCTTGCTTTTGCTCCTCGGTGCGTTTTTGCGCTTTTCGAATTCTTCGCGTATTCGGGCGTACATCAGTGCGGCCATTTCAACATTTCCTTCTCTGGCGGCCAGCCGCCCGCTGCCCTCCCCCTTACCTTGACCGTCATTCCTTTCGGTTCTACACCGCTCTCCTTTACCCTTCCCGAATCGGCGTGGGACAGTTCCACAAGTTCTGGTTCCTACGTCACCGTTCTGCCCCTTCCAGCAGGGATTTCTTTGTTGGCTTCGTTGGATGATGCTGCAGGGAATAATGCCGCAGTTTCATCTGATGTCATCCAAGTGCAGCCTTCCACGGATACGTCTTGCATTTCCGCCAACCAGACAAGTCCCGCCGTATTTCAGTTAGCGGACGATGCGGTTTCCCAGTGCTCCCCGTTCAATGTCTCGCGGAACACGTCATCCTCGGATCACTCTATTTCGGTCAGGGTATTTATCCCAGGGAGTCTTTCTTTCAGTCTCCGGTGGATAAACTTCCATACAAGTCAAGGCGTTGATACTTTTACGTATATCATGGATGTCGCCTCAGGACTCCGGGTAGCAATGCTCTTCGATGACGGTCAGGGAACTCGTCAAGTCTCAGACTTGATTTCGGTGGGAGGAGGTGTATCCAGCCCAAGCGGATGTCTTCAGACAAGTTCTGCACAAGACTCTACAGCGACACAGGCCGGTGTCGGGGGATTATCCAGGTCTGCGATATCTGCGATAGCAAGCTTTGCAAGACTAATTTCATCTCTACCAGGCCTGCACTCGTTGCTATATCGGTCACTTCATCCGTTATTGTCGCCATCATCGTCATTCTTGGCGTTCTCCTCGTACGCCGTGAACGGCGCAAACTCACCAGACGTCTCAACGAGGATGCCCAAAACCAAGAGGCCAATGCGCGCAGTTCACAGTTCGGCCCTCTATCACCCAAGTCTGCCCAAATTCCTGCAGGAGTTCCCTGTACCCCAGCACCCGTGGACCCTGTGTACCCCCCAGAATTGTTCAACCTTCCTCGCACCGAATCGCGCGAGTCGCGGTCGAGACGAACGACCGTCCTCGCGCCCTTCGTGCCCTGGAGTGTGAAGTCGACAAAGAGCCGATCCAGCATCATAAGTCGGACTGTGAGCACCAAGAGCAAGAAATCCAACAAAGGCGCCCACACCCGCTCGCTTGTCGATCTTGACATTGCGAGGCTTCTCGAAGAGGCATCGCAGCAACCTGCCGCTACTGAGGCTCCCCGTGGTTACCCGGCCGCATCGCCCCACACAGTAACCCCTGTGCCCACTCCTTCGGTGCCACCATCGCCTTCGGCATCAGCACACAGCACAATCAGTCCCCCACTACCCCGGGGACGCAGTCACCACGAACTCGACGTTCCTTTATCGCCTCTGAGTAGATTTTCGGACGAATTGCATAGTCCCGACCAGCTGCTGCCCGCCCCAGCCCCAGCCATGACCGCGTCCCGAAATGGACTGTCATCGAGGAAGAGGCCACTCCCCAACCCCCCTCGTGGCTTGGGTATCCTCACGCTGAGGAAAAACCCTGCGCGATTTTGACTTTCGAGGTATTTGAAGTGTCTATCCGAGATCCCCCTTCTTCTACAGTAGCACGAGCATGCCAAGCGGTTATTACAGCATCGGGTTTTGATCCCCGTTTTATTCATTTATTTTTTCTGGAATTTCATGGACATTCGCCCCTCACTCATTGGTTTTTTTCTCGTTTTGCACTGATCACCACCCGAGAACTGTATCATTAGCTGCTAGGGTTCGCTACAGTACACACCGGTTGTTTACATAGATTCGTGGGTATGTCAAGGGTATGGGGGTCAAGGTGTACGTCTACATACAGTACTTATTTGGCTTGCCTCCTTAACCCCGTTCGCTGTTACAATGCCCTGGTGCATTTTCAGGAACTTGGTTGCTACAGCCACGACAGACGACGTACACGCGATGCGGCTTCCAGACATTTAGGGTGCCGAAGCGCAGATCATTGATCATTACAGGTTACTGATGTAATGCTGTACCCGTCTCCCGCTTAATGTGTTCTACCGTACTGGTACTAGTGCAAATTCGGATCAGGATGAGACCATAATATATTCGGCCAACTGCGCTAATTCAACATAACTCAGTAAACATATAACTATGTCACCAGGATACAGTGGATACAGAACACCCCGACACGACTGTTCAAGTTTGGGCAAAACCCCTGTCCATGTGGGTTACTGAGGCATGTGCCACTTGTTGTTGCGCTGCGCAAGGTCCCATCAGTCAAAGGGTGACAGTAGGGACGATAGTAGGCATGGAACTGAAACGATCACCACCGTTTGTCTCCCAGTTCGTACGTAGCCTAGTTCATCATTCGCCATAGATGGTAGATAGTAGCTACCTTCAGCTTACGGCCAAACAACAAACAACTAACAATGAAAGAAAAAATACCCTATCTGTCATAAAGAAAAACAAAAACAGAGAGATCCAACAACAAAGACTCGTCAGAAATCAGAAATCGGAATCGCGTGACACTATAACTCCTGCATTCTCTTGGCAGCACAAAAATACGACAGCCCGTTCGCACCCTGCCCGCCCTTCACCATTGGACCCGCCGCGAGCGGCGCTGCCAGAGTCCTCCGAGTCGACCTCCGTTCTCCGGCGTGATGGTCCGGTATCACAACCACACCACAGTACAAAAGTACAAACGACCGCCGGCCACAGTCATCATCAATCGTCATCACCCGATCGTCGACCTTGGCGGTGGTGGCGGTGGCAGTGGCGGTGGCGGATTACAGCAGAGGGCGGGGTGCGCTCGCGCGCGCGTGCGTGGCGTAAGGGGGGTTGGAG
>Ga0307512_10003885_pt1 | contig 16795 bp, 12 predicted proteins | sample 14_EM_MG_FD_200267 | JGI IMG/M metagenome (GOLD analysis project Ga0307512, IMG submission 200267) | Populus trichocarpa ectomycorrhiza microbial communities from riparian zone in the Pacific Northwest, United States - 14_EM | ecosystem: Host-associated > Plants > Roots > Unclassified | place...
GACCGCTCTCCCGTAGCTCTCAGCAATCCTAGTGCAAACTCCCAGTCAAAGGGCGAGTGCCATGACGCCCAGCCTGCAGGATAGGTCGTCATATCTGCGGTGCTCCCGGTATAGTACCTCGGAAACTCTTCAGTCCTCACCGCATTACGCTCCAACTGCAGAGTACGAATGGGATCTGCCTTCAGAGCTTTAGATAAAATGTAATTCCGACTGCAGAGTACTAATGAGATATGCCTCCAGAGTTGCTCCTTCCCCATCCCGGGTTTCTGAGAGGGTGTCGATGCCCACCACAGGACTGATACGATAATCGTCCCTCTCCCGCGTAGGTTCCTCCGGGCCATCCAGCCCCCTACTTGGGGTCTCAGGTCTGTCCATCCGCAACGGGATGTGACGAGTTGTAATAGTATATATATCAGGAACGCGTTGGCCAGACGGTCCTTGAGGCATACAGCCATTGATCTCGGATGCTCGGCCGAGACAAGCTGAATCGATAAAAACTCCGGGTGCGTAAGGCACAAACTGTGCAGGGTGGACACTTGTCCGAGAGTGGACTCGTGTCCGAGGTCGAATGAGATCATGCTCGGTTGCCGATCGCGTGATCGTCTGTCTGGATATATGAAATTCGGCGTTTTGGTATCTGCCGGTACAAAGCTCGATTGACTGTTGCATGGCAGGATGGGGTATAACTTCGCCTCTGCCGATAGGGTATTTGGTGTCATCCGACTCGGTCATCCGAATAGGTCGGAATTGGTCATCCGAATTGACCATCTAATTCGTGTTCTTCTGTAGGCGGTATTCGTAACTATAGTCGTTCTTCCGCATCGTGTATGTTTGCACCGTAGGTGCCCTTTACTCGTGAAATGATTTTCCGCCGGAAATGAACTTCGACCGTGGACTGACTTTTCCCCTTCTTCTTCCCTTCGTTTTCTTCTCTGCCGTAGGTGAGGAGCTTCGACTGGGCTGGCTCTTCCCTTCTTCTTGCTGGAAGTGAGCTTCAACTGGGCTGGCTCTCCTCCGTAAGTGCGCTCTCGTCTCATCCGTTAATCGTAAGTGAACTTGATCGTAGAATATGTAACAAAGTTGACTCCTTGTTCGAGTGTATACGATATCTCTCGTTCGATGGGTTTAGACTCTTGGTGAGTGGGAAATGGTCGACTTGACCACTGACGCGTGTCACTGGCGATGCGGCTTCCCAAATCATCTCTGCTTTCATCAATTGACTCAATTTGGGGTAGACTCGTCCATATGATCATCGTTATGATTGGTAGATCTCTGAACGTATGTGTAGTTGACTCACATCGTCCGATTGTCGAGTGGTAGCGACGCGTCAGAAAAGGAGCAAAAGTGTCATCAGCGAATCCCGTGAGCGAAACGCATCCGTTTACTGAAATAGCGATAATAGTGTAAGGGCGCGTACGCCAGCTTCCGGCTGCGTACCGATTTAGATGGTAATTGGGTGGATACGGTTGCAAACGTGGACTCGAGTGATAGTATATGTATAAGTGTAAGGTAAGATTATCGCTAGAGATCTAAGACTGGTGGCGGGCCGACTATATAGAATAGCCGTTACCCGGCCCTGGACACGTCACGTGCCACTTGCGGCAACCCTAACCGCCCGCCGTTACATTCTGCTTGAAATGTTGCCACACATGCTGTGGCAGGGATTTGGGTGGGGCACATCCAGACACACTAGATTTCCGGGTGCGGATAGACAATGCTGGTGAGCCCTAGAATCGACTGTGACCCTGTTACACTTCTGCTTTTCAAAGTGTCAACTTGAGCTGTGTTGTTGGTCGTTTCCTTGCTCCATTCCGAGGTTCAAGAGCATTGTTGGCTGTAATGACCGAAATTTTTTGACAACCTCCTTCAAGATTGATCTGACTACTTCCTAGTTCTACCCATATCGGATAATCTTCCCTGCACCTGGGTACATTCATCACACTCAGATGTGGGTTGCAGGCCTGATGTTCCAGTAACATTCCTAATTGCCAGATTTCATGTGCAATGTTTCAGCACTATAAAAGGCATTGAGGAGGGAAAATCAGGATTTCGCCACCACTGCATCCTAATTTGGCATGGGGAAACTCAGGTGGGGCCTAGAGAGATACAAGGGTAATGCAGACAGACTGTGTCACTGGGAGTATAGTGTTGGGAGTAGCCAGAGTAGATTGACATAATCTCATCATCATTGAATAAAATGCAATCTTTATGCTTTCTTGCTCATTGTTCCGCACACTCTTGCAGATCATTCATAGATCAACCCAATTTTTGTGGTAATTCACAGCCGGGTATCCTGTGATATGCGTTCACTCATTTACCGCACTATTTGAGCCAGTACCTCTCTTTCTAACCAATTCGCGTGAGACACTGGGACCGGCAGAGCGATGTGCTCGGGATGGACTCAGTGCCTTCTAGCTCTAATGTTCTACCACAGCGTGCTTTGGATCCTCAAAAGTCTTTTAGTGGAGATTTCCCACTCCATCGCATTCGGCAGTCGATCTCCAGCCAGTTCTGAGTAGATTGATTGCAGTAATATCCAGGCAGCGAAACCGGTTCTTTCAGATTGTATCTGACCAGCTGAGTGCTAGCCAGATCTGAATGATTCTTGCTAGCTGAGTGATAGCCTGATTAGATGATACCCAGCCAGCGAATACCAAACCAGTCTAAATTGCCCCCAACCCACCCTCTACTAACCCCTCAAGTTTGTATCCAGCCATGCAAATACTATTATGTCCAGATTGTAGGCAGAATCTTGACAGTGGCAAGCACCAGTCCAGCTTATGTATAGCCAGCTGAGGGACAGCCTGTCCAAATCATTTCCAACCAGCTAACTGCAAACTCATTCAGATTGTGTCCAGCCAGCATATTCAGATTGTGTCCAGCCAGTTGACAGCCATTGTAAGGACGCCTATGCCAATATTTTTTGTTTTAATCATATTGCATTCACTTTGATTAGAGTATGTCAAAGACCGATTCCCCTCCGCCTCCAGACAAGTCGGCTAGATGGCGGAGCTCCCCACCCACTACCCAAAAACAAAAATTCACCCCCTCCCCTCTTCCACCCCCATTACCCCAGTGCACCATATTCTAGTCCTCCCCCAGAATTGTAACTGTTCAGATCCAGTACCACATTTGCCTGAGCGCAGGGTCTCATTGATGTTATCGCAGTGGAATTCCCCAACCGTCCTACAGTGGGGCGTGAACAGCACCTTTGATGTGTCCATCGATTTTCGCTGTTTAAGTCGGTTGATGCGTCCATGGGAACAACTCGTACTGGTGCTCGCAAGGTTGATGTGCAGGTCTTTGAAGCCTCTCCGAGTGTCGTGGGTTGGAGCGTGCTGTCCTCAGAAAAGCTCTTCATTGAACTGCTGCGCTGTCACTCTCTAGTTAGTATCCTCACATGTGCTGCATGTTGTAAATTGTCGTAACTGGAGTAAAACAACGTAAAAGAAGGCGAGTGGCTCCAGAAGGGGGACTACCGGTCGTTGTCAATGCTGAGTGGGATCGAGTGATGTACATACGAGAAACACTCCCCAAAGGTGACCAAACACACACCGGTATGCAATAATTAAGGCAAAGTAAAACCGCAACCTGCCCAAAAAAGAGGATGTTTTGGCAAAACCAGGCGGTGAGGTGTGTTGTCGAAGGTGTGTCCCTATGCCAATATGCAGTGGTGTAAGGATGTGGTTGCTCCCGAGCATCAAAATTACCTCAGAAGGTGGTTCAATGGTATAATTTGTTACATACAGGGTTGGGAGTAGGTGATGTTGGCAACAAATTGTGATATCGAGAACAAGGCGAAAGCTCACAGTTCGTATCGAGGAAATCAACGCAAGACAGAAGTCAAAGTTGCTTCCCATGTCGTCTGTTGCTTTCCTATATAAGAGAACGAGTGAAGAGATACGAAAAGGAAATCTTCTAACACCAAACAACGTCGCATTATTTAAAATTCGTATACAACCATGGAATCATTCCTCACACTCCAACATAGCATCTGAATATTTCATCATTATCTTACACACCACGAACTCAATGCGTATCAAACTAACCACGCCACATCATCCGACATTGCACCACCTCAAACCATTTCCTTTTGATCACAGATCATACCACCACCACTGCGCTACCATCCTGCACTATTTCGGCATCTCCCAACGTCCTTACCTCTCTGTAACACCAATGCCTTCAGCACCCCCCATCATAACTCCAGCCGGTGACTGTATCACCGCTGCTAAGTTCAAGGTCCCCCAAGAACATCATCTACTGGCCATGGCTTCTCAGGATATCGTTGATGGAATTCTCCTACTGCCTGCAATCTATCCACGAACTTCGCTGGTACCCACATTAACGAATCATAACCTGTCCATCATATGAGATACCGAAGCTGATCCTGATACACTTGACTATCTTCAACACTCCAAACCTGATATTCTTCTTCCCCAGGAACTACAACTGGAGGTGGCGGATCCACCTGTTGCCCGTCAGGGGGATCATTTGCCACAGGAGTCAACAGCGAGACAGATCGTACTCGATGCATTCGGATTGACACGGGTAGTTCCAATTAATAAGGATATGGAGATATCTGACAAATCACTGAAAAGGGACCAAATCGTTTTCATTGTACTTTTCGTGAGGGTCTCATAGTTGGAACATGCCGAGCATTTAAGTACACCTGAAATCCCTTCTTTATGTTCAGTGGGGGGATTGCACCACGATTTGCACCATCCTCCTGCGATGCTTTGCGTCATTTCATTACTTGTTGAATGTGATCGAGACTGTGTTGCATTGTTGGCTAGACCTGGCTTGAATTCAAGTGTCGATGGTCTCATTCCTCTGTTGGTTCTCATCAGAATGACATCTGGGGCCCTGTACCTTGAATAGCAAAAAGCTGAGTACACTTCATTGTTTCTGATATCCCATGGTTCACAGCGAATTTGGCCTTTCTAAGGCAGTGTACACAATTGTCCAGTTGTTGATTCACAAACACCCAAAGGAACTGTTCCATACAGGAATTCATTCGTTCTATGTGGGCGTCTGTCTATTGATGACGTGCTGTTGAAATTCCTCAATGAATACCCAGGTGACTGCTGATCTGTCCCCAAATGGTTGAGGCAAACTGTAGACCTCGATCCAGAACAATTGTTAGTGGCAATCCATCGAGATATACCACCTCCCGTAAAAACAACTCAGCCAACGCCAAAGCATCAAATGGTGTATGTCAGGGTACGAAATGTCGCATCTTTGAGAGTCTATGCACTACCAACTCAATTGCATTAAACCCTTCACACACTGGAAGTCCTACCACAAAATCCATAGAGATATCCTCAGATGGTTTATCTGGGATGGACAAAGGTTGGAGGACTCCAAAGATTGAATGTTGTGAACTGCAGGACCATTGGCAACAATGACCATTGTGTACATAAAGATCAACATCCTTACGCTAATCCTTGGTGTTAGCAACGGGTCCGGGGAATAAGCCAGCGGTCCGGGGTTGGACCGGAAGAACGGTTCTGTTCGGTTCCAGAACTGTCCAAAAACCCGCCCCGCAGGTTTTTGGCGGGCCAAACCCGTACCTGTACCCGTCAACCCGCGGGTTTTGCGGGGCTTTGCAAGACCCGTCGGTTCCAATCTCAGGTTGTAGTTTTCGGGTTTTTCTATTTATGGTCGCATTCAGATATCCCACTGTCTTGTGCAAAATATTAACTTTGGTACATTATTGTCTTTGTTCGTTTTATTGGCTGCCTTTATCATCAAACCAAGGAGAGACATGCTCGCTGCTACATCATAAAGTCGAGTGTGAACCATTTTTCGTCTTGCATCATTAGCAAGATTTGAAGTAAAGAACAGCCATATTGACAGTTAAGGCAGTCATTAACCCGCAATTGGATCAGTGTGCACCTGCTACTGCACAGACAACATTTGGTGAGCTGATGGAGATACACCATAGTAAAAGCAGAAAATTGCAATGCCACATGGAATTTCAAAAACAGAAAGAAGCCATCTCAGATTGGCATCCGGGGCACCATGGTCATACATATGCATATCGGCTCTGACACCCAACAAGGTACTCAATTCGTCAGTGATAAACAGATCGAAGCCAGGCAATCCCGTTAGCTTTTCCCTTTGCATGTAACCCCCCAAGCCAATCACCATACAGGAATTGGATTCAGATGAACATGTTGTAATGGCTTATGTGTCATCGGTACACTACCTGCATAATGAGTGATTATTGACCACTCATCTCTGCGAAAAGTAATTTCTGTACCCATTTTGCTACGTGTCACCATTTTTTCAATTTCAGTGACCAAATTGCGAGACATGATAATTCTTGTGTGCATGTGCAAGGGTCATACGGGCCATACGAGAGTTCTAGACTCCATACTGACTCGATTGGCAATTGATCAACCTGATATAGTCCTGCCTCTTACAGATATGTGAGAACGCACAATCTAAATTGGAGACAGAATTTACTAACAAAATTTGAGTAAGGGATGGCATACTAGTCAGAGAAGGAGCGGTCAATGCGCAACACGAATCTGTATTAATGCCCACCATCATGTTGGATTCAACCATACACTCAACTACGTCACTCTGTGTTCAGACCTGGTGCACTTAGTGAACATCGCGAAAAATGCTTATGGAAGGTCATGAAAATCGAGGACAAGGAACTGCATAGGGCAAAGCGAGGAAGTTTGGCTATATGAATGAATAATGAGTGAATGGATCTACATGCGGTAAATTGGCAGCTGAAAGCGCTGGAATGTGACAGCGCTACGTTATCCATCGCTCAGAGATCATGTGGATCAGTGGATCAGACATTGAGAGGCCACAAAGCTTTTGGATACAACTGAGTATTCATACAAATTATAAGTTGGCTGTCAATAATGACTATATGATTATTTGAACAGAATTATTGACCATACAACAACTTTAAGGACATATTTATGGTGAGCGTCACTGCAATGTAAACGATTTTTGGACTTGTAGGCAACTCAATTGCGAAGCCATTTGCTCGCTGTTATCCATAATCAATGTATTGCCACCGTTCATAGGCAAAACAGACAGTGACACAGTAACAATATCATTCTGAAAATGAGAGTCAATCGAGCGTCAACGATGTTCGGTCTTCTAAGTGAGTTGTTTGGGCCGCGATTTGCTCGCTGTTATCCATAATCAACGTATTGCCAGTCTTCATTGGCAGAAGAGACAGTGACACGGTAACAGCCCCATGCTGAAAATGAGCGTCAACGGAGTGTCACCAATTTCTGGTCTTGTAAGTCAGTTGTTTGTGACGTGATTTGTTCGCTGTTATCCATAATCAACGTATCGCCAGTCTTCATGAGCAAAAGAGAAAGTGACACGGTAATAGCCCCATGCTGAAATTGAGCGTCAATGGAGCGACAACAATTTTTCATCTTATAAGTAAGTTGTGAGGGACGTGATTTGCTCGCTGTTATCCATAATCAACATATCAGCAGCCTTTATAGGCAAAGGAGAAAGTGACACGGTAACAGCCCCATGCTGAAAATGAGCGTCAATGGAGCGTCAACAATTTTTGGTCTTGTAAGTGGGTTGTTTGTGAAGCGATTTGCTCGCTGTTATCCGTAAGCAACGTATTGGCAGCCTTTATGGGCAAAAGCGCCAGCGACATGGTAACAGCCACATTCGGAGAATGAGCGTCAATGGAGCATCAATGATTTCGGGTATTGCATCTTGAAAAATCCAAGAGCTATACTACGGCTTATACCCATAATCGAAGTATTGGCCGACTTTATAGGCAATATGGTTAATGTGGTTTTCGCTACAACAAAAATGAGCATCAACAGAGCATCAACAGAGCGTCAACAGAGCATCAACAGAGCGTCAACAGAGCGTCAACAGAGCGTCAACAATCTTGGGTGTTGCATCTTGTATAATCCAAGGGCTATGCTATGTCATTTACCCATAATCAACGTATCGGCAGCCTTTATGCTCAAAAGAGAAAGCGACATGGTCACAGCCCCATTGTGAAAATGAGCGTCAACAGAGCGTCAACGAATTTGGGTGTTGCAAGTTGTTTGATCCAAGGGCTGTGCTGCGGAATTTGCCCATAATCGAAGTATTGGCCCCCTTTATAGGCAATATCGTGAATCTCGATGTCAATTCACTTGAAAGTGAGCCTCAACCGAGCCTCAACAGAGCGTCCACACAGCATCAACAGAGCGTCAATAGAGCGTCAACAATCTTGGGTGTTGCATCTAGTTCAATCCAAGGGCTATGCTATGACATTTACCCATAATCAAAGTTTGGCCGCCTGTATTTGCAATATGGTTAGTATCAATTTCGCTACCATCTTAAACTGATTGTCAACAGAGCGTCAATGCTTTTTGGTAATGTAAGTATGGTAATTGGAAAGGGATATGCTTGAGTCGGCACGTTTCCACCCGATGGTCAACTTCCTGCCAACCTCTTCACTGATCACACAGATGTCATTTCCGCCATCTATGAAGAGGGGAAGTTGATGCACGTGTAACTTTCCGAGAACAGTTGGAGAGGCACTGGCGTACTAGGTTTCAGTGTATCCGGAGTGATCTGTCAGGCCTCAGAAAGAAGACATGTGAGGGATTCCCATTTCCTTTGGTGCTGCAGGGGTCCTGGCAGCAACTCGTTTGTCTTTGGGAACTGATCGCGTTTTAGCCTTTGGTAGCAGTGGAAAGGCCAATTCCCCGGTCTCTCTATCTTGATGGAATAGGACAGTCTAATCGAGTAGGCTACTTCTGAGGACTTCATAGTTTCCAGTATCCAGGGCAGGTGCTTTCTTTCCTAGAACTTTTGCAGCCTTAGGGGTCATTGGAGTCGTGTTTTCGATGGGGCGCGCCTTGGGTGGTTGCTTGCTGAATGGTACCGGTTTGCGGATAGTTCGCTTTTCCTGGTTACTAGCACTCGTTGTAACCTCTGGAAGCTTTTGCTCCATACATGCCCGCTTATCATCACCCCTGGTCACTGTGTCCGTCCTCATCCTTCTCTCGTGCATGAAGGCATATCCCTTTTGCATATCTACAGCTGCCGACCTTTTGTTATCTCTCTTCCTCATCTCAATGGGCGTCTCTCTCCTCCTCCCTCTCACTTTCGTCCTCTTTCTCCTCACTGCTGACACCTTACCCCTCTACTTGCTGATCATCCTCGTCGCTCAATTCCTCAATACGGTCATCGTTACCTTCTTCCCTACCTTCCATACCTCTTTACCTAACAGAATAGTACCCATCAATTTCCGACAGCTGTCGGGTGATCGCTGCTGCCCTTGTCGAGCTAGTTCCCTGGTGTACTCCCGCATTGACAAGAACTTTCATTCTGGTTGATATCCGGATATCTCTCCTCCATTTCCTCCTCTTGGTCGCCGGGTTAGTAATCCACATTCATTGAGGAGGACTATACCTATTTCCTGGTCTGTGGGCAAATCAGCACAGAAAGTGCGGATCTGTTCGACTTCAACAGAATTCAGACTGGGTCCAGATCCTTGCGGGGGCTAGTGCTGGTAATTGGGTCCTGGTTGGTAGTAAGCGGGTCCCGGGGGTGCATCCAGAGGTGGGAACTTCATCGGTGTGTGTGGAGGTGGATGGTCAGCTTGGATGGCGTACGCCCTGGCAGTCTGGTAGCCTCCGTATCTGAGCTTGTTCACTTGACCCAGTTGCATCCACCTGGCCTCCAAGGCCTTCATTGCGTTGTCCATTTTCGTGTCAAATGAATTTTCGGCTGTAGTGATGAGAATATTCTCCATGCCGTGCGCTGGTGCGGGGGTCTCTTCACTATGGATTGCCAGAATAGTCACCACAACTGGCATTGGTGTAAGCGGAATTCCTGCTGAGATGGAGTAAGGAGAGACACCCGGCTCCGTGGGTGCTCCTTCCGGATCCAGGAGGCCAAGGGAATCGGCGGTTGCCCATTCGTCGAGGATGTGCTTTCATAGTGTGTCGTATTTGAATCTTGTGGGGTCTCTGGGATCCAGTTCGAGTTTCATTGCCGTTTTCATTCCCACATCGCTTGGCAGGGCTCCAAGCATCATTTCCACCTGTGACTACTTGGCCAAGGCTCCGTTGTTGATCATTATGCGGCTGATGTTGTCATAGGCGAGGATAAAGGCTATACGGCCGATGTTCTGACATTGCAGCCGGTGTGTGCAGCGTCATGCCGTGTACGATCTCCTGGACATAGAGACTCTGCTATCGGCGTGGTGGAATGCGTCCTTCTGTTGCTGATTCAACTGCTCTCAGTACATCGTCATATATCCGTTCATCATGTTCATTGTTCCCTGGATCGTTTCCGAGCAGTGGTATGGGAAGTTTCCAATGAGGTCTCGGGCCACCTTGTCGGTCCCTGTGCAAGATCACAGGATGTTGTATGCTGTACTGAATTTGGTAATATCCGCTCCTCCGAAGCCTGGGGGGCCCATCGTGCCCGGGAGTGGCATTTGCGTCTTTTCCTTCGTGATGGCCACAGGCAAGGACTCGATGAATTGCCATGGAACATGGACATGATTGGGCAAGGCGTTGGCGGAAGGTCCAGCGCAGGTGGAGGATCCGGCATAGCTTGAGGGTCCAGCACTGGAGGAAGCGGTATGGCCACTGGAACCGGCAGCGGAAGTAGATCGTGAGTGTTCAATTGACATCTTGGTATTGTTTGCAGCGGTTTGGAGATGGGATGATAGATTAGGTGGTGAATTGGCAGTAATTGGTGATCTAAGGTTAATTGCTAGTTTGTGAGTTCTTGGAAGGGAAGGTGGGATAATTGATGTTCTTTTTGAGGTGCGCTCTTTGTTTTCGTTCTTTCCGTAGCCCAGCTTTGCCACCTTTCAGTCCTCTCTCTTTACTTCCTGCCACGTTGTCCATCTCTGAGGTTCTATTCCCTGCGACATCTCCCCTCAAGACTAGTATTATTCTCAGCAGCATCCGTTCTAATCTTACCAGCATCAGTAATTCCTTGGTACAGGAGTGGCGTCCATTTTTCGCTTGCGTTGTCTCTTCCTGGTATATGGTCGGTGGCTGTGGTCACAGTGTTTGGTTGGTGCCCTTCATCCCATCTGCGAGGATGGTGCCTGTTGTCCCAATATGACGTCAGTGCCTGTTGTTCCGGCCCCGAGGACCATAACATCGTCATGGTGTTTGTCCCGGTATGATGTCGGTGCATTATATCCCATCTGGGAAGTCAGTGCATTTCATCAAGGTGTCGTGTCGGTGCATTTTTCGGTGTTCGTCCCGGTATGAGGTCCGTGCCTGTCATCAAGTGTTAGGTTGGCGCCATCTCCTAGGTGTTCGTCAAGGTATGAGGTCGGTGCCTTTCGTCCAGCATTAGGTTGGCGCCATCTCCTAGGTGTTAGTCCCAGGATAAGGTTGGTGACTTTTTTGTCAGTGACGTTGACGTACCAGGCTTAGCGCAGCTGGCATGCCAATCCGACATTGTTATCACCGTCCATCAGTACCTTCTCCCCACATCCACCCATATTAGCTAGTGGGCGTCATTCCCTCCATTCCTTACCCAGCTTTCCGAATCAGAATCCGCATTTGGGCTCCATGTGTGGTGAAACGGCCGAGCCTGAAAGCAGATCGCCCATCATCAACACTCCACCACACCACTCGTGGCATTGCAAAAGGAATTCGTGAGAAAAAGCAGTTGGGGCTTGAGGCGCGTAGGAAGAGGGTGTCAAATTATGATACGACCCGGCTGCGAGGATCCACGAAATCACAGAAAGAGCGAGTGAAATCAGAAGTTGGCAAAGATACAGTGTGTAATCCGTTGTATGGTGAGATGAGACAAGATGAGATGAGATGCTGTCCACCCTGGGGTCTCCCGAATACATACTCCCAGTCGCTCTGTCAATCTCAATTTCCTTTGGAACTCGGTTCGCCTCCATCGCCCAGTCCATCTCAATTCCCTTTGTCACTTGGTCCGCCCCAGTCGCCCAGTCCATCTCCGTCATATCCTGCATGACTAATCAGTGCCCCCATCCTGTCATGGGCAGCCCACCCAGATTAGACCTGGCTCGTCGATTTGGACTCAGTTCGAGAGCATCTGACCTGGCTACTTCTTTGGGATCCCACCATATAGTGCGACCACTCGGATGCAAACTATTTGGACAGCTGTCATGGACTCTGGGACAGCCTTACACATCTTTGTAAGGGATCAGAACCTATCTTTTGCTGCCATGGCTTTTTCCAGGTATCAGTTGTGCTGCTCCTTGAATGTCAGATGTATGTACATCAAAACGCCCAGCTAGTGTGTTTCTGCTGTGTCGAATTGTATCAAGCGATCTCCGACTATATTTATTCTTGTTAGCTTCGGCCGAAGGTGCTTCACCTGGCCTGTGCTGTATTTGATCAATGCCACCTCCATTTGAGTTTTATCTAACTGCTGCGCTCACTGACTCACCCATTCAATGCTTTTTGCACCCTATTTCTCAAGTTTTGTGACAACCTGATTGACATTTCTTCCACTAGCCACCCAGACAAAGTCTTCCACAACTGAAGGACCTTTGGCTAAGACGTACCCCTCGACCCACTTAATCAGTCCTGACATGTAGATTGCATAGAGAATCAGTGATAAAGATGAGTCCTGTGGGACCCCTTCATCCACTGGGTGTGTCGTCATATCATTGCCCTCAATTAGTATTTCTACCATCCATGGGGCGACAAAACTTTGTGTCCATTGTATGAGGTCTCTATCAATATGCTTGGCCTTGATTTCATCGACCAGCCTTCCTTTTCCAAAGCGTGGGAATGCTGGGTTGCGATCCATGAGGAGCACACCAGTTATATCGCCATTGGTCCTTGAAGCATGCGGTCGTTTGACCATGATGGCTGTGGCATTAATGCCCGAGTGGCCCATTCTGTTGCCAAACTGCCCATCGCTCAAGAGTCCCCTCTGTTTGGCCTATTCTGATAGCAGTTCTGCAACTACCTTTTCAAATACCTTAGCAATGCAGCTAAGTAGTGAGGTCATGCAATAGCCGTTTCGCTTCATATAGTCGGTAGTGTTAGCAACGGGTCCAAATTCCCGGGTCGGTTCCGGTTCCGGTTCCACCCGAAACCGGACCGTAGCAACGGGTCATACCACATGAAATACCCGGACCATTGGAAATGGGCCGGTTTTACCACCAAAAACCCGGCATATCAAGTTCACAATTTTGGCTCCACTTAAGTATCTGAGTTCTGATCATATCATGACATGATCAATACGTACATTGTGCGGTTTTAGCTGCTCTTTCACCTCCCACTGTCAAATTTGCGATCGGAGCAATATTCGTGGAGTACCATTCGCAAACCCGCCAATTTCGCTTGAAATATGATGTTATTTCACAGCGATTCAACGAATCTTGGTCCGATCGCAAATCTGACGGCAGGAGGTGAAAGAGCGGCTGAAACCGCACAATCTACGTACTGATCATGTCATGATACGATCAGAACTCAGATACTTAATTGGAGCCAAAGTTGGGGAAACCGTAAAATGAAACTGCGGGCCAGGATAAACCGGGCCAAAAAACCTTGGGGTCATGACTGGTCCGGGTAAAAACGCCGCCGAGACAATGAGGGTCTGGTTCACAAACGTGTCTGGAACCGACCCTTACCGTTTGTGTGGTCCAAACCCGGACTGCTGGAGGGTTACCCGGACCCGTTGCCAACACTAATAGTCGGTGTTGCTAGGATTGACAACTACAACTTTTCTGGCTCCCATCCAGACTACTGGATGCCGTCCTGTGCGAATTGTTGGTTGTACCTGGCCTACAATCCTCTCATTATCCCATTTCCCGAGCAGGAGAATAGCTGCAAAGCACAGTTGATTTCAGTGTGGTGCCATCGTTACTCATTAGCATTACAGAGTGGTGATAGAAAGAGGTACGGGTAACCCACCAGCCGGCCGGGTTCGGACTGTGAAAACCGATTGGTTCAGTTCCAGAACATACCAAAAACCCGACCGGCTGCTTCTGAGCTTGGCAAACCCGGCCCAGTATGCATTAGCCAGCGGCCTGTGCCAGCTTTGGCTAGACCCTTCGGTTCCAATCTGCTTTCCTGGTATTCGGGTTTTCTGTTTATGGTTGCATTCAGATCTCCTACTGCTAATCGCAAAATATTGACTTTGGTATGTCATTATCCTTCTTTGATGAATGTGCCGCCATCATCATCAAAAACAAGAGAGACAGGCTCACTGCCCAATCCTGAAAATGAGAGTCAACAGAGTGTCAACAATTTGTTGTCTTGTAAGTCAGGTAATTGATGAGAGCCGTGGTCATTTAAATGCGTAATGAGAGTATTTGCCGCCTCAATGGGCAAAAACGCTCGCTAAGACATCGCTACTATTTCCTAACAATGAGCGATAATGCAGCATCCACGATTTTTGGTCTTGTAAGTTAGGCAATTGAAGAGTGATTTTGTTGGTGTGATACAGGATCGCAGTATTGACCGCCTTTATAGGCCAAAGAGAATACGACACACTCCCAGCCCAATGTTGAAAATCAGCGTCAATAGAGCGTCAATGATGTTTCGCATTGCATCATGGTTAAGGAAAGGGTGATGTCGACATTTCTGTCGAGAGACGAAGTTTTGACCAGTTTTTTGGGATAAAACGCTCGTGAACACTGAATTGCAGCTTTGAACATGAATTAAGTTGCGATTGGCCTGGAGGCTGTCATGGGATCATATCTTGCTTATCTGCCTATAGAGGCTCCCAACTCCCGGTGTATCAATGTCTGTGATCAAGCGCTACATTGATTTCCGAAGATGCAAGACCAAGAATCGTTGACACACCGTTGACGCTCATTTTTACGAGATAATAGCGATGTTGTAGCTTGCGTTTTTGGCAATTACGGCAGCCAATACTTTCAGTACGCACTAAAATGACCACATCTCTGATCAATTACCTGACTAAAAAGACCAAAGATCATTGACGCTCCGTTGACGCTCATTGTCAGGATGGGGCAGGGAGTGTGTAGCTTTCTTTTTTGCCTATAAAGGTGGCCAATACTATGATTGTGTATAACAACAACCAAGTCGCTTTCTGATTACCTGATGTACATGACCGCAAATTGTTAACCCTCCATTGAAGCCTATTTTGCCACGGGTGTATCGATAATATGCAAACATTCAAGGTGGCATAGAATATGCATGATGTTGTTTTGGCAGCTGTTCTATTGTCTTCATGTACATTTTCCTTTATTACTAAATTGTTCTTTAATAATGCATATAGATATATCCTTTAAAATATACTTTGAAGCATCTGCTAATTGTAGATAATAGTAATTCTCAACAATCCTAGTCCTTTCAATGAATACTTGTCTTCACTGTCAGATTCGCTCAATAGGCTGCGCTTGTCTGCAAAATGGATGTCAGCTCTAATACCACGCAGCAGATAGTGTACTAACCAGTGAATGTTCCTGCATCTGTCAGCAAATCTAGAATAATATCTTTATCGCACTTGCAATCCTTGCCATATACATCAAGATTGAAAGATTGAGTGTTGGGCAGGGGTGTATGTATATACACCTATCCGGGTGGCACACCTTTGATTTCGGGACTTTGAACGCCCTCCTTCTCACAATGTGCCGCAGGTGGCGTTGCGGGAGGAGGTGGTACGGGTTCTGGTTGAAGTGCACCAGTGCCATGGCGTCTCCAGTGTGTCTGCGGATTCTTTGCTGCGACATTCTGCCAAGGAAGCCAGCCGTCTGTTTGATTTTCATGAACCTTAGCCGGGTGTCTTTCTATCGCAGCCTTCACCATCTTATGCGCAGGAAACGCAACTCCCTGCTTATTCTTCTCTGCTCGGACCTTGGCGCGAAGTATCTTGATCAGGTCATGTGGCAAGCGAAAACCCTCCTCTCGCCATTTTGGCCATAATCAACGCAAGGCGCATGTCGGATGTTCTGGCTGTACCCGACATCCTTGCCTGGCCATAGTAGCTAACGTGTTGAAAACCTACAAGCAATTCGTTGCTTCTAAAAGTCAGATTAAGCAGTTACCTCAAGCATATACAACTCCATAGCCTCCTGTGAGGTCTTCAAAGGTTGTTTGGTCCACTCTCAGGGACATTTATAACGAAATTTGTCGGCAATAATCCCAGTACTGACGGCCTAATGATGCTCGATTCCGCGGACTGTGCGGACAAATGCCTTGGTCGACCATAGAGGTTTGCCATTACATGCAGCGATCAATCCGTCATGCAGCTCCCTACCTATACCAGCTGTACATTATATCTTCACTTGACGGCTCTGTACCTCAGTTTGGGGTTACTCTCTTCCGATTGGATCGTACGTCTTATCCTTGTTGCATCAGGTTGTACCTACGATCTCTCAATGTGCATACTGGGTCTTAATTTCGGTTGCTGAATTGGCAGCGGCGCCATCAGCAAAAAACATTTCCGTCCGGGCGGAATGGCTCCGTCAGAGTGGACGCGCTCCGTCAGAGCCGTCAGAGACACCCCGGTGGCAGACTACTCCGCGCCCGGCGCCAATACGACGCGTCGCGTTGCATATCGCCCTCCGATCGCGGTTTCGCCGTTTCTTCTCGCTCTGTCGGTATCCTATTGTAAATGAACACTGTGGCGTTGTGGCCAACTGTGACCATACGTCGGAATGGGTTCATTGGGTACATCAGCAAAATGTAAATCGGTCCGGAAGCCACACGCAGGGTTCCATAAGCACAAAGTATTTCGTCTATCATATTCGTCTTTGTTACAGTCACAAGATTCGCTACCTCATAATATGGCATGCATTATTTAAGTATCTCTATATATATACATACGGTCAATCTGGCCACAGATGGTAGTCGAGCAT
>Ga0307512_10003886_pt1 | contig 16789 bp, 19 predicted proteins | sample 14_EM_MG_FD_200267 | JGI IMG/M metagenome (GOLD analysis project Ga0307512, IMG submission 200267) | Populus trichocarpa ectomycorrhiza microbial communities from riparian zone in the Pacific Northwest, United States - 14_EM | ecosystem: Host-associated > Plants > Roots > Unclassified | place...
GGCAGTCAAAAACCACAGGCGAGACCCTTCGCGAAAAAGTCGTTGTAAGGCAGTTTGCTCGAGCCAATAACGGGATTTTGGCAGGCACTGATCCAGAATTAGATACCACGAACACAGAAAACGACTCGGAAATGAAGAAAGAGGCGGAGGAAAGGAAATTGCACAGAATGGCCAAGGTTCACGACTTTTTGGAGATGTGGCAGGGCAGCCAAAACCTACGAGCTACCCAGAAGGAATCTCGCGCTCCAAACTAGCAGATGACCGCCGTGGGATACATTTCGGACACGGAACAGATCGTCAAAGCATCCTGGTCACTCTTTCAACATGATGGTGCTGCTGCATTTAAATTGTCAGAAAGATCACCTTTGCCAACAGCTTTGTCTGCAAAGGACCTCCCTGGTGGAAGAACTCAAATCTTAAATGTCCGCCGAATCCGGAGAATCAACCATCATCCAGTCGAAAGCGACGATGATAGCGCACCTGAAAGCATTTCGGATACTGATGATTGGCTTAACTAGAATGGCGACTTGGATAATCCAGAAGACAGTGAAGAGGATTGTGCAGCGGACGATGAATCTGATATAGAGCACAACAATGCCATCGAGGATGCGGAATGCCCAGAGCAGCAGGATGTGAGCGCCACGCCAAATGTGCCCGGATTGGTTCGGCTGACCCGGAAGTCAAAGAGCCAGAGTGAAAAGCTGTTGGTGACGGTCAATGCAGTTGAAACGCGGAGAAATAAAGGAGGAAAAAAAAAGTCGGACAGGATGCGTCAATGGTTCACCAGCTTTATGTAGCTTGACCGAGAGTTTCAGTTAGAGATGTATCATGGGCAAATGGTAAGAAGTAGCTTGGGAATATCGGTTCATAAATAGATGCATAGCAGGCGCAATGAATCTTTTGGTATGAATCTTTTGGCATGATACATCAATTTTAGTCGTGTGAGAGTGAACAGTGCAACATGATTACGCCGCTCGGCTTTGCCACAGGGCCGAGTCTCAATCAAGCAGAAGGAAAATCGATAAAGTCAAATCAGGATGAATACAATTATCGACGGCAGCAGATGTTGAATGGACAATACGTTAAAATGAGCGTCAACGGAGCGTCAGCGATGTCTGGTCTTGTAAGTACGGTAATTCACCAGAGACTTGGTCGTTGTTATGTATAATGGACGTATTGGCCGCTTTTATTGGCTAAAGGGATAGCGACACAGTCACCGCCCCATTCTTAGCATGAGCATCAACGGAGCGTCAACGATTTGTGGTCTTGTAAGTACCGTAATTGACCAGTGACTTGGTCATTGTTACGCATAACGGATGTATTGGCCGTTTTTATTGGCAAAAAGGATAGCAACACGGTGACCGCCCCATTCTTAGCATGAGCGTCAACGGAGCGTCAACGATTTTTAGCTTTGCATCTTGAGTAAGTTATGTTCCGATTGGTTGCGGACATCCATCCATGAGATATTCGCAGCCTTTACTCGCAAAAACCACAGCGACATGCTCCCTGCGGCATCCTGAAAATGAGCGTCAACGGAGCGTCAACAGTTTTAGAACTTGCATATTGGGTAATCATGGCGTCGCGCGGATCTTCGGGTGCATAACAGTAATACTGACCGCCTTGCTAGGCAAAAATACCATATATCGAAGGTGAAACACAGATACCAAATTAATCGACCTTGCAAACTGCTCAACAAGCAAAAGCACGTTGTTGGTTGCTGTAAATGCGATTTCGATAAGATACTATTAACACACTGCAAATTCAAGAGCCTTATATGAATTTATAGATGGACCCACTGGGCGACCCGCTGACAACCCGCCCAATTCAGACGGGTTGGGAGTTTACCATGGAACCATACCCGAGTAGGCAGTTCAAGTTTATTGACGACCCGGACCGCCAATTTGGCAACGGTTCGGTTTGGACCCGGACCCGGACCCAAAGTGACGGTCCGGAACCGTTGCTAACACTAGTCAAGGGAATGAGAAACCCTCGCGAGACGTGGGAGACACTCAAACCAGCCTGGACACCGCTGGATCTTATATCGGCAGACAGGACATCCTTCGCCAGTTCCGTGCTTGCCGACCCAAGGAGGACAAAACACTTGAGGCATACTTCACCAAGCTTAGTAACTACCGCACACAACTGGACCATACAGATGATGCAATCACTGATCAAGATTTCCACACGCAAATATTCACATCATTGCCATCACAGTACGCGATGATAATAATGGTCCTAAAGCATAGAAGACCTTTCCCCACCCCCGATGAAGCCACGCATGACCTCCTGGAAGAAGGAACTACAACCGGCCTCACCAAGGAACTTGGAGATGCATCAACAGGGGCCGCCCTACTTTCCCAACGTGGCGGCTACCGCGGCTGAGACCGTGGCCGAGGCCGTGGGCGCGGTGGACGCAGTGGGCGCAGTGGACGCGGTGGAAGCGGTGGACGCAGTGGAACCGGTGGAAGCAGAGATAGTCACGAGAGTAAGTGCACCTATTGCAAAATTGACAGCCATACTACAGATACATGCAGAAAGCGGAAACGCACTCAGGAGGGTGGAAACAGCGGAGGAAACAACGAGTGCATTTGTTACCAGTGCGGTCTCCCGGGTCACGTCAAAGTCAATTGCGTCTCCTACAAACGTATAAAAAAATGGTGGAGAGTGAAGAAAGCCACTGCTACAGCAGCTCTCGCTACGACCGGAGACTGCGATCCCTTCTGACAATCTGCTTGTGGTCTTGCTGCCGCCGCTGCCGACACTGCTCCGAAGTGGGTCATTGACTCCGGAGCATCACATCACATGTGCAATGACCGCAGCACATTCTCAACGTTCAAAACGCTCTCACTGCCTATAGTAATCGAACTCGGAGACAAAAATTCAGTCACCGCCACGCATTATGGTTTCGTCGACATACAGGGCTATCAAATCGAGGCCCTCCATACTCCTACTTTTTGACTTTCCCTTTTATTGATCAACCAATTGGATTTGGGCGGGCATATGACTATATTTCGGAACGGAAAATGCTCCATTACTTCGGCATCTTCCCGCGCCCTCGCGGGAAAACTAATCAATGGCATATATATCATAGTCCCCGCGACCGCACTCCTATCATCGACTACCGAGAACGGGAGAAAGAGAAACAGCGACAGCTCACTTCCAAGAGCTATAATCGCAGAACCTACAATCGAGCCTATGATCGCAGAACCTACCATCGAGCCTAAAATCGAACCTACAATCGAGTCAGCAACAGCACCTATCGCAGCCAAAACTAAGTCCACTCAAGAGTCTTTTACAATCTCAGAGTCAAGACTATGGCACCGACGACTAGCGCGTATGAATCGTACCGCCTTGAACTCTCTGATTGACAGATATACACACGATGACTCTATGTGCACAGTCTGCATCCAGGCCAAGCACAAGCAAAGGCTCATTAGAGTGCCAGTCAAGGGCACTACAAAGCCCTCTGAACTTGTATATGCAGATGTGTGCGGTCCCTTCTCTACACCAACCCTTGGAGACAATTGATACTATATACTATTCATCGACGACTACACGAGGGACACATCCATATGGCTACTCCCAAATAAGAAAGCCGTGACCTGCACCCCCGCCTACCAGTCATTCCAGGCGCGAGTGGACTCAATGGGATACAAGATCAAGCAATTCCGGTGCAATAACGGACGGGGAGCATACGACAATAAGACCTTCCGATATTTCCTAGCGGCCCGCGGTAATACATACGAGCCATGCCCTCCATATGCTCACCATAAGAACGGTGTTGCAGAAAGAATGATCGGTACAATCGCTGAAAAAGCCCCGCCAATGATGATCGACTCCCAGGCTGCCATTCAGTTCTGGGGAGAAGCAGTAGATACCGCAGTCTATCTGCATCAAAGATCACCGAATGAAGGCCTGAAAAGAAAAAATGACAACGACGGCTATCAAGCACCATACATAACACCATACAAAATGCGGCATGGATTTGGCAAACCAACACATGATGCTGCCAGCAACAAAATATCGTATCAAGCCTCTCTCCACAACCTATGTCGATTCTGATGCTACGCCAGTAGACTCATTCCCGAAGTTCAACGATGCCAGCGCAAGTTTGGCCCAAGGTCAAAGCCCTGCATGATGGTAGGCTACACACACGATTCACAGACGTTGTGGAGGATATGGGATCCCGAATTCCAGAAGGTGAAAGCCCATTCAGAAGTCGTCTTTGACGAAGAAAGAAATTCACACATGTCATGTCAGCATGGAAGCAATGAGATCGACATATTTGGATTACCAGAAGATGAGGAATATGTCGACGAAATCGATACTGGAGATGACCTTCTCTGAGGACACGATAGTCAACCTACGCAGATTGACAACACCCACAGCCGGCGCCTCGGCCGTGAGGATCAGACTGCCCAGCGTTCGGCAGCAGATGCAGAAACCAATGCCCAAAGCTGGCGCCTCGGCCGTGAGGATCAGACTGCCCAGCGTTCGGCAACAGATGCAGAGAACAACGCCCACAGCCGGCGCCTCGGCCATGAGGATAAGACTGCCCAGCATTCGGCAGCAGATGCAGAAAACATTCCCCACAGCCGGCACCTCCCCAGGGAGGATCAGACTGCCTGGCATTCGGCAGCAGCAATCAAGAGATCAAGCCGAGTAGCACCGGCATCTCCAGCTCCAGCTCCGCCGATAGGGAGTCGGGTCACAAGAAGTCAAGGTAAAGCCTCCGTAGAAGCACTAACGGCATCCGCTGCCACTGGAGATCCATTCACCTATGCGGAAGCTATGGAAAGCCCTCAACGAGATGACTGGAAAAGAGCCATGGAGCAAGAAAGCTCATCGATTATGCTCAATCACACCTTCTCTGCTCTCAACTCCCGTGAAGCACGGCAACTGCAGGTTAAGCCGATTGGCTCTAACTGGGTTTATAAGACTCAACAAAACCCTGATGGGTTGAAACGGTGTACAGCACAGCTAGTCATGACGGGATATGAGCAGACGGATTTCGGTGAGACTTGTGCCCCTGTGGGGAAGCCAACCAGGTTTCAGTATCTCATCTCTCTCATCGGGAGATACGGGTGGAATATGGACCATTTGGATGTAGTCACTGCTTTGCTAAACCCTGAAATCAACGATGACGACATCTATATGACTTTGCCAGAAGGATGGCCAGAGGGCCTCAACGCACCAAAGCTCATTGTCAGACTCAGGAAAGCTCTCTACAGCCTTAAACAAGCTCCAGGGCTGTGGCACGACGATATCAATGCCTGTCTACTCTCTCTCGGGTTCACATAGTCCTCAGCCGATCCCGACCTGTATCTTCGCAGCGACGGTATTCTGATACTTCTGTATGTCGACTCTATCTCCAGGTCATACCCGGAAGCTGCTACCAAACCCGTGATCGAACTCCAAGCGACGCTCTCAGAGAAATACAAGATCACGAACCTTTGCGCGGCACGCCAATTTCTCGGCATTGAGATCCACCGCGATGGTACCAGGGCCAGTTTCGGTCAGAAAGGCTATATCGCCACAATCCTCAGACGATTTGGCATGGAGCATACTCACGGTGTCTCGACGCCCATGGATCCTAATGTAAAGCTGGACTTGGCCGAGGATTGGGGGGAGAAGGAACTGAAAGATATCACAGACTATCAAGCAGTCGTGGGATCACTAATGTACGCAGCACTTGCAACTCGGGCAGATATCGCGTATGCTGTCACTGCCCTTTCTCGTTAAACTTAACGGCCATTCACCAGTCATATGACCGCTGCAAAGTGAGTTCTTCAGTACCTCAAATATACAGCCGATTTTCGACTACATTTCAACGGCAACGGCACTGGCAATGGCATTGGTAATGGCATCGGCATCGACATCGGCAATTGTCTTGCAGGGTACTCACATTCCGATTGGGCCAATGACAGCGCGGACCGCAAATCCCAGGGAGGCCATGTGTTTCCTCGCTAGCAATGGCGGAGCAGTCTCGTGGCAGTCTCGAAAGCAGAGCCTAATCGCCATGTCACCTCTCGAGGCGAAGTTCATTGCCTGATCGGAGGCCTCCAGAGAAGCGAAACGGTTACTCGAGTTGCAAAAAGATATTCACGGTTCTCAGAGAGACTCAACACCGCTGCCAATCAACTGCGACAATCAGGGTGCTCTCACTCTAATGACCACAGGAATCATCAAAGCTCGAACTAAACACATTGATGTTTGCTATCACAACAGTCGAGATCTGCACAAACGATGAATAGTCAACTACTCCTACATACACACGGACAAAAATATGGCAGATATATTCATGAAAGCACTTACAAAAGATAAGCATACGAAGTTCACAAAAGCAATTGGTTTGTGGTAATTGGAGGTCAATTTATGGTTAAGGTTGTTTCACTTGTCTTTTGGAATACACATTTCTTTGTTTATATGAATGGCCATCCTCAGGCTACGGTAGTACTCTTTCCCTGCTCACTTCTCAAGCAGGGTTTCAAGGAGGCTACTATGGGAATCACACGTTGCGCATCATGTTTGTTTGTTTGTTTGTTTGTTTGTTTCTTGCTCCACAGAGCATAGCAAGAGGGGGGAGTGTTGCATAAATAGATCTCATACGGGCTGACTGGGCTGGCTCTCATATGGGCTGACGGGGCTGGCTCTGATACGGGCTGATGGAGATGGATCTGATACGGGCTGATGGAGCTCAGCCGTCTCTACATTTAGATCAGTACGTACGTGCTCGTACCATATATATATGGCCTTGTGGCTCTCTTAGATAGAATTAAGCTTCTAGCAATCAGTATTTTCAACAAACGGGACTATCCATCCCACTATCCATCCAAGACTTTTTGCCGCGGTGAAGCGTGCATGAATTTGCATGACTGCATTTAAAATGTATGAGAATTTTGCATACATCAAAAGGATCTATACAAGAAATAGCTATTGGAAGCCGTCTAGGCGGGCAAGTGCTGTGTTCACATTCCATTGGCAAAGACACCAATCTCGCCCTTTTCCAGTCGAGTTTGCGATAAGCTGGTCATCACCCAACCATTGGGCATCTTAAGAGAGTATCTGTTCATTATTATTCCCACCCTCCGGAGTTCAAGTCGGGCTGCATGGCAGTGCCCAAGTTCGAACAATTGCAATAAACCACATGTGGGATCCGGTGCACGTGTGGGAGACCGTGGATGGCAAGTCCATAGGCTAAGCTCTCGAGTTCATCTTTGTACCACAACCATGCCAGCATGACTGCTGGTGGTACTATCCGTCATGAACAGATTAGGTCCGTACAGATATAAATATGCACATTTATCATGGGCGGTACTGTAATAGAGCGCAAGGGAATAAGTAACTTTTACTTACCAGTCTCAAAGACATCCCACGGAATATTCAGCCTCTAGTTACGGATTTGATTTATTTTCACGGTTGTTCACAGCAGATGGCCGCACTTCACCGCGGCAAAAAGTCTTGGATGGATAGTGGGATAGATAACCCCTAAGGATCCCGTGGCCGTAAGGTGTCATGACATCGCGAAGACCCCAACGCCAATAACGCAACCCATATCTGGTATCCCACTGACATAATTTTGCTTAGGATATTGAGCTTGGATGATAACCTCTTGGTGCTGGGAGACAACCCTTTCCACAGCTGGGGGTCCTATGGGCAAAAGATTTCTCCTAGAGCAATAAATAGGTCGATGATGTATGTTGATATCAATGCGATGTACGCACCGGGGCGCGCAACGTGCAACCGTTAAAGAGAGGGCCATTCAATTAGAACGAGATGTATTCGACTATTCCCTGCGCCTTCTCGAGAAATAGGGCAGAGAGTATTGTCGTCGCCGCTTGTAGATATGTCCAATTTCTCACTCCCATACCGTACATATCGCCGCTGAGGGTGAAACAACATTCAGATATCTCTTGACGGGGGAGAAGCTGTGGTTGACTGAGTGTGACCGAGCGTAGACTCTGTGCTTAAATTATGGCTTATGTTAGAAGGGCATGAAGAAAGGGAAGAAGCTAATACGTCGGGAACTTGGGGTTGTCGGACATTTGGTCAGTCTCGCCTCTTTAGCGTCCCGTGTTTCTACCGCCAATATGACCCGTTCAGCCGCCCGTTGGTGTCTCACCGCCATCGCCATGCGTCTCGCAAGGTCCCATCAGCCACGCTTCGTTGTGTAACCCGTGTGTAGGCAGATGTATTGAGAAGACCAAGCTAGAAACAAGTAGATAAAACCATACTATCAGAGGGCGCATCCTTGGAGAAGAAAAAGAATTTTCGTAACGAAATCTTTGACTACTTTCGCAGATAAATATCTGGTCTATAAATGCGGTCCTGAAACAGTTATTTTGGCTGAGTGGGAACGATCGGCTTGGGGCGGAGCATCGAAAAATTCTGACAAATGGCTGTGCTTTAACATCTTTTGCACTAGTGACACTTCACCACGTCTAGCGCTCACTCTCCTTGACTCACACCTCTTATCATTCTTTCATAGAGTCATAATTGTTGAATCAGACAAGGTATGGATTCCTTTTCCTATACAAAAAAAACGGCTGGTCTCGCGCACGAGATCGCAAAGCGAGTTTAGAAATACTCTCCGACAAACTGCCTTACAGTCAGCCAGGTGTCTTCATCTCAGGCCTTAGTATTTAGGTCCCCAGAACCCGAGACCGCGAGCTACCCTAGTTCTCTGCTACTTGCCCAGCAGACAGCTCCGATACTTTCATCCCATTGAGTGAAAGAAGCACTCGCCGTAGAAGTTTAAGTAGCACTCATCTTAGTGTATATCGCCGAATTCATTAGAAACATGATTGTGTACGGTGCGGGAAGGCAGTGGTCACTGTTAAGAACAATTTCAGTATCAGTAGAGGATCATGAAGTATCACTCATTCACAGAGGCTAGGTCTCGAGTCCGATCAAAACATGTCCCAAAATACTTAACCCCGTGGGTTGCGGCATAAGGTCTTTGGATTTGAGACTAATGAAGGACTTTGGAGTGCAAAAATGAGTAACAGTTTAGTAAGTACAGGAGAAAAATAGAGCCATCCGTTGTGACCTATTCTACCGACCCTAGTCAGGAGTCACAGTTAGTCGAATATTCAGATCTGATACTCAAATGTCGGCTTGCTCGTGCCTCGTTTCGCTGGAAGCATGTGCCTAGATATGGACGCGAGACGGAGTTGCCTCCAGATTACCTGACACTAACACCCACACAAAACCGGATACCAACGTTACCTAAGTTACCTACGAAAACCGCACGAAATTTTAGTGCTATGGTTCCTGTACTCTGATGTCGGCTCTAGGGTTAAGTGATACAGGCACTCGGAAACACCCATCTCATTGTAAGGCTCTAGGGTTCAAGAGCTAGTTTTCCTACCAAAAAAGATTACCAAGATTGGTACTTTTTACTGGACTTGCTCATGCGGTACCACAGTGTCTATGCCTAATTCACCGCACATTCCATCCACCTAAAGCGTCAACCAAAGTTACGATGGGACATGAACGCGTTCAATTAAATAACCAGCAAGGGCTACTGATGCCATTCTTTGATTGCCAGACCGACCATTTTAAGTTTTAAAGCAACTATATTGCTTACATTCCGTTATCGAGAGGACTTGCTGATCTGGTGCATCCGTCCGTTGTTATGCGTTTCGCGCGCGGGAGGAAGCTGTAATTCTTTCAAGTAAAAGCACAACCTTGTCGCCCCACCAAGACAAAGGGAGTCTATCCCACACCTGATGGATCGAAATACGCAGTCGGAGTTCCATCTTAACAAGGCGTTCATCTTGATATGTGCGTAGTTGTATTCTTGCCTCAACCGCTGAAGTGGTGCATAATGCATTTAGGGCTGTGATGTACTCTTTTTTGTAGCATTTGGCTAGCGTAAGCATCTTGATGATTACATGCGTAAAATTTTCTTAATACAGCAAAAATATTGGTCTCAAAACCGCAAAACTCAGGCGTTCCACACCAAACCCCCTGGATAATACGACCCATTGTCATACCCTACCTCCCTAACATTCACCCCGTCCTCGCCTTGATAATAAATTCGAAAACTATTGCCCCACTTAACCGCTTGCACCGCCGTCCCTCTACACGTGTCGGCGCGCGGCGTTCCTCGATCCCATCCTGTATGGTGCCTAAACTCGAGGAGGTCGTTCATTTCGTTTACGGTCCAAAGCAAAAGTATATCCCCCATAGGGATAACCGATATTGGCGCTCCCGGAGCGAATAGATGCTCGCTGGAGTGAAAATCAACTTCAAATTTAAAGATCAGTATGAGAGCGAGAGTTAAAAGTTGTCCCCCGCAATACATACCTAGCCACCACATATCGCCATCATCGACGGAGTGATGCCCCTGAAGTTCTAGTTCGGCATTTTGCGAAAAGATGTTGAAAGTCTTGAAATCGTTCCCTGCAATAGCCGCGATGGAGCTCCCCACAACTCTGCGAGATATTCCATCCATCTCGCCAAGGTCACTCCATGAACCGTCCTGAAAGTCGATTTGACAGAGTCTAAGGTTCCTCCCTTGGTAGTAAATGAAGCCTCTATTCCTGGTTTCCACGATCGCAAGTTTCGATGCACGGTGAGGCTTGACATGGAGGGAGTTTACCGCAGAATCTGGTATCCACGTACTCATTAAAGCTCGAGAGTCGGTGTTTTTTATGCACTCGATATATCCGTTGGGATTGATGTACAAGAGACGGCCCTAACAATTAGCAATGGGCTAGTGGGGCTGAAAATTAAACCTACAATAACCCGACCCTCTATTTCAACAAATGATATTGCTAAAGGTGTGCCTATCTTGGCCCTAGCCAAAGGCAGTTTGTGGGAGGGTTTCCAGTCGTCGAAGTATCGTTTTTCGTGCAATATGCCAGTCGTGTCCTGGGCGTAGATCCAGATCCGGATGTCATGCGCAAGATGCGCTCCACCCGAGATCGCGGTTGATACCATGGTAGGCATTTTTGTTGCTTCGTTTTTGGCTGCAAACGTTGAAAGAGGCCGGCCTGGAACGAATGGTAGAAGTTATACAATCTAGTGCCCCAAATTGGTGTGCATGCAGTACGTGCATAGGCATCATTCTCTCATGTTTCGGTACCGTGTCGCGCACATTCACATGCGACTCATCTACCATATCCTAGTCTGCCGGCATGAGGAATACGTTTGTCCCACCATCGAAATCAAAAACAAGGATTCAGTTCAATCACTAATCATTCTGATTGCGTACTTCGGCGTTTCCGATATCGTCTGAAACGGAATAGTCTAGAGTAGGAACTAAAGGGAGTATTTGAGCCTCATTTTCAACCCAAAAAGAAATCATTGATTAGCTCTGCGTCAAGCCCCCACGAAATGTTTCAGTCATTCCCATTCTCTCGTTGGGCGTTAATTTTGTGATTTATCAAGTGCCGGCATTAGCTGTTGCTTGACAAGGTAGCTTGGGCTGATCGATTGGCATCTTACTATTAGTATGGTACACATTGCTGCCTGATCCGTTTGGAGGCCTCAGTGTACTTTATATCTAGCAAAGTACAATTCCCATTACACCAGCGCCTCCTCATTTCTAAAATGACTGGAAACATACACTGTTACTTTGCAGGATTCTCCAACGAGATGTTCATAATTTTCATCGCGGTGTACGGCCAACCCGTCCTTGCGGATGCAGGCGACGACTTCTCGAATAATTTGTTTAGCGATCTTGGTACGCCTTTCCGTTCCTTTGCGTATACTCATCCCAAGGGCCCTAACCCTGTTGGTTCGTCGCCACATTTAGCACCATTGATTGCGCTTTTTGGCGAGCAAGTTGCAAAGCAATACCTTAGCCAGAGCATGCATTGGCTGGAACACATTATATTTGGGTGTGCGCCTCTTGGGATCATAACTGCAGTTACCTGCGCAATTCGAGTCACTGGGAGCAGACAATTGAAAGCAGTAATTGGACGAGCCAGGGAGTCCGATGCACAGGCGGAGATTGAAATCATGAGGTTGGTTGCATTTATTCGATGTTGTTATTACCTGCAAAAAGGATAGTTTCGATCCCGAGGGTAGCCGGAGGTCATGCTTGCGCTTGCTGTATAGATACTTGCTGAAGCTCATGTGCTAATGATAACACCATTGCAGCTCTACCTCGTCCGATGTCTGTGAATTGTGGAATGGCGCTGGGATTGTGCGTGTTGCCGGATCGCTAGATTTCATCGAGTTACTTTATGACTAGAAGCAAATAGATGCGCGCCTATCCGAAGCTGAGACTCCAGACAAAGAAAATTTCGGGATTTACAGCCGGCAAAATGCGATGAAGGATGTAGCGGCGGATGATCCCGAGCACAGTCAACGCGTGGATACTGGTGCTCCAAATATTTCCTTAAACACATCCGGATCTGAGATTTCTCCACAGGAGCTGCGTATCATTGCCCTTATAGCAGTAGTGTTGCAAGCCGCTGTGATAGTATTTGACGGGATTGTGACGTACCGATATCGATGGCAAAAGAACAACCATGATGTACCGGGGTACGCGTTCCCCATGGCAGCGATTGGGACGGTGGCAGTCTCGGTGGGCATGTATATATGTGCCCATCTGATCGAGGCAAGTACGCGAGAGAGTACGTGGCAACCAATAGACAAGGACAGAAATTTGCAGGTATTGTGGCTGCAACGAGGGCAAACTGTCAACGATCAGCGGTTCAAGTCTTACGGCATCTATGCTGCCAGCACGCAGAAAGTGATCAGGACCTCAAGGCCATCAAGCAAGAGAGGAGACTTAGAAGGATTGACTTATGTCGGCACAGCTATTAGCATAATTGGTGGGTTGAACTCTTTGTGTAGTTATTACAAGCCTACTTACACATTATTAAGGTTTCACTGTGCAGTTTATTGGGTAAGATAATACTGCCAACGTAATTTAGTACGCAACTATGAGATATTAACACCACCACAGTCTTCGAGGAATGCATTACTCGGCTTCTCGTGCCCAGCTCGTAACCACCTTCATCATGACAATTCTACGAGTGTTAATACGAAGGAGTCTGACGACTGAGCCTTACCAATGTGGACCGTCTCAGATTCCTAGCAATCTACGAAACTATTCGGTTCAGGAGTTGCCAGAAGGTCATGAACTGGATTTCGTTGCCAAACAGATGGTTGGCTGCGTACACTGGAATGTCGTTACCTATAGGCAGAGTCCTGTCGCTATCGATTCCGATGGCGACTCTACATTCGATGACGACTATACACTCAATGAAGCCCAATTGGGCAGAGACTACTGTAGAGCAATCTCACATGTTTTATCGGTCAGGATGCGGCTTAGTGAGGTAGCAGAGTCACGATGGCGCACTGAGTTGCATTTGACAGTAGAGACTCTCAAAGACACATTCGATGCTGTCTTGAATCATGTTTGGAATTCAGCAGCAGCCGGCGGAATTTTACCAATGAAATCCGATCAGGAATTGATCACGTGGTCAGTAAATATACACGCAGCCTTAGTTACTACGGACAATGTGGAGGCCGGCGGAAATGGTTTCGTGGAATTCAGGGCACGCCGAAAGAAGTTCGACAACGGATCAAGATGGACCTTGTGGAGAACTAAGGAAGCTGTGGTAGAGGCTCTTTTTGGTCTATGGATGTCACAGCTCCAACAACACCAACCACCTGTTCCAGAAACCGGCGATAACCTTTGGCTGGTCAACATAGATGGGCTAGGCGGAAACAATTTGGGCCATGTACTTTGTGACTGGTGGATTTCTCGAGATATTGACAGCATCGACGTCGACCATCTCAACCACATCCGTAACGACTACAGCATCCATCCGTCTCGAATTTTGAATTGCATCACTGACGGTGATACACCCTCACTTGCTATGCAAGGTATAATCGGTCGATCGACCCTTCCCCAAATGTGTGCGCAGTATATTCTCTCGGCATTCCTCGCTGCCGTCTTGGTCGCTATCAAGCCAATCACGTCGGAAACGAAGTTCGAGCCTATCAAAGGCAAGCGCCACCTGAAGCTTGTCAACAACGACATCCAAGATCTCACTGAGAGGATCGAAGCATCAGGACTGGCAAGTCTGGACGATGCATACCGGATCGTTATTACTGCTCTGTTTCGCGCCAACAAGCTTCCTGATATTTTGAATAATGCTCGCGCTATCCTACAGCAGTCGAAGCGGTTTTCAACCTCAGAGATCGCAGAAGAGGGTCATTTTAGCGGTGTCTGTGGCCGAATTCGTTGTCTTTTCTCGCACAAAGTGGATACTCTGATAACCCAGCAGAGCGCATGGAGGGAAGCCGGTGAAGCGAGTAGAGATCTCATGCGAGCATTTGTGGAGGTTATGGGCCCGGAAGATCGGGAGACTGCATTGATGCGACAATCCGTTGGCGAGGTTTCCAAACGGCTGGAGATTCCCCAAGGCAGCATAGTACCCTTACTTCCGAACCTGTCGGATGAACCAGAAAATTTCAATATTACACTGGACGCAATTCGAAACAACCAGGTGAATCAAATACACCATTTCCTCCAACACAATAACTTTTTTAATCTCGATGATATTTGCGATGAGGGTAAAACGCCATTGGGCCTTGCCGCGAGCGAAGGGAATATAGCCTTTGTCAGACTTTTTCTTTTTTATGGTGCTAAACCAACTATATACGATGCAAACAAACAAACACCACTCCATCTGGCAGTCGACATCGCCTCACATGGTTTTGATCCCACAATGGTACAGATTGCCACTCTGCTACTGCTGAATGGAGCGAATGTCAATGGCGTGCAGGAGGTTCAAAATTGGTCCCCCCTCGACGCGGCTGTATCATATGGCTCGAACGAAATTATACAAATTTTGATACAGAACGGGGCAGACATGAATTTGAGGAACGAGGAAAACATGACGGCATTACTATGGGCGGTAAGGAACGGCCGGGGAGAGGCAGTTGGGCTGTTACTAGAGAAAGGGGCTCATTTGCATGCCAAAGACAACGATGATAAGACGGCACTGCATTTGGCTGCCGAGATGGGACATGGCAACGTGTTAGAGCTTCTTTTAGCTAAAGGGTTAGGTTTGCACCTTGCAGATAAGATTGATAAGACAGCGTTACACTGGGCTGCGGAGGGGGGACATGCGGCTTGTGTAGAGCTTCTGATAACAAATGGAGCGGATGTACGAAGTGGGGATATAGACGACAAGACGGCGTTGCATTGGGCTGCAGGGCAGGGACATAAGGCTGCAGTATCCGCTCTGATTGCGGGAGGATCGGATATCGACTCGAAAGATCGGGATGGCAAAACGGCGATGCATTGGGCGGCCGAGAACGGTCACAAGGCTGCAGTTAGGGCTTTGATAGAGAATGGAGCTTCTCTACAGTCGGAAGATCAGGGGGGCAGAACGGCACTGCATTGGGCCGCTCGAATGGGGAATGAAACTGTGGTTAAGCTCTTAGTAGAGAACAGGGTGGATTTGGACACGAAGGATCTGGGTGGCAGGACGGCGATGCATTGGGCAGCATTAAGGGGGCATGCTGCTGTAGTGAGCCTGTTAGCACGGGAAGGAGCAGATTTGCATATTGAGGACCTGGCTGGCCAAACAGCGAGGAAATGGGCTGCTCGAAGAGGACACAATGCTGTCGTAGGGTTGTTGATGCAAACTGATCAAATCAGTAGCCGGAGAAACTCACTTTAAATTCATGTAATCTACTAGTTTTACCACATTCACCCCGTTAGCGGGAGGTTGAAATAATAACGAGCAACGGCCTTGTAACAGCATCCTAGCCATCACCACCGCCTAGAATGTGCTGGGTCTTTCCCGAGATTGGCGGGTATAATTGCAAGACTGAGTATGGAGCGGTTTGGTTTGATCCATGGCGTGAGTGCTGCAGCCGGAAAGTTTTTGACCGTCGTGTGATTATATATGATTTACCTACGACTCTTGGTTTGATCACTGTACGGGCAAAGTGGAATCAATTTATAATAACGGAACTGATGGAAGTTTATGTACGCTTAGGTTTTCAGGATACGTATGCGGTGACACGCGTGCAGTGTGGGTGATGTAGACAATATTTGAGTCTATTCTAGCAGCTGCAACCTGCAGCTGCCTCAGCGGAGGTTCTACGAGTATGCAAATTCAGTATATTGTACGTAGGGATTGACCAACTTATATTTTCTACAATGACGTCAAGGTGGTGGAGTGGTTAACACGTTCGCCTGCTAAATTGGTAAAGCGGATGCCTTCGGGCGCGCAGGTTCGAATCCTGTCCTTGACGTATTGCTTTTGTTGTGCTGGCGGAGGATTTGGGTAGTTCCCAACTGCTTTGGTGTTTGGTGGTCAAGGAGCAAAACGGCTTCTCTGATGCATGATAAAGTCGTAGACCTGATTCAATCTTTGCTGATCTCTCGGTACGGGCGGGCGATTACTACAGCAGGCTGTCATACGATCCAAATTGATTAGATAGGAGAATAGATGAAAGACGAGGAGTGAGAATGTACCGTATTTACTCAGTGATATGGCACTAGATGAACGTGCGTAAGCCACGTCGGAAGCCCGACTAGCCCACGAGGACCCGCGGCCCAATTACTTCGCCATAAACTTAGTATAGTGATACGTTATGACCTGACCTTCTCTTCGTTGAATGTCGGCGAGTTCTGCTGGAAGTTAATCGTTCCAATCGAAATTCTTATCCCTTTGCCGGTAGCGGGCCCACGAAAGGGCCCGCTTTCGCGTGCGCTGCGCCTTGTCGCTTACCACAGCATAGCCACCCACTTAAACCCCCCCCCTAGAGTATTATGAATTGAAAGACAACTAGTAGAAGCTTC
>Ga0307512_10003887_pt1 | contig 16782 bp, 12 predicted proteins | sample 14_EM_MG_FD_200267 | JGI IMG/M metagenome (GOLD analysis project Ga0307512, IMG submission 200267) | Populus trichocarpa ectomycorrhiza microbial communities from riparian zone in the Pacific Northwest, United States - 14_EM | ecosystem: Host-associated > Plants > Roots > Unclassified | place...
ATGCTCATTTGACATTCATTTTGATGAATTGTCCATTCAAAATCTGCTGCCATTGATAATTGTATATAAAATGATTTGCACTTATTGGTTGCCTTTCTGACTGATTGGGACTGGGCCCATTGGCAAAGCCGAGCCCAGTAAAATCCTTGCACTGGTCACTCTCATTCAATTGAAATTTAAACATCTTACCAAATGCTTCAATTCACCTGCTATACTTCTGTTTATTAACCAATATTCACATGTGACTGCTCACAGCTATACCATAATATGTCTCAACATGAAATTTTTGGTCAAACTTCATCAAGAAGCCGGTGAAAATACATTGATGCATTCTGTCCTACTTTTTCATGTTCCCCTTATTCCTCATCATTACTATTGTATTGACTGGCATAAACAACTTTTCTACGGTGTGCTTTGACCTCTGTGTTGGCCGAATCAATGCGGGAATGTGTGGTGCGTCACTAACATCCCACTTCCATTGGCTTTGTAGATCCTCGATGCCATTGTCTAGCTCCATGTCAGCCTCATTGTCTACTTCCCAGTGGTCTTCACTCACATTGTGATTATCCAAGCGACTATTCCAGTCGAGTCAATTTTCGGTGTTGAAAATGCTTGCAGGTGCAATGTCCTCATAATTTTTGGCTGGATGGTGGTCAATTCTTTTGATTTGGTGCACATTCAATACTTGAGTTCGTCCTCCAGGGAGGTCTGTTGTAGACAATGTTGGTGTCAAAGGTGATCTTTCCAACAATTTAAACGCAGCGGCACCATCATGTTGAATCTTTGACCAGGATTGTTTGACTATCTCTTCAGTATCTGAAATGTATCCTACAGCCATCATTTGCTTGTTTTGAGCACGAGATTCCTTCAGTGTAGCACATCGGCATTCGCAGCCCTGCCACATCTTCAAACCGTTATGGACTTTGCCCATTCTGCGCAATTTGCTTGCCTCCCCCTGTCGCTTCCTTTCCAAGTCATTTTCAGGTTCCGTTGTACCCAATGCAAGATCATCACTTACTAATGTTGCAATATTGGCTCCACCCAACTGTCTCACTATGATCAGTTTGCAAAGAGTGTTGCCAGTGGTATTTGACTGCTTCCAGCTGATAACATCTCGCCCAAGGAAAAACTGGCCTCCGCTCCTACACTATGAGGTATGGTACAGAACATGTCACGTGCCACATTGGAGAGATTGGTGTACTTTGAGTGCATTTCCTCTTGTCAATGCCACCAGTCAGTGATTTCCAGAATCCAAAATGTAGTGATAATCCCCATCAGGTCGGTGCAGTAATCATTAGGATTCGACATAATCGGCCCCCACTTCTTTGGTGATCCAGGTGGTGAAATCAAATATAGCCTCACGGCTGTCAAGAAGCGTGCATCACAATTGCGTCGTCTGGATGTTATTGCAGCCTCATTTGTAGGCAGTAAGGAGTCTTCATCATCGCTGGGCAAATCGTATGGTTCAAAAGATGATCGACCAGATCCAGAAGCTGTTGCGGAGGTGAAGAGATTGTTTCTTGGTATGCTTTCGGGTTTAATGATAGGCAATGGTCCATGTTTGGCACAATATTCATTCTCCACATATGGCTGAATTGCCTCTTGGTATCAGGTAGTATAAGAAATCTCGTCTATAGGATTGATATTGATTCCCTTGTCCCACTTCCTAAATGATCGCAACTTCCAGACCGGGTCAAGGATATATGCAGAAATGAGAACAATACCCGTCGTTGGAGTGACTTCAGCATACTATTCTGACAGCTTCCGTCACGCAAACATCACTGTGAAGTATAAGTTTTCCTTCCATTTAGTGTTTTGCTTAGCAACAGGTTGCATAACACCAACCACTGATCGAACATGTCATTGTAGACAGTGATAAAATGATGGACAGTAATCATATGCCTGGTTGAGATCCACCAGTACTAGTATCAGAATGGCCTTGAAACATCTATGAGGTACTCGACGATGGTCCATTCCACCTGTGTTGTGCAGAGTGCCCAGTATTCACCATATTGTGAATTTTTAAGCCACTCGCGGGTGCCTTCTCAAGATTCAAAGGCTCCCTCAAGCAACTTGAATGTCGAATTCCACAGTGTTTTCACATTCACAATAGGTAGTACTGTGATTCATACGTTGGCTGTCGGACAGTCAATGAACTCATTTTGATGACCCGGTGTCTGCATATTCACTACTGCAAGCTCTCTCTGGAATGTCATGATCAGTTTCAGCACTTTCAAAATGTGTTCAAATGCATCAGCAAAACGTAATTCGATCCGGAAGCCATATGCAAATCTCCCAGACACTCCCGTAGCCCTCGCCAGTGCTTCTAAGTACTTCCAGATGCTCCCAGCCCCCCCTGGAGCTTTGCAAAGTTCTCTCAGACTGTGCAAGAGCATTCTCATGTGCTCCTGGAAGCACCTGCAGTGATGGAGGTGCATTCAGGATGCTACGAGATTTGACTATTAGGATACTCAAATTTTAGAGCTGCTGAGACAACTGCACAAGCTCTGCAGGAGACTTGGTGCCGTATTCTCACGCCAGTGGTTCCTAGACTTCCATAACCACTAGGCATTTCATCAATCATATTGGTCTCTGTTACAGTCACTAGATTCGCTACATCATAATCAGGCATGTATTATCTAAGTCTCTCTATATATATACATACGAAGATACAGGGATCACGGAGATGGACTCAGCGACATGCAGTATATAGTTTGGAGACCCCGGGGTAGATAGATATCATTTCATTATACGAAATACACACTCAATCTTTCCCAGGTCTTGGTCCCATGCACTCTTGCCGAGCTTTGTAGATCCACGCAATTTGTGATGATCTTCTCACCCTCTTGCCGAACATTCATAGATCCACGCAATTTGGGCGGTTCATCATGGCTGGGTATCCCTTCATATCCTTTCACCCTCTTCCTACACTTTTCAAGATAGAACTGCAGTTTCTTATGAATTCTCTTCGTATACCATGAGAGGTGTGGCGGAATGTTGAGGATGGGCTGTCTGCATTCTAGCTCCACCGTTTCACCACACCGTGATCGAGTGAACTTAGAGATGCACCCGGAGGTTGTAGTTGAGTGAGTTGGGAGATGCACCTGGAGGCCGTGATCGAGCGAGTATGGAGACGCACTTGGAGGGCCGTGAAGGTCCGAATTTGGAGGCTGAAATTGTGCGAGATCAGAGATACACTTGGAGGCTGTGATCGAGCGAGTTTGGAGATGCACTTGGAGGCCATGATCAAGTTAGATTGGAGGAGTACTAGGAGGCGGTCAATCTGGAGGCGGTAGTTCGGGAGGGAGGCGCAACATGAGCTGAGACTCTATTCATTGCTTAACTCGTAATTGTGCAAATGTGGAGAATTGAATACAATATTGTCTGCCAAGAGATGAGAGACTGGCTGGGACCGGGAGACAGTCGATCTTAGGATGATGCAGTATGCGGTGTATGCAGTACTTGGGGTATGCTGTACTTGGTGTATGCTGTACTTGGTGTATACTGTACTTGGTGTTAACTCTTGATCATGGCATGGTCAGATAGAGAGGGATGACTTAACTTCGTGTTCTTGGGTGATGGTAGAATTGAAGACAAGAAGGAGAGGGTACGGAGGTAATCATCCTGAGAAACCAGGACTTAAGAGAATTTTGTGTGCGAGTCAATTTACCATCCCTGAGACAGCAGGTACAAGTCCTGATCCGTCGTGTTATTACCCGGATATGAGGTGATCCCAACCAAATCAGGCAAGTCATACCCCTGATTTCTCATATCCACTTGTAATCCTCCATATTGTTCTCATCTTCATCTCCCATCTGTCTCTTTCTCATCCACAACTCTACTATCATCGCAGAACACAAAGTTAAGTCAGCTCTCTCTATATCGCCATATAATGATCATGAGTTGACACCGAGTACAGCATATACCGAATACAACATCCACCCAAGTTTGTTGGTCTTCCCTTCATTCTCATGATTGCGAGTTGACCCCTGAATGTAGCTTCAGCATCTGGCATGCCTCCCTACACAATCAACCGCTGTCAGCCAGCTCCCCATGAGAGCTCACAGGTACAGTCACCTTGTCACACTCCCACGGTTGCGAGTTGACTAACTGATGCTGACAGTCTCAGCACCCGGCCCGCCGTCCATCGACTGCCTCCCAGTACCCATCTAAACTGGCTCGATTGCGGCCTCCAAGTTCATCTCCAAACTCGCTTCATCACGGCCTCCAAGTGTTTCTCCAAACTCGCTCAATTACGGCCTCCAGGCGTATCTGCAAACTCGCTCAATCACAGCCTCGAAGTTCGCACGATCATGGCCACCATGTGCATATCTCCAAAACTCACTCGATCACAGCCTCTAAACGTATCTCTAACCCCGCTCGATTACAGCAACTAAGTTCGCATGATCATGGCCTCCAAGTGCATCTACACACACGCTTGAACACTGCCTCCAAGTGCATCTCCAAACTCGCTCGGTCACAGCCTCCAAGTGCATCTCCACACTGGCTCGATCACGACCTCGGAGAGTATCTCTGAGTTCACTCGATCGCCATATCCAGGCACACCTCCAATTGCGCTAAACCACCGGCTCCAGCCAGTCCAGGTATACCGTGTGTACATGGGTAGCTATATAGATACATAGATACATAGATCAGAATACAAACTGAATACATGAGTTTTAAAAATCGTTGATCAATAAGTAGTAGATATCATTTCCAGGTGCACCAGCAGCGTTCCCAAAGATGTTCTTCCCAGACTGCTCTACTGTGATTCGAGGTGCTCCCAGGTTTGTCGCCGGCGCTCCCAGGATTGTCACCGGCACTCCCACGTGCTCCCAGGCTTGTCGTCGGCGCTCCCAGTTACTCTGACGGCTGGCAGGAATGCCCTCCTAGGGTCTGATACTCTCCTGAAATTGACGCATCTAAGTTTACACTCCACATCCTCTCAGACACTCCTGGAGGCTTCCAGTGACTAAAATCCATTTTTGCTGATGTAGGTACTTTCTCAATTAGCTTTGTTAAACTTGGTCTCATGGCCGACCCCTTGATGATTCTAACATTGCCCTCTCTTCGAAGTCTTTGACTGTTCCCAATGTCCATGCTTTCATTCTCTCCAAATTACTGATAGTGCTCATGGGTTTCCAAGGATTTGGTGTGGCCTTTTACACCGAGACTGCTCCTGAATGCATCTAATGCCAGCTGTATGACATGCGCCATGCATGGTATGTGGTATCTCATTGCAGGCCACTCCATTCCGGAGGCCTCAAGAGTTGTTTGTAGTTCCCGACTCATCGAGTCACTTGAGGAATCAGTTTTTGTTGTAATTCCAAGGAAGAGACCATCGCCACACATGAATCGATCATGAACTTCATTCAAATATATGGCTTGCCTTGCTCCAGTATGTTGACCCTTCACCTATCATGTTTAAATAGCTTTAGAAATAGGAAAAGAATAAGCTATCAATGTCATTGAGAGCAAGTTGGACTTCTCTTAAGGCCAGATTGTGATGCAAATAGTAATCAATGACCAAAGTTGTGGTGAATGTGATCATTGAAGTCCACTAGTCCAAAGCTAAACTAAGTGGATTTCTCAATGGCACTTTCTTCATAATTGCAACCACGGTCAGTGAGTATTTCCTTCAGACAATCTTGCTATAGGTGCTGGTGCACAGTAGAACCAGGTCATTGCATAATGCATTATATGACCGTCGTAGCTCAAGGTTTGATATTACGTTCCATGGAAAGTGAGCAGAAACAAATCCTAACATGAGGTTGCAAGTCCAGGTGTCTTTGCGAAATTCGGAAGTTACAAGGTCCTTATGTTCCGGTATACAGTGTAATGTCTGTCAATTCCATTGATATGGATAAATCAAGAATGTCGAATATGAATTTCTTTGCCAAACTAACTATGGTATTTCCTTGAATTCATTCACTCTTGAGTATTTCCAAAGCTGTTCAGTCAATGGTTGAACCAGTCGGTGCGGTAACATCTGAATGTTAATTCGTATAACCTTGCGATGTCCGCTTCTGCCTGCAAGAGTCTCCCCATTGAGCTGGTCCCATGTTCTGATGGATGGTGAAGAACTTGATGACAAACGATACATATGATGCCAAGGCTGCTAGTTTCCTCTATTCCACAGTGCGAATGGAATCGCCAACAAGGAGTATGTCTGGAATTATTTGAAGCAATTGAACCCTTCGAGCCTACATTCATCCAAGCCCACCAAGCATCAAATATGAGTGGTAAAGTGAGATTGCCCAAATCACAAAGAAAGACATGTCCATTTTTGGAAGAAATTTTCACCTCTAGCAACAAGGTATTTGACGATTTTGAATCCGACAACGCAGAAGAAATTTGGATGCTAGGTAATTCAGCTTGAAAGACTGTCAGAAAAAACCTCATAGTAAAGTCGAATGCTGGTTCTTAATTATTGACTCTAGAGCTAGAAGCAAGAAAAACGCCAGACCTGTGAGACATTGCATGCATATTTGTGAAGTTGTATACAAAAACATATTGAAAAGACTGACCATGAAAAAACTCAATATAGGATCAATGCAATGCAGTTCACTGCTGTGTAGCTTACTGAGCCCCAACAGAAACTGTTGACACTCTGATGGCACTGATTTTAGGAGGCGGTAGCAATATCATCACTCACGTTGTTGCCCCTAAAGGGGGCCAATATGTTGATTATGGGTTAATGTCATTGCACAACCCTTAGATTATCGAAGATGGAACATCTACAATCATTAACCATCCATTGACACTCATTTATAGGCAGCAGTAGAAATATTGTCAGTAGCATGTTGCCCGATACAGGTGGCCGATACTTTGATTATGGGTCAATGCCAATGCAGAGCGCTTTGATTATCCAAGATCCAAGACGAACAATTGTTCATGCACTGTCGACAATCAATTGTAGGGGTCAGTAGTGTCATCGCCACTAGTATTTTTACCCATAAAGGCTGCCAATACCTTGATTATCAGTTAATGCCGTTGCACAGCCCATGGATTATGCAAGATGCAAGACCTGAAATTGTTGAAACTTCATTGACATTCATTTTTAGGAGGTGGTATCAATCTCGTCCATAGCATTTTTGCCCACAAACGTGACTGATATTTAGATTATGGGTTGAAGCCATCTCATAGGCCTTTCATTATCAAAGAGGCAGGCCCAAAAATGGTTGATGCTCCATGGGCACTCATTGTTAGGAGGTAGTAGCGATCATGTCACTAGCATTTTTGACCATAAAGACTGCCAATACATTCATTATAGGTTAATGTCATTCCACAGCCCTTTGATTATCCAAGATGCAAGACTACAAATCGTTGACGCTCCATTGACACTCATTTTCAAGACATAATAGCAATGTAATCGCCATCATGTTTGCCAATAAAGGCTGCCAATACTTTGATTATGTATCACAGCAGCCAAATCTTGGGTTTATTATCACACTCACCACACCAACAATCCTTGACACACCATTGACATTCATTTTTAGGATGGTGCAACAAGCGTGTCGCTTTCCTTTTTAGCTATGAATATGGCCAATACAATCACTTTGGAAGAAGGTGACTATGCAGTCCTTTGATTGCCAACAATGGAAAACTAAAAATCATTGACACTCCGTTGACGCGCATCCTAAAGACATACTAACAGTCATCAGATGCTCAACAATTGTATGCACATAGTCATACAGTCATTAATGACAGCCAATATATCATTTCAAAGTATAATCAGTTGCATCCAAAAGCTTCGAGGCCTCTCAACTTCGTATCCACCACTATACACATAATCCGAGCAATACATGACGTATTCCTATCACGTTGCAGCACTTTCAGCTGGCAATTGACTGCATGTGGATCTATACACTAGTTTTCGATACATATAGCCTGACTTCCTCACCTTTCCTCATCCAGCTCATTAACCTAGATTTCCATGACCTGCCATAAGCAAGTTTTGAAATCTCGACCATCTGCACCAGGTCTGTGCGGAGCATTATGCAGTTGGATGCATGTAACAATGCAGCAAGATGGTCGTCATTCATCCAGGCTTGCATTGCTCATTGAGCGCCCAGTCTATGGCTCTTAAGACATCGATGACTTAAATTTTGGTAAAAATTTTTGTTTCTAATTTAGTTTTTACATTGTGAGTTGACAGTAACAGACCAGACTATATCAAGTTCGTTGGTCGTGTATCAGCTCAATTTGGAGTCAAGGTCTTTCGCATGGGCCATACAACCCTTGCACATACACAAAGGAATTATCATGTCTCCCACTTTGGTCACTGAAATCAAGCAAAAGCTACCATGTAGAAAACGAGGTACACGAATTGCTTTTACAAGAGACACATCGTCAAAAATGGCAATGTGCCTATTTAGGCCTGCGGGGACGCATGAGCTGTCACAATTTCCTCATCCAAATCGGATTTCTACACAGTCATTAGCTATGAATGCTCTATCCAGGTGTAAAACATTGCGGTTTCAACAGCCTTTGCTATCTTATTGGGTGACGAATCAGGTGCCGCGTCAGTCAGGAGAGAGGCAATGCGTTTGTTTAGACATGGTTTCCCAGAACCGAAACTCATCAGACTACATCCTGGTTGAGGGGTCTTGTGCAGCATTTGAGATTTTCCGGGGATGAAATTAAGAGTCTCCACACGCTCCCCAAATGTTGTTGGTGCAGATGCAGCTGCATCTTTTGCCGTCTGCAGCTGAACGACTACTGGAACTATCGATTTGGCCGTGCAATACTCCCTATCTTTCTCATGGAAGTATTCCACCGTGTCTCCCCTTCCCTGTTGTGTCGATTCGTCAAGTTTCATCTGCTTTAGCCGAAACCTCTCCATGTGCTGGTGTACTGTTTTGTACATTGTGCCCATCACCAAGCCAGGTTTGTCATCTTCGCTCAGCTTGTGCAGCTCTGTATGGTATTCATTCTTGCTCATCATCCTCATCATCGGAACTTGCAAAATTGCTCAGACTGTCTCCATTGGAATTCAACATCTCCTCAAATCTCATTTTCATCTTTCGGGTTGTTAATCCCGCCTGTTCAGCATTTCACAAATCTTCATGCTCCTGCTGAATGGCTTTCTCTGCGTCATCAACTCACTTTCATGCCCCAGTGGTCCCTCTATCGACATAATCCTGGATCTGTTTTGCTCCCTCTTCTTTGCTTTAAAAGTGCGTGTCTTGTCTTTGTTCCATGGTCAGCTTCGTTTGGGATCGTTGGTTGCCCAATGCTCCTACGTTGCGGACCTGTTCTGCTTCCGAGCCGATCTTGCTTTCAATCGCTTGACGACTTCCTGTGGAGCACTTGGTAAATGTGCTGTATTTGCCCACCAGATGAGGTGAATGGTTCTTTTTTGGAGCATTGACCATTGTATTATGTGTTGCCTATGTTCATGGGTGAGATGTTGGATATCGCAAGATATCAACCAGATGGCGGCAAGCTGCATCGTTTACGTCAAGGTTGGTACACTTGATCGACTTGAACAAGACAAAATCTGCGTGTTGAGCATCACTACATTGGGAATAGCCATACTAACCATACAATGTCAGATAAGATTTAGTGTCTGTTTCATCAGTGATTGCGGGGATTTCTTGACACAAACATCACCAGACATCTTTTCCATTGAAGAATGTCCTTCTTATATCGTTCAAACATGAGATTTCGGCTGTCATTCACTGCTATTTATCTGTGTAACCAAACATACAAAATCAGAACAACTTGCTGTAAATCACAAGACAGTTGGGAACCCCTTAATCCTGTCGCTATACACAGTAGGATGCATGTTGAATAGAATGTGCAAGTTGGCAGTTACTCATTCTATTTTGACTTGAAGCTAACAATATATTCCACAGAACTTCCCTCTTCATTTGGTTATCATCTTGCTCTCCATTTCCACACCAGCAAATCATGGCACCCCGAACACCTCAGCCAGGTGTAAGCTAATCAGAATCGAGCGGAACGACTGGCGCTCCATCCAACATGCCACCCAGTCGGACACAGCAACAATGTAGACACCTGTTTATCCACTACGACGCTGCCACTGCAGCCACCGAAAATATTACCCTGGACACAGATTGAAAAATGGTCTGTACAACTTAAAGCGGCAAGAATAAGAAGCAACATGTGATACAATGTGAGTAAATCCATATTGCAGTAGATGGCCATCAACTAAAGATATGATATACAGCTGGTATGAGTAGAGAGCTACGCGACAAATGAATCGCTACCTGCAAAGGGAAACTTCCATGGTCCACCAAGTCATATCTCTCCACAGTCCACCAAATCGAACATCATGATGTTGTTAGCACTGAGATGTTCATGGACAAGTTTCATGAGAAGGGTCCCCGAGAGTGGACGAAACAGGCTCTGAATATCGCAGAGGCTGCTACTGGGGCAGAGATGCTAGTGGCAATAGCCAACTCTCATTCTTAGAAGGAGCAACTAATTTCTTCTCTGTTTTCAACATGTCTGCTACTATGGCAACGCAAGGAGGTCGGGTACAGCTAGAACACTCTGACATGCACCTTGGGTTGAATATGGCCAAAATGGCCAAAGGAGGTTTTCGATGCACCACGATATGGGAAATGTAAATCCTGTTTGAGAAGTCTCGGGCTGGAGTCCAAGATGAGAAGAAGTGGGGAGATCAGTTTCCTGCGCTTAGAAATGGGAATGCTGCGATAGAAAGACACCCGGCTGCAGTTTGTGACGATCCAACTGACATCTGTCTTCCTGGCCAAAATCGCCCAGCGCAGAATCCGCAGACACTCATGAGACGAAAAGGCACATGTGCACCTCCACCAGACTGACTCGGACAGCTGAATCAAAATCCGACGCAGCTTCCGCCCGCATTGTCACCTGAACCAACTGGTGACAACGAGGGAGCTGGCGCTTCCGACACCGAAGTTGTGCCATCCAGGTATGTGTATATTCATACTCCTCTTCGCAGCACACAATCTTTTCAATCCTGATGCATTTGCCAAGAATCACAAATATTATAAATAGCGTATTCCGGATTTGCTGACTGATGAAGGAACATCTGCAGGTTAGTACACTCTCTGCTGCGTGGCAATGCAGCTGACATCCACTTTGCACACCGCAGCAGCATGTTGAGCGAACCTGCAAGTGAAGACGAGCATTGACAGAAAGGAACACGATTGTGGAGTATATTACTATATACAATTGGCGGAGACTTTTGAGTTTATTTTGAAGGATATATTTATATGTATTATTAAAGATCAATGTAATGATGAAGGAGAACGTACATGAAGACGATAGAAAGGCTGCAAAAACACGATTGATGATATACTATGCGAAATGAAATGATTGTATATTCCGGATACGCCTGTGGCAAAATCAGAGTCAAAGAAGCGTCAATGATTATTGGTCTTGCATGTTGTGTACTTGGAGTGGCGATTGGTTGCGGCGATTCATAGCTGAGGTATTGGCCGCCTTGTTCGGTAAAAGAGGAAGCGACATGCTCCCTTCCCCATCTTGAAAATGATCGTCAGTGGCACGTCAACGATTTTTGGTCTTGCATTTTCTGTAAGTGGAGTGGTGATTAGTTGCGGACATTCATAAATGACGTATCGGTCGCCTTTATATGCAAAAGAGGATGGGCCATGTTTCGTGCCCCATCTTGAAATTCAGCATCAACAATTTTTGGTGTCGCATCTTGGGTAATCTAGGTGGGCCGTGATCGCAGACTTCTATACACAAGGAGTTGGCAGCCTTTATAGGCAGATACGCAAGAGATATTCCCATGACAGCCTCCCGGGCAATAACAACTGATTCCTTTTACAATGCCTCAACTGAGTCTTCGTGAGCATTGTAACCAATCAAAACAGTCAAAACATCATATATAGACATGAACGGCCACTTCGTGCTTTGATTACCGATGCTTACAGGCCAAAAATCGTTGAAGTTCCATTGACTCTCATTTTTAAAATGGGGCGGTGAGTATGTCACTGTCTCTTATGCCTATAGAGGCGTCCGATACGTTGAGTAGGTGTAGCATGTTATGGGGCTATTTAAGCCACGTGACTAATACAACATGTATAAGACTCAATACAGCCGCCTGTCAAGATCCCCAACTATCTCCTCGTCTTTCCCAAGACTGAACCTCGTGCTGTATGTGGGAACTTACCACTGTTCTTCATCTGTTCAGAGTCGCTCTCCGGAAAATTCTTCGAATGGTCTCAACCCTATGGCGATGTTCCTGTGTACATCGTACTGTATATCTCGAATAATTGCTAAGTATGAAACCATTTGAGAGGTGCAGGTTAAACCCTGCTTGTTGCAAATGATGACGAAATCTCCGAACATTCTGAAAACCTCTCGATGTGCGTATTTTGATGGTGTCAACCTGTTCGAATACATTTCAAAATATTCATGGAGGTGAGATAGATCTGAAATGATTGCGGGTTTTTTATGATGGAAATTTTAATAATATTTCAATGTGTTCTTCGCTGGTAATGTCTGTCTGTGGATTGCTGCTAGAGCTTGATTCTTCTCATTGTCGGGGACAATATGAGTTCTTATATAGTTCAGCCTTCAGGTCAAGTTTGCCTTCGGGTCATCGCCATGTCACATAGTTTGTATGATAGCTTATCACTGAGATCAACTTAAGTGACTCATTGATAGTGCCACAAATTTCCTCACGGTTATGGTGTTCATGCATGAGTGGTTTCAAGGCGTTATGCCCCCACTATTGGTCATCTTCATGACATGATATCAAACACACTAATATGACAACTCATAACTTCAACTTGGACATCTTGCTTCCCATTTGTTCAGTAGTTGGAACAGATGACTACTTATAGTCTTATCAGTGCATATTGCAATGTATCATAACTCCAGGTTATTAAATGCGTCGCCGTTTAATTTGGCTATTCGGCTTTGCGTTCCGAGATTCAATCGGCGAGCAAACCGATACTCTGCCACTGTAGATTATGTCACGTCAACCTAGTACTACTGACTGGTGTGACGTTGCAATGCATACTGACTCAACCCAATGAGCAGGTTTGCTTCTGGCCTCTTATCTTCAGCCAATGTCATTAATCCCTCAGCCACAGCATGCTTAGGTCTCGGCACTTCTGTAGACCGAGGAGAGTTGCAGGATGAATCCTTATTGAAGAGTTATTAGGCCCATAAATCCATACTTCGTCGCATATTGCTGATCATCTGCTGCACACGTAATTCTGTGAGGTTGCAACTTAACTGTGTGTATCCCACTAGATAAGATACAGTATGTGTTGCCAATAATTATGCGCACTGCTGAAGATTGTTCACTTCCCAGTAATGGCAACATAATTGCATCATCAAATTTGAATTTGGTAGTGCGAGCTGACTCATCACTAATTGATTGACATGGAGCTCAGGTGTAATCACACTAAAGATCACCTGACTCACAAATAATGTGATGCTCTCACAGATAGGTGTTATGCAATTAAGTATCTGCTAACCAATCCACATTGTATCATTACCACTGCAAGGGGACAACCCCTAACATAACAACAACCAAATCACATTTCAATGACTTGACTTACAAGACCAAAAATCTTTGACGCACTGTTGACACACATTTTCAGGATGGGGCAGGGAGCGTGTCTCTCCTGTTTTTGATTATCAAGGTGGCCAATACATCCAAAAAAGACAATGACGTACCTAAGTCAATGTTTGGCAATTGACAGTGGGATATCTGAATGTGACCATAAATCAATCCCGACAAGCAGAACTGGAGATTGCAACCAACAGGTCTAGCCAACTCTGGCAAAACCCGTAAGTTGACATGTAGAGGTACAGGTTGGGCAGGCCAAGAGGCAGCAGGTCGAGTTTTCGGATGGCCCTGGGACCGAACCGCACCGTAATTGCGGCCAGAACCCAGACCGCCAGGAGTTTACCCGCACCCATTGTTAACACTACCTACAAAACATTTAATTGGTTCTTGTCTTGCTGAACTATATAGTAGGTACTACATCTTTGTGCCCAATTGCTAAATCACAGGGGCTGGCCCATGGCACAATGGTATCACTCCTAAAACTATAGGGGGGGTATATGGTTACAATACTGTCACTTCAATTCCCACTGCCAGCACCCTCATGTGAAGGGGATAAAGGATAGTGTCTGGAGACCTCCGCCATTTAACTAGCTTGAACGTTGGTGGAGGGGATGTGGGGCTCTGTCATACTCTAATTAGAGTGCATACAGTATGAATACAACAAACAAAACAAAAATTGCTAAATCATTGACTTCCCAGTCAATCACCTTGCCAGAAACCAAGGTATCCCTCTTGTTTGTTATGCTATTTCTGTCAGTCAATTTAGGTGAATTGTAACATTTTGTTCAAATATTTATTGATTAAATTGAACGTTATACCAGTAACTATACTGTTAGTATTTTGTGTTAGATTGTTTACTCTGGATCATTCATCCTGTATGGCTTCAGGGATTCTGCCATCTGTAGTCGAAAACCAATGTTGTGAGGGGAATTTTTCTGTTTGAATCGAGGTCACTCACAGTGGGTATAATCTGGTAATATCCACAATTATCTTACTATTCTTAACTACTACCAGGTGATTGGTTGCTCTGAAGAGTCATAACAGAATTACAAATGTATAAGCAACTGAATTTGCAATACTTGCAATAGCGATTGGCATGCAGATATGGTGGTGGAATTACCTTACACTGTAAATAAAGTAATATATATAGATATATGGTAACATAACCATATGATGATTTTTCGATTTTTTGTTCACTGGTACATTTCTAACTGTCTGGATGTTATGGCTCCTTTATCTGATTGCCAGAACCATGTATTCTCTTGTTAGTCAAGTACTCTGGATGAATCTTCTGTATTGAATTTCACAATCATATCTAGCTTGTTGAATTGGTTTTTTTGGAGGTATTTTTGCGATCTGTACAAATCTCTTATTAACATACCCAAACTTTATTCATGGTTATGGTGCAGATAGATGAGTAGTTGGAATGAGTCAATATTCACGATGGAGTATTTCTCTGCACAATATTGTAAGTGATACAATAACTCATCATCCCATCAACTTTGACATTTCACATACTGCTTATCCAATAGTTGAAACATCTGTTTGCTTGGAACCTGACCACACTGTATTGTGATTATGTCAATTCCCCACCATTGATTAGATTAATTAGTAATTGCTTTTATGTCGCAATTAGTAACCAGCTGAGCTTTGCCGATATAGATTATCACATTATTAGCCATACTGGCTGAAACTATTGGCTTGATTCTCTCCAGGTCTCTTATTATCAGCCAATGCTATTCATCCTTCAGTCACTGCAAATCTAAATCTGAACAGTTGGTAGACCAGCTGGAGACATGAAATGTTTCTACCTTTGGAGGAGAGTATGTATATGGCTTCCAGGTATTCAAATAATTCACAATATTTGCCACACAAATAACACTGCAAAATTGCAATTTAAATCTCTATGTTCTGGTAGTTTGTTATTATAGATGTCATTGAATATTATCTATACCACTCATATTTCTTTATTTTATCATTCTAGCTAAAGTGAGATAATTGCATCATCAAAATTGAATCAAGTAGTGCATTGCATAAGCTTAGCTAAGCAATCAATATCTGGGTCAAGTATGAATATACTGAAGGTAACTTGATTCGCTGACAATTGATATCATGAATAGGTATTATGCATTGAGTAACAAGTTCATATGGTTCGAATGTATATACATTGCCATCAACCAGTACCATTGCTGCTGCTATATGAGAAACCCTCTCAATTGTCAAACTCTAGTGCAGAAGTAGCTTTGTTCCAAGATTTCAAGAATTCAGGTCATTATAACCTCAAATCTGGACCATGTTTGATTTGTAAATTGGAAGGGCATTTTGATGCCTATCATTCTGATTCAAATCCTGATTCTCAATTTTATAGTCAATTTCATTGAAAACTATGCACCACACCTATTGATGTTTCCTTGCTGTAGGCATTTCTTCTTGCAATTGAGTTGCATATAAATATCTCTTGCACTGTGTCAGCAAAATTTGAATCAACTAGAGGCTTCTCTACATGCACCAATATTCAAGCACTGTCAATTGTCATCTATAGTCAATTGATTGAAATCTTCATGTCAGCTTATAGAGGTATATATGGCTGGCTACCAGCGACGGATCTATACCTCCCATTACTGCCTGCCTTTCATACCAGTGATATACACAGAATGCTTGAATCTGCTGGAGTGGTCACTGGTAGTTGAGAGCCTCTGTGAAAGTCAACTTCAAAGCCTGCTTGATAGTCTGCTTGGATACCTTCTTAATAGCCTGCATGAATGCATGCTTGAGAGAGCTACTTTTGAGAGCTGCACTTGAGAGAGCTGGATTTCAAACAGAGCAGAAAATTCCACGGTACGGTTTTGGCTAAAGGAAGACTCTGCGTTTGTGGATGCTTTGATGCTAATATTGATGTAACTAACCCAGTTGTCCAAGTTTGCATCTGATACTATCGTCAGCATCCCCAACACCATCCGAACTATCATCATTACCATCTTCATCATCACCGTCATCTTCATTACAATGGCCATCATCACCATTGCCCTCATCACCATTGCCATCATTACCATCACTATCATCACCATCAATATCATCACTATCACCATCATCACCATAGCCATCATTGCAATTGCCATCATCACCATTGCCATCATCACCGTTGCCATCATCACCTTTGCCATCATCATCGCCGTTGCCATCATCACCATTGCCATCATCGTCACTGTTGCCATCAT
>Ga0307512_10003888_pt1 | contig 16782 bp, 15 predicted proteins | sample 14_EM_MG_FD_200267 | JGI IMG/M metagenome (GOLD analysis project Ga0307512, IMG submission 200267) | Populus trichocarpa ectomycorrhiza microbial communities from riparian zone in the Pacific Northwest, United States - 14_EM | ecosystem: Host-associated > Plants > Roots > Unclassified | place...
CCATTTAATTGTCTCAAGTGCTGGGAAGCCCCATTTAAAGACACTACAATTTGCATGAATGGACACAATACTAGATAACTATAGCTGGCTCAACAACTTTCATCAAATTCAGCATGATGCAATCTCCGAGTCCTTGTTGAGTCACTGCCACTATCAATGTATTACTTCATGTAGTCTTCGTCATAGTTCCTATATTATGAATATCTATTAGACACTATATGCATGAAGTCAGGACTAAATTTCTCTACCAGGTGCAGGGTCAAGCAGATTTCCAGCACTGTGAGGTGCTTAAGGTTATTAAACTGACAGTTATGACAGTCTGTGATGATAGAAGACTGAGCATCGAAATTCTTGGAGCAGTTGGGACGCCAAGTATACGTATCACAGGTCTTACACTATGTTTATTGTATGGTTCCCTTTGTCTGGTGGGATTAAATCTCGTACTTGGCAAGGTCGCATACTGGGTCCTCAGTTCGCGAACCGGTCAAAATTCGCGAACTGGTCCGTCCAGTTCGCGAACGGGCAAAGTTCGTGTATCGGTCGGAACATATACGCCTCATATGAGCCTTACACGAAACGGAGGACCCCACTAAAGTAACCCCATCCTCTCAGAACTACATCTTACCATTCTCCGTTAGCACCCCAAATAATCCCGTAATGTAAACTATCTGAGGATGTATAGTAGAGTACAGCAGTCTCAGGGTAGTTGCCATCTTCGAGGTGTTAAGAAATTAATCGGTAGTACCTACAGCCAATAAACCATTACCTGACTATCTGTCCTCCAAACCATTGGGGCTGCCCAACGTACTTATATTTAGACGGATTATGCCGCTCATTCATCTGGTAACCGTTGTATGATAGTTGCAGCCCGCGACAGTTGTCAGATAGTTGTACGACAAGTAGTAGTAACCCCTATTTTTTCATCTGGTAGCGTACGTATAGGAATGCGTGATAACTACATAAGTACGTCAGTCATTCAATGCTTAATCTAAACCCTAACCGCTTTCGTGACTGCAGCTACTTAGGCCGTCGCGTGCTCTGAGTGCGCGCCCGCATGCCCCGAACTAACTAAGAGGGGTTACATGCTGCGAGATTGTTCTGTGGTGGCCAGGCCCCATCATTATTTTACGCATAAGCTCCTGTGTACTGGTACCTTATGAATATGTACCCATCAGAATACACTTGATTATCCGAACTCCTAAGTCACGATTCAGTCATGAACCTGCGTTATAATGGGCACGCCTTAGACCTATACTTCAGAGTATTTATAGTCTCTAAGACCTTGAAGCTATACAATATTACACTGCCAGATTATCCTATTTCCATGGGTTTGAGAACGTGAAACACTTTATGATATAATTAAGGTACGAATTGGCGTTTAAAGAACCGGAGATTCAAGTTTATCTATATAAAAGCTAAGTTATTTATCGCTGTTGTGTTGACCCTGCGGGTGAGAACCCCCAATGACGCTGAGATGAATGAAATCCAATAAATCCAGCTCGCAGTCAGTAACGATGCAAACTTCATGAATTCTTACTCGATACACTAGAACAAGCAATGTTGCATGTGAGTCACAGCATCGTCTGAAGTCTCAGCATCGTCTGAAGTCTTGTATGAGAATGTAGACTTGTATGAAGACTGTGACTGTATGAGGATATGCATCAGGACCAGGGTTGTGCGTCTCATGTCAGGCAGTGCATACGCGTACGCATATGGTAGATTGTACATATACGGTCTTTGTGTCTCTTCTAGATAGATCAATAAGTTCACTTTTCAACAAGCAATGTTACTTTGGATGCTTCTTTGACTTGTTGATTGACTTGATTGGTTCTTTCTATCTCGAGGGCCAAAGGCCTGTATATGTACAACCTCCCATATGCGTACGCGTATGCTCTACTGACCTGAGACGCATCACCCTGGTCCTGATGCATACCCTCATACAGCCACCATCTTCATACAAGTCTTCATTCTCATACAAGACATCAGACGGTGCTGAGACTCACGATCCAAATACACATGCAACAAGCAAAGGTACATGGACTTATTTTTTGCTCGTAATTACCGGCATGGCTGATGACAGATGACGCCTGAACGTCATCTGTCAGCTCTGTGCGGGTGCAGTACTGAAAGATGAGGCCCGTAGGATCGGCCATTTTTAGTACGCAGCTTGAATAGTGACATTGGGACCTATATCAAATGCAGATCATTCTTTTAAACTTCGCTCCTGCCGTTCTCTCCATTAGTATGAGGTATGAATGCTACTTCGTAGAGCATTGCAAAAGCTTAAAGTGTAATTGGTGACTATGCTGATATTAACTAAGTGTCAGTAAATAGAAGAATAGTTTAGATTCTAAGGCGGTGCTATTTCATAGTCTCGGAGTGTGGCAGAGGGGTCCGAGACTAGCTATTTCATCTCATGATCCGCTCCTTTTGTGATAGTGTGAACCCCGCTTCTTCCGGACTCATTGTTCTGCAGGCCCCATGAACCCCGGTGGCGACATCACCACCCACCCCGCCTGTCTAGGACGCTTAGTCGACAAAAATCCAGTTTATTTCAGCCTTTTGCCAACACTCTTCCTTCCTTCCTTTTCTTACTCTTTGAATTTCGTTACCTTTAAAGTCCATCCGGACCCCCACATCCAATCCGTCTCAACACAACTTCCGTTCCATCTCCTCTTAACTTCCTGCTATCAAACACTTCCCTCTGTCATCAATGCGGTATTAGCATTCAGGACCATCGCTAAAAGTTTAAGCGCGTCTAGAGGAATGACGCGTCGTCTGCCGAGCCCCAGGATGGGGTTCGATCGTGGATAATAATAATAGCAAAGGATCGAGTAACCTCAGTCGGAGAGTAATATGGAACTGGCTGCGTCTATGTGCGCCTAGAACTCACCCTCTTGACAACGACCAGTAACTTCCTTGCGGCAAATAAGCAACTTCTCACCGTATATGTTCTTCGACGAGACGTCTATGCTTGGGAGTCTGGTTCTTGGTACCTGTCTGATGGCACCAAGCAGAAGAGGGTGAGGGTGGTAGAGTTCCAGTTCCCTCTGGAGGTGTAAGTGCTCCTGGTATGATTCTACCTTCTTACACCTGTTTCCGATATCGCGATCGCTAACTTTTTCTAGATGGAAGTGCATTTAAGGGCCTTCCCGAAGCCCCCAAACTGGGGAACGTGGTTTCGACTGCGCGATACTTGCGGGGAGAAGTGGCGAAGTATTGACGACGCCACCGTGCTTGAAGCTGAGAAGTGGTATGAGGACCACCAGAAATCGTCGTGCGAAATGATTACTGATCCTTGCAGACTCCAATTCTACTTTAAAGGGTGAATTCGACAACATCGAGAATTCAAACCTGAACACCAGCGACAGTAAGCTATCCTTGCATTTCAGTATCACTGGCTCTAAACAACTATCGTTAACTATCTCTTTTCTTCCTCTAGTAATGATCATTTCGGCAAACTGCTACGTCAACACCATCAACAAACTAAGCAAGCAGCGGGCAATGCGGGCCATCATCGTGCAACCTGATTAGTTTGTGGGTCAACGCACTCAGGATCAACGCACTCATGCACACCAATACCGACAAACCCTTTGAAGGGCCCGAGACGGTGATTTGCATCAGATAGGATCGCTTTGGTCGCATAAAAGTATTCGTTTCAGGCTAGGTCTGATCATCTCTCTTCACAAACCAGCAACAACCGACACCTTCTTCGCATCAATACTCAATAACTTCCATCTTCTTGTTGCGACTTTGACTACACAATGGGCTGGAAGTGATTTGGATGTGGTGGCAGCAGCCTTGTTTCTGCCATGTACTTCAGCAGCTGCGGTATACAGTAAGTTTTGTCCCAATCATATGTTTCGGCCATTACTAACCATGTTTATAGTAGCTACACCCAAGGTCAAAAATGATATTGAGGTCGGGATTGAGCCCAAGTCCTCCTGATCTAGGAACTTTAAGATCTCTCAAACCGGCTACTAATGTAGAGCCAACTGACACAGCGAGCAACGTTCCACATCTAGTGGCTTGACCATACGTATCTAGCCTAGTCCCCAAGGCTTAGTTATGCCTAGGCCGAATCTCACCACAGACGTTAGTAAGTTTTTCTTCCTCCATACATACAATCGGTTCCTCCTTCATCGCTAACACTCTTCTTTCTAGTGATAGCTGTTGTTGCGAGGCTGCTGCTATCCAATACAAGGATGAGGCGAGAGATAGGCTTCACTCAATTAATTTCAAAAAGGGAGGAAGATTATCTCCTCATGAATCTTGGAAGGCGGTGGAGAGTAGGTAGGTACCATCGCCCACCCGCGAAGAACACATGCTAACGACTCCAAGGTTACTTGAAGCAGCGGTCCTATCGGGACAACCAGATGATTGGGTGTGGTCGACGGCCAACTCAGATCAAACTCACTGCCAATGATGGTGAGTTATCCAACCTATTAATCCTACAATCTCATGAACTGACAGTGATAGGCGGTTGCATGAACCCGGTGGTATTGATGTTACGCCTACTACCAAAAACGGGCATCCTGGTGTTACCACCCCATCCGACTGGAAGCGGGTTCGCTTCTTCACCCCAGGATATTGTCCTTTTTAATGCCACTGCGAATAAATTCATGGCCTCACTTGATGCAGTGATGTTCACTATTTGGTAGTGCATTAGGGGGGAATTATTACAGGAGATATCAGTAGCAAGACGGTCGCAACAGCAGTTACCAGCAGCACTCCATGGGTTGAGGTGAGAGACAGGATTCATTCCCCAACATCAGCGGCCGCATTTTCACCAATGCAATTGAGAGGTCCTCCAAGGAGTTGTAGCGGTAGTAGTTGGATGGATGGCTACTAAACAATGGCAACGCCGTAGCCATAAAGGGATATGCACCGCCCCAGGCTCAGGTCTCGTCTGGTTTCCGGAAACCCATTCGACTGGGTGTCGACTTTGGAATCTTGATACATTTGTGTTGTCCTTGGTAAGTTTTCTTTTTCCTTCTTTTCCCAGAAGTTTACTAATTCCACTTAGATCGTAATACACCTGGAAGCGCAAGAGAATAATAGGAGCTTGCAGTCTGAGTCAGAGAGAACATGATCCCCATCTATCTCCACAGCCGTCAGGAGCTGCTTGAGAGGCATGACCGTCAACGAAGGAGATACCAGGAGCCGCCAGACCGCCGCGATAGGCGGAGGAATTGAATAGCCAGCATAGCGGAGAGTGGGGTCACAGACAACGTCGGCGACAAGATGTCTTTAACCTCAACGACAACGTTTACCAACAGCCCGGACAACAAACATCGCCTTCAAGATTCCAAGTCTACCTTCCGCTGTGTTAATCAACGAGGCAGTACCGATAATCTCGGCCTCAGCATCTTGTATCGTCTCAAGTGCCTTGTGGTCATGCGAGCGTGATACCGACTCACGAGGTTTTGGTACCGCTCAGCGGGATACAAGAAATGTTGGTGGCAAGTTATCTACAAAGCAGCCCGGGCAACAGTTCCCGCCTAAAGATTCCAAATCTGCAGCTGCACCCTCCTCGCCACAGATTCCCAATTCTTGCGTTAATCAACGTGGCTGTCTTGACAAACTTCGCATCGTCTATCGTCTCAAGTTCCTGGTGGCTCTACAGGACCTAAGCGAGAGCGGTGCTGACTCTTAGAGGAGATTTGGTACCGCTTAGCGGGTGATATGGAATGTCTACAATAATAGCCCGGGCAACAGTTCCCGTCCCAAGGGTTCCCAAATCCGCAGCTACACCCCACTGGGCACAACATTGGTCTTCTTCAGCAGCTACTGACGATTGGGGAGTGTTTTGCACAGCACGGTTACCAACAACCCCAACAAAACCCGCCATTGTACCAAGCGGGAAAGACATACGGCGGCTTTGGGTAGTGCTTGTGGGCACAGCTAGTTCACGCTGCAAGGATTCCCAAATCCGCAGTAGCAAGGCACCTGCCCACTAAAGTATCCGAGCGGGATCTGACCTTTTAAAACTACCTGCTTATGGGGGGTTTGAATAAAACCCTCCATCGGCCTTCTGATCCGATAATATTCACCACATCTCTTCTTAATCATTCAATAGCAGCCTGAAATACACCGGTCACCTCTATCTCTTTTGACACGTCATCTTCAGCTACCAACAGTGTACTGTGTCTTCGGAACAAATACGGATTAGGGAGAGGGTAACGTAGATCATCTGTCAGCCGCATCTCAGTTGAGTCTCAATCACGGCAATTACATCATCACCCCCATTATCATTTGACGAGTTGTGGTAGGAGATCAAGGCGATAGCGGGGGTGATGGGGGTGGCTGGACCAAGTGGATGTAGCTGTTTCTGTTTTCATTTGTACGATGTTTTTACGAGCGCATGTCATGAGATGAGGCGAATAGTGGATTGGGTTTAGTGGTAGGCAGGTGTCAACATCGCTCGTACACTAGCTATTTGTCTAATTGAACCTCTATCCTTATAACGGTGCCGGTGACTTAAACAATGAAGAGCTTAAACCAAATAGACAATGTAATCGATGCTTGCTTTGGACAGTGTGCCGGGGTGGGGCGGGATCTACACGTGTTGCTGTAGAGTGGATTTAGATACTTGGAAGTGCACGGTTGGTCGGTCTAGGGCATAGGGCAGTGTCACGTGATTGCACACTAGTGGAGGGTTGACACATGCAAGTCTGTCACCTCCGTCAACTCTCCCACAAGCCACGACTCTCCCCTCACGCGAAATCCAAAGACGAAGATAAACTACTCACTCCCTTCGCAACCAAAGGATAGCACAAGGATTCGGTTCAGAACGACTGTAACAAGTCGGCCTAACAGCACTCATGAGGTCCCCATCCAAACGAACCATGGCATCAGTCTTTACGTCCAACAATTAGAGGTCCCCTCGAACTTCTCAAGGCCCCGCCGATATGCTCCCCAAGGTTTACAGACACCTTGACGACTAACCAGTTTGAGCAAATCCTAAACTATCTGATTAACGAGCTAAGCTTCACCTACTGACCACAATTATGACTCTTCGTAAAAGTTCTTCGTTTATTAGCTAACGCCCCCAGTCTGCGCAGCACGCATTAATAGCCCGTAAACTGCAGCTGGGGATCGACACTCGCTTTTTCCATCAGCAGAGTGAGCTGCACGACTGCCTTCCTTTTCCGTACTCGGACCCGTCTTCTCAAAATCACCGAAACCAAGCCCAGTTCGATTTAGGATATCGCAGGAACTAGACTTGATGGCCGAGGAGGTGTAGCGACTCTGGTGCCAATCCTCAAATGGCTGGGGTCAAGTACGTTTGAATCGCGCTGTTTTGAGCATGGGAACAGTGTTCCTAAGCGGCCAGGCCGGCTCGGCCACTTAACGACACTGCATGGAAATGGGCATATGAGGCTACTGGAATAGTAAAAATGGATTTGTGGTGTTTAGTAAATTATATCCTAAGCTCTACATCTGTGAGGAAAAGATTCGTCCCTATCTTGCCACCTGTCAGTCCACGACCTTTCTGTGCGTTTCTGTCATATGTCAGGAGTATCCCGCTCTAAAAAAAAAGAGTATCCTTTGGGTCTACATATAATTGAGTACATGTATAACTATTATAGATAAGGGGGGCGCTACTTGACTATTGGGGTATTTCAGTGAGGTCGCTACTAAGTTTCCTAGTTGTAAATAACCTTTGGTTTGTAGTTAGGAGCTACCTTATTCCGTCTAATTGGTGGATTCACCTCATCCACGGACGGGGTGGCAATTGGTGTGATCCACATATGGGGTGCCCTATTCACGGAACCCGCGAACGGGGGTGGGTGAGAGTGAGAGTAATTCGATTCCTGAGGTTAGGGAAGTGTTTGGCGGCTTAGGAAACATAGATATCCGAGTTAAAATGTGTATAATCGCGGTGTTTGTGTAATTACGGTTAGGAGTGGTCATTTTTATGGGGGCACTCCAGCCTAAAGTGGACTTTTTCCACCCTTAGGCCGAGCGTCTCTATTCTGCAATATCTCTAGGACTTATTGAGTGGTAACTCCAAATGTTCGATTTTGGCCTATATTTTGCACTAAATCCACAGCGGCTCTATCAACGTTACAGATATTGCAAAATTGGGGTCGGCAAGTGAAAGAGCTTAAACCCGGGGATACAAACCTTCCAGAAGTTCAGAAGTATAAACCTTAGAAATACAAATTCCCGAATATAGAACCCGGGAATGCAAATCCAAGATAGTCTGTTAGCCGGCTGACAGACTAAACCCAAGAATATAACCTTTATGTTGGAATCAATGCTCCGGTCATAATGTATTTGAACCCTTCCTTATTGCATGTTATAATTTAGTTCATTGATGGTTTTCAGACACCTCAATATTGATTTGTGGGGTGTTAACTGTTGCATTGTTGTCGCATTTTAATTTTTGAGCATCGGTACTTAATGTACCACTCGCTGCTGGTAGGCTGACTTTTCAATTTTATGTGATCAACCTTCTATCACGACCCTACCCATGCAAACTTTATTCCTATAGTCACAAGGTCGTGTTGATTCAGTTATATCGCCAATCTAATCACCACCTTCGACACATCCCCGCTATCGCCAGCGCCAGCACCCTCTACTGTACCGAGCACAATGCTTCGGACGTCACGCGTCACAAATGCCCCGTCCGAAGAGACTTTATTCGAATTTCCGCCCACTCTTGGGTATTCGATATTGAAAAAATCCGTCACAACCAAAATCTCGTCCGAACCATCGTGCTCGCTACAGTATCTCCCGCTAGTATCTGCCAATTCCCCGCTATTGCCCGCAGATATTGTCGACGATAGAGACGGAGGGTTTTTTTAGCAGCGGAAGAGAAATGCTCTTAATTATTGTTGACTTTGCAAGTCGGCTAAGTGAAATAGCATGATGTTGGCTACATTTCACATATAATTTATGCTACGATCGGAGTTAAATATAAACTCATGGACTTGAAGTGTGTGCGTGTTGGGTGGCTTGGCGCACCTTGTTAATATGCACATGTCTGAAGAGTACAGGCTTGGCAGTTTTGCGGCTGACGAAGTTCGCATAACTCCACATTCTTTGCCTGGTTAGCTAGGCTGTCCACCTTACCTACGCTCACAAAATCAGGTTCTACCTTCTGTGCAAGCCAGTCGAGTTTGAGAACGAGCACCGACCAAAACTCTGGGAACCGCTAAGCTCGCTTCATTGTCTCACACTACAACGTTGCCCGCCCTCTCAACCCTAATTCGTTCCGCTGGGTTGAGATTCTCGTCAGGGCTAACTTTACGGCGAGGTACGAGGCTTACATCACGTGACTCTGCGAATCTGGTGCGAGACAACTCGCTTCATGCAATTGCCGTAAGATCGGACTGCTTTTCAGCCTCATTATGTCCAATCGACGGAAAAATACGAGTCACCTACAGTCGCAGCCGAATAAACGTCTCAACCGATCCCGGTCACCAGCTTCAATTACAGGCGACGGTGATGGTCTAAAAGTCGCGCAACTCCTTCCTGGCGCTACCTCCACATTGCGTGCCCGAGCGCCGCCCATCACCGGTACAAAGTGCAGAGGCTCGATATCTGTGCTAGTAACGGGCCAAACCGGCCACACTCCAGAAGGCCTCTCGGAGTCTAACGTTGATGAACCAACGCCTGGGCCTGGGCCAAAATGTTTCCGGATATCCAACATACCACGAGATTGGGAAGAATCTGACCTAATTGTGGCGCTTCAAAATATCGATCCCTCTATCCAGGACGATGAATACCAGCTTTCCATTTATCCGGCATGTACGGGGTCTACACAAACGGCATTGCTGAACCTGCCTTCTTCCTCGCTCTTCTGGTCACAGCAGTCAAATCAATTACAACACCTATCCATCGTCGGTGGGGAATTTCTTGACTTGGACCATCATTTCCATGGACTGACTCCATTGAATACACCAGACGACAAAGCTATTATTGAGTCAGTCCATACCGCTCCCTATATGGCGCATGCTGACTCCCGGTTCACTCCAGTGTGGTTGCCGTGACTGGCCTCGCCGGGCATGCTTTTGGATCATGGAGAAACCGTGAGAACCGCAAGATGTGGTTACAAGACTTTTTACCAAATGACATCAAATATATCCGGATAATGACCTATGGCTACGACAGCAGGCTTAAGGGAGGGACTGCCAGTAATACAGAAACTCTGCAGGATTACCGAAGGGACTTCCTCGAACAGCTTGAGAATTCCAGAAGCAATGCTAAAGTACCTAGGATGATTGAAAACGCCCCGTTGTTCTAGGTGAATCGCTGATACATCTTCTAGCATAGGCCTATCATCCTCGTGGGACACAGTTTTGGTGGTATTTTGATTCTACAAGTAAGTTTTCGATAGTCATACGGCAGCTAGGCCATAGTGCTAGGGGTTTTATACCGACAGTTACATCACTCGGTGCTCGTAGTTGATCCCTTGTGGTCTTATGAATTGAGTATGTAGTTCCAATCTGACTCTAGCAGACATTAGTGGAAGCCAACCGGAATCCTATCTACCAATGGCTGCTTGATTCCATACGCGGGCTATTTCTTTTTGGAACTCCGCACTTGGGATTACAGATAGCTGAACTGAAAGCAATGCTAGACCCCGACCAAGGACCGTGGGATCAGAAAATGAACTTGCTTAATCAGCTTACGGAGGGATCAGAGTTTTTAACCAATCAAAAGGAAGAGATGTTGCACCTTTGGGTGAATATTGAGCGAGCTGTTACAGTTGTCAGCTTTTATGAGACAGAGAAGACCCCAACTATACGAAAGGTAATTACCACGTGACCCACTACCCACCCTATGTCTTACCATATACTAAGCCCAAGTCAGTCAGAATCGGGCGAATACCGACGAGATGGTCCTGGTATTCATATGGTTCCAATGCACTCAGCTTGCTTGTTCCTCGCAGGCGAAGTTCGCGTCGCGGTCAAAAAGAACCACACCGATATGGTGAAATTCGCTTCATCAGCAGACATAACGTATGTTACGGTGGTACGACGCATGAGAGAGTGTCTGAAGGAATTCAGTACTATTAAGTATGTTAAGGATCGAACAGGTATGCGATACACCAACCTTCTTCACCTACTGATCCAAACGTTGACTGGTCCTTGTGAGAACATAGAAACTGTTGGAATCAAAGGTTTTGAGGAATACCTTCAATCCTTGTGTATTGCTACCCACCAACCCGCAAACTTATCGTCCAGTTCAATTCGTCGAGCAGATTATATTCAATTCTTCAACCGTCAAGAGTTTAAAAGGTGGCTATCGGATGGTGCGGGGATCTTTTGGCTGTCCGGACCCCGAGGAAGCGGAAAGACCCATATTGCAAAATACTTGAAACTGAATTTAGGCGCATGTGATCCTGGGATGCTGATAGTGGAATACACTTGTTCATCATGCCTCCTGGAGTCTACTATCTCAGCGTTTTGCCGCGCTTTCATCGAGCAATTGTTTGATCAGCTTCACTACTCACCTTCTCGAGGTGCAGGATTGGGTACTTTGAATATCAATGATATAGTCAATACGGTTCGACGGGTTCCAGAGTATTCACAGAACCGACTCTCTGAGTTAGAAATGACGCTTTTCATTAAAGGCTTAGAAAATGCCGGTAGACAACCGGACGAACAGAAAGAGTTTCTACTTAACATCTTAAACTTATTTCGGCAGATGGTGACGACTCAACTCTTCAAAACTACAAGGTTTCTGCTCATCAGCCAGTGGGATCTTGGTATTCAGACCAAGGTAGATACAGTTGACCTTAAAGTCAACTCTATACACTTCGATTCAGAGCGAGCAGGTCTGTTCCTCGGCCCATCACTTGGATGTTTTGATGAAATACTGACACAACTACCTCAGAATGTATCGATGCGCTGCATGTCGCCGACTATGATGCTCGGCGTGCACTCGTATCGGCCGCCCATGCTGGCACACTAGAGTGGCTCCGAAAACATTCCCAATACCGTCCGTGGTTCACGTCAAGTGATTCAAGCATGCTGTGGATCCAAGGCAAACCAGCGAGCGGAAAGTCTACACTTATCAAACACTTTCGGGAACACATATTTCCGAGTGATGTTCCCACGGAATCAAAGAAATGTATTGTCGCCGACTTCTTTTATAGCTACCGGGGCGGAGAACTTGAGAAAAGCCATACACGGATGCTTCAGTCACTCTTGTACCAAATCTTAAGCCAAGCTGGCTGGCTGTTTGATTATTTCTTAGAAGACTATCGTGCACTAGAGGGACGGCATGGCCCCAATTTTGACTGGCCAGACGCGGTTCTAAAGCGGATTCTTTGTTCTTTGGCCACCCACATGACGTCTGAAACATTCATACTTTACCTTATCGTTGACGCGCTGGATGAATCGAATGAACTAGATAGAGCATCTATCATAGATATTTTCCGTCATATCTCTTCCATCACGGATTCCTCATGTATCACCAAAGTGTTGCTGGCAAGTCGTCCGAATGTCGATATCGAAAGTATCTTAGGAAGGTGTCACCATATAATTAAACTCCAAGATGAGAACAGAGCAGATATTGACACCTTTGTGTCACATTATTTGAAGCCTATCTACGAAGATCTGGGTTTTAAAGAGCATGAATTCCTCAGTGCGAAGGAGTATATCGTGAATAACTCGCAAGGTGTGTTTCTATGGACGAATTTTGTAGTCCAAGATCTTGCAAGCAAAGCCAGAAGAGGCCTCTCGAAACGCGAGATACGTCAGGTGCTCGAAAGCTTACCTCTTGAACTTTCGGGTATCTACGAACGGATAATAGGGGAGCTCTTGGATGAGAACGACGATCACGAGATTAAGAAGAGCGAACGGATCTTCCAGTTAGTCCTTTTCGCTTCTCGTCCGCTTAATGTAGCGGAGTTTAGCCACGCCATGGCTGTAACTGTCCCAACAAAAACCGACACCAGCATATTTTCAGAAGAAAACTTGGATGAAAATTTGTTCCGGCCTACCGTAAAACGACCAATCATTAGTCGCGGTGGAAACCTTGTGGAAACCAGTTACGGGGGAAAGGTTTGTGAGCTTTTTCCCCGTTCCTTGGTACATTCAGTTGGCGAGACGGATTTGCACGACCCTGGAACTGTACAGTTGATGCATCAGAGTGCACGCGAGTTCTTGTTACGACCAGATGGCTATATGAAAAGGACTAAGAGATTCGACTTTTGCGAGGCTACATGCCATGGTGTCTTTGCAATTATTAGTCTTCGATATCTCCAGATGATTGCGGAAAAACCTGTCAAAGCCTGGAAAAAGAGCTCAGTCAACAAAGAGGTCGCCAGTGATAATTCTGTTGAAGTTGAGTGTAACTGGTCAGACGAAGATTTTCGAGAATATGTTCAATACTTGGATGGAAAACGGTTCTTTGGATATGCACTTGAATATTTAGCATTCCATATGGACCGTATCGATTCGGAAACGGAGAGCGGTCGTAAAGCACAGGCTCTTTTCTGCCGTCTGTTTGATAAGATGACCAATCCATTTTTCAAGCATATCCAGTCCCTTTTCAGAAACGTATTTAAATTGTACGGCACCCCTCCTGGTCGTGCGCCGATTATATACGATGATACGTCATTCCAGCGTCGTTTAATCAGCGTTGCTGCAGAAGCAAACAAAGTAGAGCTAGTATTAGCTTTACTGCGGACAACGCTTGCCAGAGACACCGAGCCGTTATCCATTCTTCAATCGTTAGCTGAGCTGGGAAGCGAGCAGGCTCTACGGCTCTTCTTAGACCAAGACACCGGTCTAAACGCTGCTGAGGGTGACTACAACGCTGCTTTCCGAGTGGCGGCATATCACTATCATGAGGGGATAATCAAACTGCTCCTCAATAGGGGTGCTGATATCAATACTGCCGCACAGGACGGTTCGACACCGCTGCACCAAGCCGCGATAAACGGGGACATAGAATTAATCCGAATTCTTTTTGATGCTGGCGCAGACCCCAATACTCGTATGAAGGATGGGTCGACACCGCTGTACCTCGCCGTGCAGAATGGGCACGATGCGGTGGCCCAACTGATAACTGCTGCTGGTGCCGACGTCATAGCGGGCGGCTCTGACACTTTGTAGTAGTGTTCAGCGAGACTAGTGATCCCGCAAACTGGTTGGTGGTGTTTTTTGCTATTATCTATTGTCTTCTTCAGCGCTCTTGACTTGTTTAGTTTTTTTGGAGTTATTGCTGGCGCTCGGCCAGAAACAGATGCGGAATTTGTTTGCAATCTTAGTAATTGGTTGCGTAATCGGACTGAATCCGTTTATATGTAATGTAGGAGTACTCTTTGAAGTTTTTGGTACAGAGTTGTAGTGTTACAGATGTATTGATACCAAGTTCTATCTCGGAGGCATATTCATCAGGGGTCTTTTAGTGTAGATAGCAGTACCGAGTCAGTGGTTTCTTTTACGTTAGAGTCTTCAGAGCTTTGACAATTGAAAGGAAGTTCGGCTACTGTGCATAACTCTTTATTATTTGCATCCTCAGTAGACATGGAACATAAACTTGATGAGAGGAGAAGGTGCAGAGTAAAACTGAATTACCTAAGAGATGGAAGCACAGGTGTATCGAAATTAGCGTTTGTTTTCTGTTTTTCTGCTGTATAAGCTGTCTCCGCTACTTCCTGCAGCTCACGTGTGTTCATTTAGATAGCTGAAGTAAAAGGAACTCCACCTCACCCAACAGTATTATAAGACTTCCAGCAACAACATACTAACGGAGAGATAGACATTCTGTGTATTCATAGAAGAAAGAGCTGATTAAATCTAACTCCAACCACTAGTTCTAAGTTCTAACGCGCTTTGACTACCATATACCGCGTGAGCTTCGAAATCGACAAAATCACCCGTAACATTATAAACTAGGTACAGGATTTCGCCGAGCAAAACCTGCAAGCAGCTTCTTTATCCACAACCTCCCTCCGTCTCATCCCAACTCCCCTCCACTAATCAATCCCCCATCTCTAATACAAAGCCTGCAAGTAAACCCACCGGCGCGTTTCCAAATTCTTTCACATTTACTGATAGAAACATTCTCATATAATCATCAAATAAAAATTGCTCCAAACACATCATGTCCGTTTTGCAGCGATGACTTGACCCTGGTGCAGCGGGGCTGAGCTTCTTCCCTACCCATCAACATGGCAACGAGATTCGAGAATAGCGTCATAGACTACTGTTCCGGCCCATTCCACGCACAGACTGGATCCACCAATGGATCAGAACAAGTTATAGATGCTTTATGTTTTCCATGTACATGGGGCGTGTCTCCGACATACTGGCAGAATGTTACATATCAAGATTACAAAGCCATCAAAAAATTTGCCCGTGTTCGGTGCCGGTAGACCAAAATGTGCGGTTGTGATAGGGTGCGGCTCTGCGGGTAGGGCGCTCTGGTAGGGCTAAGTAGCCGCTAGCGGCCGCTCTCACATGCCGCACACCGAAACCCAAGTCCGACACCTCCAACATGTCGGCGCCCTCCGTAATTCTCCTTGACTGGCCCGGACGGCCCAAAGCAAGAGACATCCTAGGTCTCGAACCGCCTCCCGAAAAATAATGTGGCTAGTCTGCCGCTCGTTTTCGTTCGAGGGGTGGGATACACTGTTAGCCCTTGTAGGAATAATTCGGTAAGTAGGAACAGATCTGTTTCTGAGTCGAAGGGAAGAATCATCCATCCTCCTTCTATCGATACACTTGTACCAAAGAAGCCGCCAAGTTCGTACGCTTGATATGTACGACAGCTTGGGAATGCTCGGAGGGTTCCGAAATACTCGATAATGCGTCTGGGCGAGGGTCGAACTTTGGAGCTCACATAGGCGACTCGACTTTAGAACTATGCAGCATCCCGAAATCAAAGGAATTAGCAAAGGGAAAATTACCAAATCAGTTTTGTTCGCGCATCCAATTCCATTCGCCAGTCACGGTCAGCACATGTGAAGTACCGACTAGGATGTCAACGGTAACACAAATGCTGGGGATCGCGAGTCAACAATTGAGTCTGTAACTGCAAGCATTTGATTGGCTCACACTTTTCTTAATTCTTTCCGATAAATCCCTCCGCCTTACCCGCTAGTTAACCTTGCCACCGTCTTTATTCGATCCTCACTTCTCATTCTCACTCACCACTCACCACTCACTCACCGTCATGGCCTCCTCCGCTGATCCACACACAAAAGTTGCTATCATCGGCGCCGGGCTATCCGGCATCGCCATGGGTGTGCAGCTCAAGCGCAAGCTCGGTCACGTGAACTTCGAGATATACGAGAGCACAGATGATGTTGGCAGAACCTGGTCGCAGAACACGTACTCCTTCTCTTTCCACCCCTTATCCACTCTATCATTAACGGCCCCGCAGATATCCCAATTTCAGCTGCGATATTGCGTCCCAGGTGCGTGCTATTCCTCGTTTTACTTCCGATAGTAGGTTGACGATGGCAGTTCTACTCCTTCTCCTTCTTCCCCTCCCCAGACTAGACCGAGACCTACGCCACGCAGCCCAAGATCCTATCCTACATCCACAACTGCGTCGACCACTCCTCGCTACGCCCACACATCAAGCTACAGCAAAAATGCGAATCGGCGCGGTGGTCGACATCACGGCAACTCTAGAGCGTGTCGATTCTCGATGTTGCGGCAGGGAAACGGTATACGGTTGAAGCAAAGGTCCTGGTTACCGCTGTAGGGGTCCTGAATGTTCCCAAGGAAGAACCCGCACTGGAAGGCTTCCGCAGTGAAGTATTCCACACGTCGCAATGGAGGGATGTGGACTTCAAAGACAAGAACG
>Ga0307512_10003889_pt1 | contig 16780 bp, 20 predicted proteins | sample 14_EM_MG_FD_200267 | JGI IMG/M metagenome (GOLD analysis project Ga0307512, IMG submission 200267) | Populus trichocarpa ectomycorrhiza microbial communities from riparian zone in the Pacific Northwest, United States - 14_EM | ecosystem: Host-associated > Plants > Roots > Unclassified | place...
CGGAGAAACAAAGGAGGGAAGAAAAAGTAGGACAGAATGCGTCAATGGTTCACCAGCTTTATGTAGCTTGACCGAGAGTTTCAGTTAGAGATATATTATGGGCGAATGGTAAGTAACTTGTGAATATTTGTTCCTAGATAGATGTATAGCAGGCGCAATGAATCTTTTGGCATGATGCATCATTTTTAGTTGTGTGAGAGTGAACAGTGCAAGATAATGACGCGGCTCGGCTTTGCCACAGGGTTGAGTCTCAATCAAGCAGAAAGCCAACCGGAACAGTCAAATCAGGATGAAAACAATTATGGACGGCAGCAGATGATGAATGGACAATACATTAAAATGAGCGTCAACTGAGCGTCAACGATTTGTGGTCTTGTAAGTACGGTAATTCACCAGTGATTTGGTCGATGTTATGCATAACGGATGTATTGGTAGCTTCTATTGGAAAAAGAGATAGCAACACGGTCACCGCCCCATTCTTAGCATGAGCGTCAACGGAGCGTCAACGATTTTTAGCTTTGCATCTTGAGTAAGTTATGTTCCGACTGGTTGCAGCCATCCATTTATGCGATATTGGCAGCCTTTACTGGCAAAAGCAACAGCCAAAGGCTCCCTGCAGCATCCTGAAAATGAGCGTCAACGGAGCGTCAACAGTTTTAGGATTTGCATATTGCGTAATCAAGGCATCGCGCGGATTTTCGCGTGTATAACTGTATTATTGACTGCCTTTCTAGGCAAAAATACTATATATTGAAGGTGAAACACAGATACCAAATTAATCGATATTGCAAACTGCTCAACAAGCAAAAGCTCATTAATGGTTGCTGATAACTTCATTTCGATAAGATACTATTAACATACTGCAAATACAAGAGCCTTATATGAATCTATAGATGGACCCGCTGTGCGACCCGCTGACAACCCGCCCAATTCACAAGGGTTGAAAGTTTACCATGGAACCGTACCCGAGTGGGCAGTTCGGGTTTATTGACGACCCGGACCGCCAATTTGGCAACGGATAGGTTTGGACCCGGACCCGGACCCGAAGTGACGGTCCGGAACCGTTGCTAACACTAGTCTCGTTGCATAACTTACCCTCTCCAAATCGCTTGCACTCATAAACGGCCGTCTGTTCCTGATGTAGAGCTCCCGGAGTCTACCCTTTGCAAACACAAGACACGTCATGTCTGAGTGACCAAATCGATGGATGCTGGAACTGCCGGAGACCATTAATCGAGGTGTAGACACCCCCTGCGGGTGCAATTCCGACTGCCTCTGTCACTGAGTCATTTCAATATATCGCATTTGCAGTGTATTTGTAATGATCGCGTGGGCTTCTGGATTAGGGATCGGGGTTGGCAGGTTTTCGAGATGACTGAGAGGACTTGGAGTGATAACAATGCTGGATGCGGGGCGGGATACAATGGGACGCGTTGAGGTTCCTCCGCGTGCTGTTGGGCTACGACTGCTTGTACCTGGCGTGGCGGTTGGAGTATTCATTGACCATCGCTGTGTAGCGGACGCGGTAGAAGTCACGCGTTGATTCATATCTGTAACACGAGAATTGCTCAGCGAAGATGAGGGGGTGGAGTTCTGACCTCGGTTTGTGGAGGGTACGGACCTCGCTCCTTGAGAGGAATCCCTCTCCCCAAAGTGTACGGACACGCGTCTCTTAGCACGTGCAAGTTGAGAATTCCCCGAATGTGCACGCTTTTTGGATTCAGACGATTAGGAACACGTCGAACATGTCGCACGACCAGAGTCGTGTCCGGGTGACAGCTCTGGGAATGCATAGTCCAATATAGATGTTCGACATTAAGAATGTAAGAACAATTGCCTGTGCATGCATATTCAACGGCAGCTGAGGGAGACTCCGATTTGAGCGACCATGGAGGGTTTCGACAACAAAGGGAGGCGCAGTGTGGACCCCGCTAGAGTCTAAACCCTGAAAATACTCGGTGACGAGATCCTTTGAAAAGCATTCAATTATGGGGTAAACTGCAATCAGATTACATTCGGATTAAACTCAGATTGAACCGAGCATTAATATTCACTGTTACAGTAACATCTGAATGTCTATTTGCACCGCTTGAAGTGTGTTTATGCCCTCTTGGGGCGATTATCATTGTATTGCACTCGTTGTTGGCACAACAATTCGAACCATCAATTGTGTATATCTTCAGCTTCCTGGTGCAAATCCACCTTTGGCAGAGGTACAAGAATCATAACGCGAACTATGACGTATTCTCTATCCTATGACATCAGTTGTGTGTGCTTTTTCCACTGCTAGGCGTTGGCATCCGTGTTGGATGGTTGCATAGTTGGGACAACTTGAGAACTACTGAGTTTGCTACGAGATGCACGAGATCTGAGCAGTAAACATAATACATGATGGAAAAAACGCCCGGAGTGGTAAAATGTCCTCTCCGCGTGTACTCAATCTCGTCTCATGGCTTGTTGTTCATCAGGTGCCTGGTAGTTCTGTAACATGAAGGCTGGGCCGTTTTGGGTTCGTTGACCATCAAAACTCAGAGGTTGAAACTTGAACCAAGAAATCACCGGAACTCGAGTATATATATCCCATCTTCCCACCTACACCTCCTTTCTCTTCTCCTCCCATATTATACACGCCGACAGCATCCTGATCTCGACATCACGTGACTTGCACAAAACAACGCCACTCGTTCCAAAACACACCAGATCACCTACAGAACTCTGTACTTTCCCACTGGGCTTCCTTCCACTACAACTGTGTCATAATGTTAACGTTTCGGATGTTGATTGATTTTCAACTCACAGCGATGGCACCAAAGGGCAGCAACAAAGGAAAGGGGAAGGCTCGGGCAATGATGCCGACATCGGTTATGAATCGACGTCTGTCGTTGGATGGGGACCGGAAAACGGGATTCATCTCCGAACACATCCGTGGACTCATACAGATATACAATGTTTGCGGCGTCAATGATGAGAGGGCATGGCACATCTTTCATGATATAATCTTTATTGATCATGTCACGACTCGCCACTTTGCAAATTTCCAGCTGATGTGGCCGCACCGCCTGCGCAGGAGTTCGCCTTTCCGGGAGTAGAGGGGTGCCTTCCGCTCCTATATGGGGCAAATGTTTGACAAAACCCGTGACCAAATGAACAACTGGAGGTGGGACAATCCCCGTGCCTGCGGAGACCAAGCCGATCGCTCCAATCCACACAGATCCAGATCATGGAAGGTTATACGCACCGGTGGGGGTTTCTCCTGGTATGATAGCAATGATCTCAGGGCAAAGAGTGAACCGCCAAGCTGTCGGCAGTACAAACCAGGCGACTTCCTCGCCATTTGACCACTGAATTGGGATGAGATATTCAATGAGGATGATAATGATGACAACTGGGCGCATCCCGGTGTGCCCAGCGATGGATGGAGCCGCCCTCGCGATGGCAATGACAATGACGACGGCGACAGTGAGGAGGACACCCAGGGGGGTGAGAAAGAACCGGGAAAGGGCAGGGAACAAAGGATAAAAAGGGGAAAGGAAAGGAGACTGAAGACAGCAAGGGGACAGGGAAGGGGAAGGGGAAGGGAAACGGTGAAGGGACAGGTATTGTTTAACACACCCCAGGAGGAGATGATATCTCTCCTGCCGTTGCTTTGCAGTTGCAGAAGGGAATGTCAGAGGCAGACTTGGACACGGAGGGCTAACTAGAGCGGGTATAATGAGACGCGGAAGCATCGCCCACCATGTCAATTTCCCCAGATAATGATACTGACTCTACCGGGTTGCACGCCAAATATGAACCAATACTTGATGTGGTTATGTGCATGGAGGATGATGTGGACGCACCGGCCGGCGTTGACATCAATGGCGATGTGAATATGGAACTGGACGGTGAAGACGGGGACAATGAAGATGAGGAATATGAGATGGAGGATGTGGTGGTGGATGAGGATGAGGAGGAGGATGAGGATAATGGCAAAGAACCTAGAACGATAGGCCAGGGAGAGATTGTAAATGCATCCGCTGACGACGTACATACAATCGTAGACGATAAGCCAAGCGTGCTACCTGAGCAATGCAAGGAGATGCGCGAGCATACCCAACGGCAACAACCTCCGGCACCTGCCCCACCGCCACAAACCACGGAGCCTCCCCCACGACCACGAAGTCCGGTGACGCATACCCTTAGAGGGCGGGCGTGTTTTGGGCTTGTGACGCCGCAAAAACTCGGCCCAGCAGCGCCAACTCTACGAGAGGCTGAGGCAGCCAGAAACGCCGCGGATGTCGATGTGGGGCAGCAGCTACTCGGCGAATCGGCAGGAGGCGACGGTCTGCCCGATGGCCCTCTCCCGGATGTCCCTCTCCTGGATGTCGCTCTCCCTGATGTCCCTCTTCCTGATGTCCCTGTCCCTGACGTTCCTCTCCCTGAGGCGCGCCTGGATGGCTCGGTAGGCAAGGAGTCAACCAGTCCTCAGGTTGCAGAGGGGGCGTGCGTTTGGGATATAGTCATGTTCTTGTCTTGTGAGTTTCCATTGGTGTAATCCATTCATCTCATGCACTGATTATGGCATGGGTGGAGGTGTTTTGTTCGTTCGGGTTAGGGTTGCGGGCTTGTTGGTTTCCTTTGTTCTAATCTATTCATCTCAGGCATTGATTATTACATGTGTGGTGAGGTTTTTGGATTCCTCATGGTGTATTTTTTATGTATTCATATTATTATGGGACATCGCACAAGCAGTGTTTTTGCAACTCCTGGCATGATGGAGTTGAGGCTCAATAAATCTCTCAAGTATTGTGAGCTTATACTCACACCCGACAGCTTAGGCTCAGCACCAACTTTCGTCCCTTTCTCCAGTGAATACACCACTCCTCCCATGTCGTCAACAATGCCAGAGAAGACCCAATTATGTTGCCCCGAAATTTCATGCCAATAGATGTTCACCTCAGACATCTGGCGACTTAAGCATAGCAAATTACACAATCCTGAACACCTTCAAGTTGCAAAGAATCTGACTGTTAGCAGTGCGCCCCGACGCTTTGAACCCGCTCAGAGTTGTGAATTAAACGCTAACAATGATTCAGTCGAAGACTTGCACGCGTTTCCCTACCTCGAACACTTTGAAATCATCGTGGACTCAGAGTCTCAACCATGGCCACCTGCTCTGCCGCGGACGGCAACATACCCCGGTGCCGCTGCTCCGCTGAGTGATTACATTCCTGAACCATGGGAATGTGACGGTCAGGGGGTCCTTGAGACGAACCTACTGAACAATCCTTACTACCCGTTTTTGATGCATGAAGAATATAAATATATCCAGTGTCGGATCAAGAAGAAGGGCATGAAGATGTACTATGACAGTGTGCTGAAGGAAGAAAACACCGCTCCCCGTTTCCCAAGTTTCAAAACTTTGATGGTGTCCAGAAGCTTGTGGCAAGCAGGCCAGATGATCAGGCTCTCGGGGACTGGGAACTACACACTCTCGAGGATATGAGATGGAATGACAATCACCAATGCCCTATCAAATACTGTAGTCGAGACATCATCAAAAGAATGAGATGGTTGATGCGGCAGCCAGCATACGCAGAGCATATAATTTACGCCCCTCAGCGTTGCTTTAACAGTGATACGCCACCGAAACGCCGCTATACCGAAATGCACACTGCAGTCTAGGGGTGGGAGACACAGGTAAGGAGAGATACTCCAGGATAATACTCCGGGATAATGACGGGCTAATAGACATTTAGGCAACGCTCCGAATGGGGGATACACGGGTTGCGTTGATCTTCATGTCCGACAGAACACATCTCTCGAATTTTGCTGGCGACAAGAAAGAATGGCCTGTATATATGACAATTGGCAATGTATCTTCGAAGATCCGCCAGATGCCCTCTACTCACAGCGTCGTGATGGTCGCTCTCCTGCTGATTCAAATCAAAAACGGCAATATTCCTCAGAAGCGGCAGCATGAGAAGTAGTATAGAACCCAAGAGGTGCTGAACGAAGTACTCTGCCTGTTACTCCAGCCTCTCACTTTTGAACACAATCCCAGCGACGAGAGCGGGTATTACAACAATCTCTGTGCAGATGGCAACTTCAGGCGTTGCAAACTGATTTTAGCAGCATGGGTTGCAGATTGCACTGGGAATAGCGACCTACATCATCTTGAGCAGCATGTCTGTTTTCAGTGCGAGTGTCCAAAGAACGAATGTGGAGATTATGTCTCTCCTGACAAGCAACACCCCCAGCGGGATCACAACCTATATCGAACGCTCAGCGATGCAAAAACCCAGGCAGTCAATGCCGAACTCTGGTCGCGCCTTGTTCATCCAGTATTCAATGGGTTTCGACATATTGCCTGGATCGTGAGCGACCTCCCTAAGCCCAACCTCCTCCATACCATGCAGATCGGCACGCTTGACCACCTCCAGAAGTGGATTAATCACTGCATGAAGACGCACGAACGGCGCGACAAGTACAATTCAATCTGGTTATTCGTGCCTGCTTACCAAGACCTCACACCAAGAAATCAGTCATATGAAGAAGTTTCTCAATGGAATGGGAAGGAGATATAGGAAATGAGCCGGTACCTGCTTGGAGTTGTAACCTAGTCTCTACGAGGCGGAAGACCCACTCAGCGTCCCATAGTTAATTACGCAATTGAGTTCACCCGGACATTGTTAGAAATCTATATGTATGCTCGATATAAATCTCACCATGATGCAACATTGAGCTACATGAAAGACGCCTTGCGTCGTTTACACACCTTCAAAGAAGCTTTCATACTCGCGCCAGCCGGCGAAAAGGCGAAGGCCAAAGCCAATGCCCTGAGAACGGAACTCCTGGAGAAGCGAAAGGTAAACAAGGAAATCAATGCTGAAACTTGCACGCCGTCTAAGAAGCAGCACGAAATGAACACCTAGCGTGATTATATCAGCCATGAGATAGATGTTTCGCCGGAGTTAGATGCCGACTTCAACTTTCCAAAAATCAAATTGATATCTCATTGGATCGAACAGATTCGTCGATACGGAGCCTTGCAACAGCATTCTGCCGAGAGACATGGACAAGCTCATAAAACGAACCTCAAGGACGGTTGGAACACCTCCAATCACAATCTCAACTACCTGCCACAAGTGATCACCTTTCAGTGTCGCATCCTCAGCTGCGAAGTCAGAGAGTTCAATCTCTATGCCCTCGCTCAGCGTCGGGACAACAGCGCTGCCGCATGCAAAGTCCTCCCTTCCAATGCTGATCTGGCTGCCACCCTGAGCCCCCAGTCAGATGTGAAGCCCGAATTCATGGGACCCCAAAACCGCCGTGATGGAAAGCTTCCTGAAGCGATGATCAAAAACTTCCGAGCATTACTCGACAATATGCAAGACGCAACACACCGCGTGGCACTATTCAGCGGCACACGGGAGTTTATCAAGCATAACAGTCATAGGAAGACCTATATATCGGATGAACAACTGCACGGAATGGAGCTCTGTATTTACCATGGTATTAATGTACAAGTTGAGGGTATAGATACTGAACGCACATCTCAGATGTGTCGATGCACAGGAAGCCTGAGCTGGCACGGAGGGGATCGATGGAACGACGGGGTGTGGGTACAGCAACCCCCGGGGAGGTGTGGTGGCGCGCTGAATGGGCGTCTCCTATGGCAACCGCAACGACTATGCAAAATCCCACTCTAACCCGAGGATGGAGCATTCGGTGGGTACTGGTTAGCCGTGGCGCTCACAACAATGCCTGAAAACTCGGTTAACTTGGATCAGGTCTCGAATTGTGTACATGTGGGAAAAGCAACGGCAGCCATTGCTTTGAAACTTTTCAGCGTGGGGAATATTGTCGGCTGTGCGCACGTAAATCCAGAGATAGCTACTACTAGCAAGACAGGAGACGGACAGAACGAGCGATGGATTGTCAATAGACACATAGCTCTGGCGACTCGGAATGATGTGTATAATAAGTAAAGAGAGAAGTGCATTTTGCACACGGGTAGAAGGAACACGAGGAGAGATATTCGCAGCGTCACCAAACGCATTGCATACCCAATGCAAGCACGTACCCAATGAACCCATTCCGACGTATTGTCACAGTTGGCCACAACGCCAGAGTGATTTTTTAAGATAGGAGACCAACAGAACGCGAAGAGACAGGGACATTGCGATCGGAGCGCGATATACATCGCGACGAGTTGTGTTGACGCCGGGGGCGGAGTAATTGACCACGGGGTGGCTCTGACGGCTCTGACGGAGCCATTCCGCCCGAACGGAATATTTTTTTGCTGATGTAGTATAAGGCTTCCTGCCCCATCCTGAAAATGAGTGTCAATGGAGCATAAAAGATGTTTAGTCTTGTAAGTACGGTAATTGAATAGTGACCTGGTCTCTGCTATTCATAACCGATGTAATGGTAGCCTTCCTTGGCAAATCAAAGTTACGTTTAGTTCCAGCCATTCATAAACGAGGTATTGTCCCATCCTGAAAATGAACGTCAATAGAGTGTCAAGGATTATTGGTGCAGGATCTTGGTTGATCTAAGTATAACGATGTGGTAACAATTCATAGATGAAGTCGTGGCAGCGTTCTCAATTGAAATAACGCATGACACATGCGTTACCCCATCATGAAACTGAAGGGCAAAAGAGTGTCAACAATATATGATCTTGCATATTCGGTAATCAAGGCTTTCTGCGCATAGGTGGGCTAATAACAGAACAATTGACTACCTCTCTAGCTGAATATGCACCGGGTAGAAGGCAAAACACGTATTCCAAAATAATCAATGTTGCAGATTGCAAAACATCCAAAAGGAGATCATTGGATGTTAAATACCCAATTTTAATAATGTTCGATTTTCCAACTGCAAAAACATGATCATTATATAAATCTACAGATGGACCGCTGAGCGTCCCGCTGACAACCAGCCCAATCCAGACTGGGTGGGAGATTTGCATCAAACCGTACCCGAATTGACAGTTCGGGTGAGTCGACAAACCGGAAACCAAATATGGCAACGGTTTGGTTCTTACCCGGACCCGCACCCGAAGTGACGGACCAGAACTGTTGCTCATGCTAGGCTTGTCGTTCATGAGCTGCCTGGTGGTTCTGCATGATCAATAGTGGGCGGTATTGTATTGGTTAACCAACAAAACTCACAAGTTGAACGAAAGAATTGCGGGAATACCAGTATATATATCCCTTCTTCCCGCCTTCACCACCTCAATTCTCTTTTCCTCCCATATTATACACACCCACAGCATCCTGATCTCGACCTCATTTGACTTGCACAGAAAAACACCTCTCGTTCCGAAACACCCCCAATAACTCACACAACTCTGTACTTTCCCTATGGGCTTCCTTCCGCTAAATGCAACTGTATCATAATGCTAACGATTCGGATGTAGATTCATTGTCAACTGCCAGAGATGGCACCAAAGGGCAGCAGCAAAGGAAAAGGGAATGCTAGGGAAATGATGCCGACAGTGGTTATAAATTGACACTTGTCGTTGGATCGGAACTGTATACGGGTATACATCTCGGAACATCTCCGTGGACTCACACGGATATACAATGTTTGCGGTGTTAAGAACGACAGGGCCTGGGACGTCTCTGAGGATATAAACTTTCTCGATCCAGTCACGATTCGCCACTGTTGAAAATTCCAGCTGATGTGGCCGCACCGCAGGACCAGGAGTTCGCATTTCTGGAGTTGTGGGCTGCCTTCTGCTCATATATGGGGCAAATGTTTGACAAAACCCGCGACCAAATGAACAATTGCAGGTGGGACAACCCCCATGACTTCAGGGATCAAGTCGATCGCTCCAATCCGCAGACAACCAGCTCGGGGAAGGTTACAATCACTGGAGAGCGATTCTCTTGGTACGGTAGTGATGATCTCAGGGCAATGATTGAGCCACCAAGCTGCTGGCAGTACAAGCCAGGCGACTTGCTGGCTGTTAGCCCTCCGAATTGGGATGAGATAATCGACGAGGATAATGATGATGATAACTGGGCGAATCCCGGAGCGCCGAGAGCTGGAAGTAGCCTTCCTGGCGATGGCAATGACAATCACAATGGCGAGGGTGAGGAGGACACACAGGGCGGTGAGCAAGGGACCGGGAAAGGGAAGCGAACAGAGGACGGGAAGGGAAAAGGGAATGGGAAGGGGATGTGACACAGTAAAGGGACAGGTATTGGTAAACGAACCGCAGGGGGAGATGATATCTCTTATGGCGCTGTAGTGCAGTTGCGGAAGCAAAGGTATGTGGCAGACTCGGACAAGGAGGGCTAACTAGAGCGGGTATATTTACAGCTGGAAACATCGCCCGCCGTGTCATTTTCCGCAAATGATGATTCTGACTCCACCGAGACGTCAGACGGCGATGATGACTAAGGACTGGACGCAGATGTGGATATGTGCATGGAGGATGATGTGGGCGCACAGGACGGCATTGATTTAGCCGGCGATGTGGATATGGAAAGGGATGGTGACAATGATCAGGAGGAAGATGAGGAGGAGGAAGATGAAGAGAAGGAAGATAAGGAGGAGGTGGAGGAGGAGGAGGATGAGGATGAGGAGGAGGATAATGATGAGGATGATGGCAATGAACCTCGGACGATTGGCCAAGGAGAGAGGGTAAATACATCGGCTGACGATGCTAATAGCATGGTACACGATGGGCCAACCGTGCTACCTGGGGAAGGGCAGGCTATGCGCGAGCATACCACACAGCCACAACCTCTGGCGCCTGCCTCACGGGCACAAACCCCGGAGGCTTCCCCACGACCACAATCTCCGGAGACACATACCCTCAGAGGGCTGGAGTTTTTGGGGCTTGTGACTCCGTAAAAACCTCGCCCAACGGCGCCAACTCTGCAAGTAGCTGAGGCAGCCGGAAACACCTCGGATGTCAATCTAGAGCTGCAGCTACTCAGCAAATTGGCAGGTGGTAACAGTCTCCCCGATCTCCCTATCCCGGATGTTCCTCACGCAGATGTAGTGTTAGCAACGGTTTCATACCATCACTTCGGGTCCGGGTCCGGGTCCAAACCGAACCGTTGCCAAATTGGCGGTCTGGGTCGTCAATAAACCCGAACTGCCCACTTGGGTACAGTTTCACGGTAAACTCCCAACCCTTCTGAATTGGGCGGGTTGTCAGCTGGTCGCCCAGCGAGTCCATCTATAGATTCATATAAGGCTGTTGAATTTGAAGTGTGTTAATAGTATCTTATCAAAATCGCGTTTTCAGCAACCAACAATATGATTTTGCTTGTTGAGGAATGTGTAATATGGATTAATTTGGTATCTGTGTTTCACCTTCAATATATGCTATTTTTGCCTAGCAAGGCGGTCAATAATACAGTTTTGCCTGTGAAGATCCGCGCGATGCCTTGATTACGAAATATGCAAGTCCTAACACTGTTGACGCTCCGTTGACGCTCATTTTCAGGATGCCGTAGGGAGCATCTCGCTGTTGTTTTTGCCTGTAAAGGCTGCCTATATCCCATACATGGATGTCTACAACTGATCGGAACATAACGTACTGAATATCCAAAGCTAAAAATCGTTGACGCTCCGTTGACGATGATTTTTAGGAAATAGTAGCGATGTCGTCGGTACTGTTCTTGCCAAGAAAGGCAGCTGATAATCTGATTATGGCCTATTGTCGCCGCACAACACTGAAAATTTCCTTGACACAAGGCCCAAAGTCGTTGACGCTCCGTTGACGCTGATTTTTAGGACATAGTAGCAATGTTTTTGCAAGATGTTTTGCCTAGAAAGGCGGCCGATAGCACGATTATTGCATAACCTCACCGCACAGCCCACGCAATTTCCAAGATTCAAGGCCAAAAGTTGTCGACTCTCTGTTGACACTCATTTTGAGGTATTGTCCATTCAACATCTGCTGCTGTCAACAATTGATTTCATCCTAATTTGACTTGATCGGCAGTTATTCTGCCTGATTGAGACTCAGCCCTGTGGCAAAGCCGAGCGGCGTAATAATCTTGCACAGTTCACTCTCACATGATTAAAAATGATGAATCCTGCAAAAAGATTCATAGCGCCTGCTATACATCTATTGATGAACCGATATTAACGATCTACATCTTACCATTCGCCCATAATTCATCTCTAACTGAAACTCTCGGTCAAGCTACATAAAGCTGGTGAATCATTGATGCATTCTGTCCTACTTTTTCTTCCCTCCTGTGTTTCTCCGCGTTTCAACAGCATTGACCGTCACCAACCTGTTTTCAGCCTGTCCTTTGACTTCCGTGTTGGCCGAACCAATCCGGGCACATTTGGCGCGGCGCTCACATCCTGCTGCTCTGTGCAATACGGATCCTCAAGGCCATTGTTGGGGCCTATATCGGATTCATCGTCTGCTGCGGAATCATTTTCGCTGTGATCTGGATTATCCAAGTCGCCATTCCAGTTGAGCCAATCATCCGTATCCGAGATGAAATCAGATGGGCTACCATCCTTGCCTTCGACTGGATGACGGTTGATTCTCCGGATTCGGCGCACATTTAAGATCTGAGTTCATCTTCCAGGGAGGACCTTTGTAGACAAAGATGGTAGCAAAGGTGATCTTTCTGACAATTTAAATACAGCCGCACCTTCATGGTGAAAGAGTGAGCAGGATGCTTTAACGCTGTCTTCGGAGTCCGAAATGTATCATACCGCAGTCATCTGCTTGTTTGAACGCGAGATTCCTTCTGGGTAGCACATAGGTTTTGGCTGCCCCGCCACATCTCCAAAAAGTCGTGAATCTTGGTCATTCTGTGCAATTTCATTTCCTCCGCCTCTGTCTTCATTTCCGATTTGTTTTCTGTGTGTGGGTTATCCAATTCTCGGTCAATGCCTGCCAAAATCCCGTTATTGGCTCGAGCGAACTGCCTCACAATGACTCTTTCGCAAAGGGTCTCGCCTGTGGTTTTTGACTACCTCCACCCAATTACCTCTCGGCCAAGGGAAAGACTTGCCTCCACTCCGACACTATGTGGTATGATAGAGAATATGTCGCGAGCCACATTGGAGAGATCGGCGTAATTTGAGTGCGTTTCCTTCTGTTGGCGCCACCAATCACGTATGTCCGGTATCCACAATGTAATGCTAATCTACATTGGGTCGCAGTCGTAATCATTGAGATTTAGATTGATTTGTCCCCAGTTCTTTGGTGCTTTAGGCGGCAAATTCAAATATAGGCTGGCGGCGGTGAATAAGCGGGCTGCGTGATCGCTTGGTCCGGGTGTCGTCTCAGGCGCACTGTTAGGCGTTAAGTATTCCTCATCATCGCTGCACAAATCATATGGATCAAAGAATGATTGATAGGACACGGATGCTGTTGAAGAGCGGACAAGATTGCTGCTTGGTACTGTTTCGAGTGTATTGACCGGCGCACGTCAATGAGCAGCGCAGAATTCATTTCCCACATACTGTAGAAAGGGGTCTTGGGATGGTGTAGTGTACGATGTCTCGTCCTCAGGATTAATATCCATTCCCATGTCCCACTTTCTAAACGATCGCAACTTCCGTAACAGATCGAGGATGTGTGCCGAAATCAGGAGCATGTCCGTCGTTGGTGTCACTTCAGCGTAGTATTTGGAAAGCTTTTGCAGAGCTAATTTCACAGCGAAGAACAAGTCTTCCTTGCATTGAGTCTTCTTCTTGGCCATAGCCCGCATCACGCCATCCATGTGATTGAACATGTCGTTGTACACGCTGATAACGTGATGCAATGTTACTGTATGCCTCTGCAACATCCAAAGGGTCCAATATAGAAATGGCCTCAACACTTCCATGACATACTTGACAATCGTCCATTCATCCTGAGTTGTGAATAATTGCGGATATTGAGCGTAGTTTGGGTTTTGAAGCCACTCGCGGGTGAATTCGCGTATGCGGTAGGCGTGCTCGAGTAACTCCAGTGTAGCGTTCCAACGTGTCTTCACATCCATAATAGGAAGTACCGCAATGAGGACTTTGGCTTAATGACAGTCAATGAACTCATATCGGCGACCCGGTGTCAGCGTAATTACTACAGCAAGCATCCTCTGCTATATGAAGGTCAGCTACAGGACTTTCAAAATATCATGAAATACGTACTTTCTCAATTATCTTTGCCAAACCTGGTTTCATGGCCAACACCTTGTTGATTCTAACATTGCCCTCGTTTCGAAGTCTTTGACTCTTCCGAATGTCTATGCTTTCACTCTCTCCATATTGCTAATCGCGCTGATGGTCTTCACAAGACTTGCTGCGGCCTTTTACACCGAGACTGCTCATGAATGCACCTGAAGCCAGCTGTATGACGTGCACCATGCATGGTATGTGGTTCCTCAATGCCGGCCACTCGAATCCAGAGGCCTCAAGTGTTGATTGCAGCTCGCGTGTCATCGAGTACATCAGCAAAATGTGAATCGGTCTGGAAGCCACACACAATCCTCCAAGACACTCCGGGCTACCTCACCAGTGCTTCTAACTACTTCTAGATGCTCCCAGACCCTCCTGGAGCTGAGCAAAGTGCTCTCAGACTTTGCAAGAGTATTCACAGGTGCTCCTGACAGCACCTGCAGTTATGGAGGTGCATTCAGGATGCTACGAGATTTGACCTATAGGATAGTTAAATTTTGGAGCTTCTGAGACCTCTGCGCAGATCTGCCGGAGACTTTGAGAGCAGTTGAGACCGCTGCATAGCACTGCGGGATACTTGGTGCCGTATTCTCACAGCAGTGATTCTTACATAGCCACAAGGCATTTTGTCTTATCATATTCATCTTTGTTACAGTCACAAGATTCGCTACATCATAATCTGGCATGCATTATTTAAGTCTCTCTGTATATATACATACGGTCAATCTGGCCGCAGATGGTAGTCGAGCATAATCGGTGGAGCACCCGGACACACCCATTGAGAACTTAGACATTCACCCCTCTGAAGCTGTCGTGGTGAAATGATGTAGCTAGAAGGCAGAGAGCCCACCATCAACACTCCACCACACGTCTCGCGAAATCCAAACGGAATTCAAGAGAAAGAGTGGTGCTGGCTCGAGAAGCGTAGGAATCGGGTGAGAAGATATGATAGAACCCGGCGTTGTGGATCAAGGCAATTACGTGGATCCACGAAATCTCCGACAGAGCGAGTGAGACCAGAGGTTGGGAATGATAGAGTGTGTATTTTCATTGTATGATAAGATGAGATGGAAATGAGATGATGTCTATCTGCGCCGGGGTCTGCCGAATATATACTCCACATCACTGTCCCCTCCGTTACCCCTGAATCTCCGTACACCCGCCGTCACACCTTAAAGATGTACTTGGAGGCCGTGATCGAGCATGTTTGGAGATGCACTTGGGGGCCAGGATCGAGCGAGTGTGGAGATACACTTGGAGACCGAGAACAAGTGAACTCACAGATGCACTTGGAGGCCGGGATCGAGCGAGTTTGCAGATACACTTGGAGACCGAGATCGAGTGAACTCAGAGATGCACATGGAGGCGGCAATCGAGCGAGTGTGGAGATGCACTTGGAGGCCAAGATCGAGTGAACTCAGAGATGCACTTGTAGGCCGTGATAGAGGGAGTGTGGAGATGCACTTGGAGGCCATGATCCAGCGAGATTGGAGGAGTACCTGGAGGCGGTCAATCTGGAGGTAGTTCGGGAGGGCGGCGCGAAGGGAGCTGAGACTCTATTCATTGGTTAACTTGTAATTGTGGGAATGTAGAGAATTGAGTACAACATGGCCTGCCGAGAGATGAGACTGGCTGGGAGCGGGAGACAGTCGATCTTGGGATGACGCAGTACGTGGTGTATGCAGTACTCAGTGTATGCTGTATTCAGTGTTAACTCTTCATCATGGCATGGACAGATAGATTGGGATGACTTAACTTCGTGTTCTTAGGTGATGATAGAGTTGAGGACGAGAAAGAGAGAGATGAGAGGACATGGTGGAAATCATCATGAGAAACTGGGACTTAAGAGAATATCGGGTGCGAGTGAATTTACCATCGCCGATACGGCAGGAATAAGTCCCGATCCGGCATGTAATTACACCGATAGGAGGTCTTCACAACCCAATCAGGCAAGTTGTACCCCTGATTTCTCTTATCCGCTCGTATCCTCCACATCGTTCTCATCTTCATCCCTCATCTCTCTCATTCTCGTCCACAACTCTACTATCATCGCAGAACACAAAGTAATGTCATCCCACTCTATCTCTCCATGCCATCATCATGAGTGCACACCATGTACAGCATATACCGAGTACAGCATACACCGAGAGTACAGCATACACCGAGTACAGCATCCACCCAAGATTGTTTTTTGTTTTTTGTTTTATTCATACTGTATGCACTCTGATTTGAGTATGACAGGACCTGATATCCCCTCCGCCTCCGGGCTAGCCGGCTAGATGGCGGAGCTCCCCCCCCGCTACCCTTCATCCCCGCTGACAAATGCAAGCTTAAAGACAGACCAGAACAGAAAGGAAAAGAAAGGAAGGAAAAGAAAGAAAACACGCAGAGATCTATGCCCGCTGCCGCCGCTCCCCGCACCTGAGTCAGCCTCTGTGCCTGCTCCATCCCTCCCTTCATTTGGGCGGGAACTTCCCGACTTCAGTAGGCGCCAGGAAGTCCACCACCGCTTGATCACATTCGTCTCTGGAAAAGAGCTCAGAGACCTGCACGTGTCGGCATCTGCCCGCTTTCCAGCCCGTCGCCTTTCCCACCGCTTTCCACAGTGCTTTCTGCTGGTCTCTCCACCGGCTGCAGTGGC
>Ga0307512_10003890_pt1 | contig 16777 bp, 11 predicted proteins | sample 14_EM_MG_FD_200267 | JGI IMG/M metagenome (GOLD analysis project Ga0307512, IMG submission 200267) | Populus trichocarpa ectomycorrhiza microbial communities from riparian zone in the Pacific Northwest, United States - 14_EM | ecosystem: Host-associated > Plants > Roots > Unclassified | place...
CGCTCGATCTTGGCCTCCACGTGCAGCTCTCAGTTCACTCGATCTCGGCCTCCAATTGCATCTCCAAACTCGCTCGATCACGGCCTGAAAGTGCATCTCTGAGTTCACTCGACCTCGGCCTCCCAGTGCATCTCCAAACTCGCTCGATCACGGCCTCCAAGTGCAGCTCTCAGTTCACTCGATCTCGGTCTCCAAGTGCATCTCCAAACTAGCTCGATCACGGCCCTCAAGTATATCGTTAAGGAGCGACGGTGGGTGTACAGAGATACAGAGGCAACGGAGGTGGAATGAGCGACGCGCAGTATATATTCGGGAGACCCCGGGGTAGATAGATAGACAGTATCTCATTTTCATCTCATCTTGTCATACAACGAAAATACACACTCTATCTTTCCCAACATTTGGTCTCACTCGCTCTGTGCGAGATTTCGTGGATCCGCGCAATTGCGTGGATCCTTATGCATTGCAATCCCGATGTAAGCGTGTACACAATGAACCCATTCCGCCGTATGGTCACAGTTGGACACAACGCCAGAGTGTTCGTTTAAAGTAAGAGACCGACAGAGCGAGAAGAAACTGCGAAACGGCGATCGGAGGGCGATATGCAAGTCGACGCGCGGTATTGACGCCGGGCGCGGTGTAATCCGCCACCGGGGTGTCTCTGACGACTCTGACGGAGCGCGTCCACTCTGACGCAGCCAGTCCGCCCAGACGGAAATGTTTTTTGCTGATGGCATTGTATCTTGGAAAATCTAAGGAGTATGCGGCGACATTAATCCATCATCAAACTATCAGCCATCATTCTAGGCAAAGATTCGTGCAACGACAGCGCTACTATTTCCAGAAAATGAGCACCAACTGAGTGTCAACGATTTTTGGCTGTGCATCCTGGATAATCCAAGGGCTGTGTGGCGACATCAACCCATCGTCAAACTATAGGTCACGTTTCTAGGCAACAATGCTTGCGACGACATCGCTGTTATGACCTAGCACTGAGCGTCAATGGAGTGCCAACGGAGTGTCAATTATGTTTGGTCATGCAACTTGCATAATCCAACCACTGTGCATTGACATAAACCCATAATCACTGCATTGGCCGCCTTTGTGGGCAAAAATGCCCCTGACTATTCCGCTACCACCTCCGAAAAATATGTGACAGCAGAGTGGCAACAGGTTGTGTCTGGCTCAGCAACCTTCACAGCATTGAAATGCCTTGCATCGCTGTTAAATGGCGTTTTTAACGGTCAGTCCTGTCAATATGACCCTGTATACAACACCACCACTATGTATGCAATGTCTCACCGGTCTTACTTTTGTCTTGCGTGTAGCTCAAGAGTCTATATTTAAGCACCAGTGTTCTGCTCAACAATAATGTAACTTTTGACAGTCTCTGAACAGTAGTGTTAGCAACGGGTCCAGACCGTCACTTCGGGTCCAGGTTCGGGTCCAAACCGAACCGTTGCCAAATTGGCGGTCTGGGTCACCAATTAACCCAAACCGTCTACGCCGGTACGGTTCGATGGTAAACTCTCAACCTAGCCGTGTTGCGCGGGTTGTCAGCGGGTCGCCCAGCGGGTCCATCTATAGATTCATATAAGCCTCTTGTGTTTGCAGTTTGTTAATAATATCTTATCAAAAACGCATTTTCAACAACCAATAATGCGTTTTTGCATGTTGTGCAGCCTGCAATATCGATCAATTTGGGATCCGTGTTTAACCTTTGATATAATGTATTTTTGCCTATCAAGGCAGTCAATAATTCGGTAATGAGCGCCCTGATCCGCGCGATACCTTGATTACGAAGTATTCAAGATCTCAAACTGTTGACGCCCCGTTGATGCTTAGTTTCAGGATGTGGCAGGGAGCATGTCCCTGTTGTTTTTGCTCTCAGAGGCTGCCAATATCTCATAAATAGATATCTGCAACCAATCGGATCATACATTACCCAAGATGCAAAGCTAAACATCGTTGACGCTCCTTTGACACTGATTCCCAGAATGGGGCGGTGACCATGTTGCTGTCTCTTTTGCCAATAAATGCTGCCAATACGTCGGTTATGAATAACAGCGACCTGATACCTGTTTAATTACCCTACTTACAAGATCAAAAATCGTTGACGCTCTGTTGACACTCATTTCAATCTATTGTCCATTCAATATATGCTGCCATCGACAATTGCGTTCATCATGATTTGAGCTTATTGGTTGTCTTTCTGTCAGATAGAGACTCTTCACTTTGGCAAAGCCGAGCGCAGTAACTTTCTTGCACTGTTCGCTCTCACATGACTAAAATTTAAATATCTTGTCAAAAGCTTCATTGTGCCAGCTATACATCCATTTATCAAAGAGTATTCACAAGATACTGCTCGCCATTCCCCCATACTATATCTCAGACTGAAACACTCGGTCAAGCTACATAAAGAAGCTGACGCATTCTGTCCTACTTTCTCTTCACTCCCTTATTCCTCCTGGTTTCTATTGCATTAACCGTCACAGACACCTTTTCAGCCTGTCTCTTTGACTTCCGTGTTGGCCGAATCAATCCTGGAGCATTTGGGTGCAGCGCTCACATCTTGCTGCAGTGGGCATTCTGGATCCTCGATACCATTGCCTTGCTCTATATCAGATTCAATGTCCGCTGTGCAATTGTCTTCGTTGTCATTTGGATCATCGAAGTCATGATTCCAGTTAAGCCAATCTTTGGTGTCGGAAATGCTGTCAGGTGCGCGATCCTCATCCCTTTCGACTGGATGATGGTTGATTCTGCGGATTCGGCGGAAGTTTAATATTTGAATTCATCCTCCAAGGAGGTCCTTTGCACCCAAAGCTGGTGGCAAAGGTGATCTTTCTGTCAGTTTAAATGCAGCCGCACGATCATGTTGAAAGAGTCACCATGAGGCTTTGACAGTCTCTTCAGTGTCCGAAATGTATCCTACGGCGGTCATCTCCTTGTTTTGAGCACGAGATTCCTTCTGGGTAGCACGTAGATTTTGGCTGCCCTGCCACATCTTCAAAACGTTGTGGACCTTGGCCATTCTGTGCAATTTCCTGTCCTCTGTGTCTTTCTTTATTTCTTTGTCGTTATCAGTGTTTGTCGTGTCAGATTCTGTCTTGTCGTCTGCCAAAATCCCATTATCGGTTCGAGCAAACAGCCTTTCAACGACTTTTTCGCGAAGGGTGTCGCCTGTGGTTTTTGACTGCCTCCAGCCGATAACATCTTGGCCTAGGGAAAAACTGGACTCCACTCTGACACCACGCGTGATGATAGAGAATCTGTCGCGCGCCACATTGGAGAGATCGGGGTACTTTGGGTGCGTTGCCTCTTGCTGCTGCCACCAGTCGGTTATGTCCGGTATCCTTAATGTCCTGCTAATCTCCATTGGGTCGGAGTGGTAATCATTGAGATTTGGATTAATTTGCCCCCAGTTCTTTCGTGCTCCAGGCGGTGAATTCAAATAGAGCCTGGCAGCGGTCAATATGCGTGCTGTGTGATCGCTTCATCCGGGTGTAGTTTCAGCTACATTGGTAGGCGTTAAGTATTCTTCATCATCGCTGGACGACTCATATGGATCAAAGGATAATTGATGGAATGCTGAGGCCATGGAGGAGGGGACGAGATTACTGCTCGGTGAATTTCCTGGTTTATTGACTGGCACACGTCACTGTTTGGCACAATATCCATTCTCCACGTACATCAGAAAGGCTTCCTTGTATTGGGTAGTATAGGATGTCTCGTCCTGATGATTATTATCCATTCCCTTGTCCCACTTCCTAAACGATCGCAACTTGCGGAAAGGATCGAGGATATCTGCTGAAATGAGCAGCATACCTGTCTTTGGGGTCACTTCAGCATAATATTTGGACAGCTTCTGTCGAGCTAACTTCACAGCGAAGAACAAGTCCTCCTGCCATTCAGTCTTCTTCTTAGCCAAAGCTCGCATATCGCCATCGATGCGATCAAACATGTCATTGTCCACTGTGATAACGTGATGCAATGTGACTGTGTGCCTCTTCGACATCCACAGGGTCCAATATCGGAATGGCCTCAATACTTCCAAGACATAGATGACAATCGTCCATTCATCTGGTGATGTGAAGAGTGGCCGGTAATCGGTATATTTGGATTTTGGAGCCACTCACGTGTGCATTCCCGTAATCGGTAGGCACACCTGAGTTACTCCAACGATGAGTTCCACCCTGTCTCAACGTCCATAATTGGAAGTACGGCGATGCGGACTTTGGCTTTTTGACAGTCAATGAACCTGTTTCCACGACCAGGTGTCAGGGTAATCAATACTGCAAACATTCTCTGCTATATGACGGTCATTTTCAGGACTTCCAAAATATCATGAAATACATACTTTCTCAATTATCTTTGCTAAACCTGGTTTCATGGCTGACACCTTATTGATTATAGCGTTGCCCTCTTTTCGAAGTCTTTGACTGTTCCCAATGTCTATGCATTCATTCTCTCCAAATCGCTGATCTCGCTCATGGGCTTCCCAAGACTTGGTGCAGCCTTTCACACCTAGACTGCTCATGAATGCAGCTAAAGCCGGCTGTATGATGTGCGCCATGCATGGTATGTGGTTCCTCAGTGCAGGCCACTCGACTACAGCGGTCGCAAGTGATGATTGCCGGTCGCGTGTCATCGAATGATTTGAGGAAGCATTACCAGTTGTAATACCAAGAATTCGGCCGTCGGTAAGCTCGAAACGATCAAGCACGTCCTTCAAATGTACGGCTAGCCTTGCTGCAGTATGTTGGCCCTTGACCTATCATCCTGAATTACCTTTCGAAAGTGGAAAAGAATAGGTGATCAACCTCATCGAAAGCAAGTTGAACTTCAAGCAATGCCCAATTTCGATCCATATAGTAATCAATGACCGACCCTATGCCGAGTGTGTTCGTCGATGTCCATCCGTCGTAAGCTAAACTAAATTCATTTGGTGATGGCAATTGCTTCTTAATTCCATGCACGGTCAGTGCATAATCTCTCCGGCAAATGTGGCTAAGGGTTGTAGTGGACGGTAGCGCTAGGTCATCACGTAATGCCTGATATGACCATCGCAGCTCATGATTTGATATCGCGTTCCATTGAATATGAGCCGAAACAAATCCTAACACGAGGTAGCGATTCCACGAGTCTTGGTGAAATTCTGGAAGTTTCAAAGTCCTTATCTGCCAATTTGGAACGTTTTGTCTGTCATTTCGGTCAATATGGATCAACCTGGATGTCAAAGATAAATTCCCACTGCGAACATACTATTGTAATTCCTCGACTTCGTTGCCTCTTCAGGGTTGCCAACGCTGCTTCATCGACCGTTGAACTGGTGTACTTAGTTTCTTCTGACTCTGTTGATTCGTTTAACGTTGCCATGTGACCTTCTGTAAGCAAATGTTTCCCCATTGAGCTTGTCCCATGTTCTGATGGATGACGAAGAACTTGGTGACAAATGATACATATCATTCCAGGGCTGCCGGTCTCCTCAATTCCACAGTGTAAGTGAAATCGCCACGAAGGGCCATGTGTAGAATTATTCCAGGCAATCGGACGTTTCGAGTCTACATTCATTGAATCCCACCAAGCGTCGAAAACGATTTCGAAAGTAAGGTCTCTCACATCACGAATAAAGACACGTTCCTTTTTGGAAGAGATCATAACCTCCAGCAGTGAGGTATTGAAACATTGTGAATCAGGCATTGCGGTAGGAATAAGAAAGCTTGATAATTCGACTTCAGTGACTGCCAAATGTAAAGTTATAGTACAGCAGATTGCTGGTCCTTAAATATTGACTCTAGAGCTACAAGCAAAAAAATCAGATCTGTGAGACATTGCATGCATATTGGTGAAGTTTTATACAAACACATATTGAAAAGACCGACCATGTAAAACTCAATTTAGGAACAGCGCAATGCACTTCATTGCTGTGTAGCTTACTGCGCCTCCACAAAGATTGTGTACGCTCCATGGGCACTCAATTGTAGAAGGCGGACGCGATATTGTAGCTAGTATTTTTGCCACACAGAGGTTGCCGATAGGTCGATTGTGGGTTTGCTACGCCCCATTGCCATTTGATTATCCAAGATGCAAGATCAAAAATTGTTGACGCTCCGTTGGCGCTCTGTTGACGCTCATTTCAGGACCTAGTTACAATGTTGCTGCAAGCACTTTTGTCTAGAAAGGCGGCCAATAGTTCGATTACGGAACAATGTCGCCGCAAGGCCCCTTGATTAATGATGATGCAAGGCCTGACACCGTTGATGCTCCGTTGAGGCTCATTTTTAGGGCATAGGTACGATGTCGCCGAAAGCTTTTTCGCTTGGGAAGGTGGTTGATAGCACGCTTCTGCGTCGATGTCGCCGCACGGCCACTTGATTCACGAAGATGGAAGGCCTACTATCGTTGACGCTCCATTCACTTTCCGTTGACGCTCAATTTTAGGGCATATGTACGGTGCCGCCAAAGGGATTGTTGCCTAGAAAGGCGGCCGATAGTTCGATTATGTGTTAATGTCCCCGCACTGCCCGTTGATGAACGAGGATGGAAGGGCTAACATTGTTGACCCTCCATTGACGCTCATTTTTAGGGCATAGGTACGGTGTCGTCAAATGCATTTTTGAGTAGAAACACGGCCGATAGCTCGATTATGGGTCAATGTCGCCGCACGGCCTCTTGATTAACCAAGATGGAAGGCCTGAAATTGTTGACGCTCCGTTGACACTCATTTTCAAGGCATAGGTACAATGTCGTCAAAAACATTTTTGCCTAGAAAGGTGGCCGATAGTTCGATTGTACATTAATGTCGCCGCACGGCCCTTTGATTATCGAAGATGCAAGGCCTAAAATTGTTAACGCTCCATTGACGATCATATTTAGGCCATAGGTACGAAGCCGCCAAAAGCATTTTTGCCTAGAAGGATGGCCGATAGCTCGATTATGGGTCGATGTTGCCGCACGGCCCCTTGATCAACGCAGATGGAAGGCCTAGAATCGTTGATGGTCCGTTGACGCTCATCTTTAGCGGATAGGTACGGTGTCGCCAAAAGCATGTTTGCCTAGAAGAGCGGCCGATAGTTCGATTATGTGTTAATGTCGCCGCGCCGCCCTTTGGATTTTTCAAGATGCAAGGCCAAAAATCGTTTATGCTCCGTTGATGCTCATTTTCAGAATGAGGCAACAAGCGTGTCATTTGTCTCTTTCGCTATAACGCCTACCAATACATTCACTTTGGCAGTATGTGACAATGCCGCCCATTCATTGCCCAATGTGTAAGACTAAAAATTGTTGACACTCTGTTGATGCTCACATTAATCACATCGAAGCAGCTTTTGTACACACAATAATTGTATGCAACGAATCAGATACACATTATTGACATCCAATATTGCGTTTGCATGTGTTATAGTTTGCATCCAGGAGTTTTGTTACCTCTGAATTTCTGATCAACTGCTATCCACGCTATCTAAGTGAGAGATGACGTGGCCTTATCACATTCTTGCAGTTTTGGCCGGCAATTTACGGCATGTAGATCATTTCACTAATTTTTGGTAAATATAGCTCGACTTCCTCACCTTTCCTTATCCAGCTCCTTCTCCTCAATTTCCATGACGCACCATAAGCAATTTCAAATATTTCAACCATGTGCACGAGGTCTGTGCGGAGAGTTATGCAGTTGGAGACATGGATGAATGCTGCATGACGGTCGTCGTTCAGGCAGATTCGTTATGAGCACTGACCGCTCTTGCTATGACATGTATGACATCACTTACCTAACTTTTGTTAGTATATTTCGTCACTAATATAGCTTTTGCTTTGTCGCTTAACACCCACTTGCAAATAGTAATAGATTGTTTTGGCCGTCTTTCCTTGTGGTTTGGATTCTAGAACTTTCTAATGATGCGTTCGACCCTTGCACATCCACAGACGAATTATCATGTCTCACAATTCGGTCACTGAAATCAAGAAACAGCTGACACATTGTAAAATTGGTAAACAATTTGCTTTTCTCCAAGACATGACATCAAAAATTACAATTTGCCTATTGATTCCTCCGCTGACGCAGGAGCCGTTACTATGTCTTTGTCCGAATCCGAAATCTATATGGTGATCAGCTGGAGGCTATATGCAGGGATAAAAGCTTACCGGTTCAACAGGCATTGCTTTCAGCAAAGGTGACGTATCGAGCTCTGCAGCGGGCTCAAAACCGGACATGGTTGTGTTCGACAGCGGTTTCACCAAACTAGCCTAATATGACTAATTCTTGGTCGAGATGTCCCTTGTGGCATTCGCGATATTCCAGGGACAATGTGAAGACCCTCCAGAAGCTCTTCTATCGTTGTTGGTACAGGTGTCGCTGCATCATCATCCGTTTGCTATTGAATGACTGCCAGAACCCTCAATGCTGATTTGCCATACTTCTTATGCCATTCACGGAAGTGATCAGCTGCATACACCCATCCCGGTTGAGTCAATTCGTCGAGCTTCATCTGCTTCCGACGAAACCTCTCCAGGCGCTGCTGCACCATTTTCGCGATTGTGCCCATCACCCAGCCGGGTTCATCATCTTCGCTCAGCTGGCACAGCTCTGTCTCTTCATCATCCTCATCTTCCCCATCCTCCCCATCGTCGGAACTTGCAAGATCACTCAGACTGCCTCCGATAGCAACCATCATCTCCTGGAATCAGTTTTCAGGCTCTTCATCTGTCAATCCCACGTTTTCAGCTTTCCTCGTATCTTCCTGCTCCTGCTGAACCGCTGCCTCTGCATCTTGAACTTGGTTTCTAGCCCCAGCGGTCTCTCTCTCAAAATAATCCTCGATCCATTTTAGTTTGTCTTCATTGCTTAAGAAGTGTGTTTCACGTCGTTTCTCGGGCGCAAGCTACTTTTTGGATCGCAAGCTGCACAATGCCGCAAGGGCACGGACTCTCTCTTCTTCCAAGCTGCCCTTGCCTTCATTCGCTTGATGACCTCGTTTTGTGGAGCGCTTTGTCAATGTACCATATGTGCCCGCCGGAAGTGGCGAAAAGTTCTTTTTCGGAGCATTGACCATTGTAGTGTGCCTTGACTTTGTTGTTGGGCGAGATGTTGGATGTTGCAACATATGGACGATATGGAGCCAAGCTTCGTCTTTTATGTCAAGGTTGGTACGTTTACCTATCTTGAACACAGCCAAAACGCACTTTTGACTGTCAACAAACCGGGAATAGTTAGGGTAACCATCCATCATGACTTGATTGCGAGCGTCAGTTTCATGTAATATCGCGGCGATTCTTTGAGACAAACATCCGCAGTCGTCCTGTCCCTCGTACAATGAACTATTTCTCTCTGACAATCATGCAATTTCGGCTGTCGTGCACCACAATTGATCCCTGTTAAGAAACACACAACATCGGACCTACTTACAGCACATTGCGGGGAGGTGGGAAACCCCTGCAACTTGCGGCCATATGCAGCAGGATTCATCTTGAGTATATGGAACATCTTGGCTGCTACTAATTCTATTCTGACTTGAAGCTACCTATGTAGTCCTCAGGACTTCCCACTTCATTTCGTTATCATCCTCCTCTCCTATTCCACACCAACATATCATGGAAACATAATCACCCCAGCAAGCAGCGAGTGGATCGAAATCAAGCCGATTGGCAGGCAATACATCGAATACAGCACTTATTGGCACACAGCAACAATGCAGACACCAGGAAGTCCACTGCGACGCTGCTGATGCAGCCACCCAAAATATGACTGAGGATGACCATTTAAAAATCGTCCCTAAAACTGGAAGCAGCAAGAATAACCAGCAGCACGCAGTTGGATGTAAGTATATGCATATCGTGGTAAACAGCCGTCAATGAATGGCATAACGTACAGCAGGTTTATGTAGAGAGCTACGCGACCAATTTCTCACTGCCCGTAACGGGATACCTCCCTGATCGACGAAAGCGTTCGCCCGCACAGTGAGGGATATCGAACATCATGATGTTGTCAGCTCTGGAATCTTCACGTACGAATTTCCTGATAAGAATCCCCGTAAGTGGATGAAACAGGCTGTAATCTCGTTGGAGGGGGCTACGGAAGCGTATATGGTTGAGGTAATCGCCGAATCTCATCGTTACAAGCAGCAACTAATTTCTTGTGGGTTTTCAACCTGTCTGCTACTATGGCGAGGCAAGGAGGGCGGGTACAGTTGGAACAGTCCGACATGCGCCTGGCCTTGAATGTGGCGAAAATGGTCAAAGAAGGCTTTTGGTGGGCCGCATTAAAGAAAACGCAATTGTTGTTCAAAGAACCTCGCGCCGAGGTCCAAGAGGAGAAGAAGCGGGGTGTTCAGTTTCCTGGGCATAGAAAGATGATGGCTGCGATGGAACGACACCCGGCAATGCTTTGTCAAAACCAGACGGCCGGATACCTTCCGTGCCTACATGGCATGGTAAATATTCCGCAGACACGATGGAAACGCAAAGGAACAGGCGCACCTCCTCCCAACAGAAACAGACAGCCGACTCCAGAGGCGATGCCACCTCCGCCCGAAACGCCACCCGCCCCAACTGGTAACAGTTCGGGAGTTCAACGGGCCCAACTCGTCAATTTGCCGGCCGGATATGCGTATGCACTCACATCTCTTCCCTGTGCGAAATTCTTTACACTCGATGCTTCTGCCCAGGACAGCCAGCACAATACAGATTTTGATCCAGATATGCTGACTGATGAAGGAACATCCACTGGTTAGTGCACTATCTGCTGTGTGGTAATGCAGCTGACATCCATTTCCTGACCGCAGCAGCCTATTGAGCGAGCCTGTAAGTGATGACGAGCATTGATTGAAAGGCACAGGATTTTGGAGATAATTATTATATATTTATATGTATTATTAAAGAACAATGTAGTGATCAAGAAGAAAGTAAATGAATATGCTAGAAAGGCTGCCAGAACAATGTGAATGAAGGACTATGCCAAATCGAATGATTGTATAATGTGGATACACGCGTGGCAAAATGACCGTCAACGGAGTGTCAACAATTCTAGTTCATGTAAGTCCGCTAATTCACAATTGATTTCTTTGTAGTTACGCATAATTGAACTATTGGCTGCCTTTGTTGGGAAAAATCATATCGAGAAGCTTCCTACCTCAGCTTGAAAATGAGTGTCAATGGAGTGTCAACAATTATTGGTCATGCATCCTGCGTGATTGCACCGCTGATAGGTTGTAGGCTGTCATAAAGCAATTATCGACCTCCGTTATAGGCAACATAGATTAGGATACCCTCCCTGCCCCATCTTGATCATGAGTGTCAAAGGAGCGTTAACAATTATTGGTCATGTATCTTGGGTAATACGGGGTGCGACAGGTTTCAGACAGTCATAACCATATCAACGGCTGCTTTTATAGGCAAAACAGAAAGAGAAACGCTGCGTGCCCCAGCTCTAAAATGTGTGACAACGGAGTGTCAACAATTTTGGGCCTTCCATCATGGTTATTCACAGCGCAATGTGGCCGTTATGGTCTATATACATCTTTTTGACTGCTTTTGTATGCTAAAAGGCTCAAGAATACATAGTGGGAGCTCTGTAAATGACATAAGTTGTTATTGTCCCAGAGGATGTGGCAGGAATATCCCGTACCTATCTGCCTATAACGGCTGCCATCTCCTTCTTCATGGATGCTCATGATCAAGCACCACTCATAGTACCGAAGAGGCAGAACCAATAATCGTTGACGCTCCGTTGACTCTCATTTTCGAGATGGGGCAGGGATCGTTTCGCTTTCCTTTTTTGTTATAAACGTGGCCAATACTATGTTAATGGCTATGTGTAATCTGTCGCCCCCCAGATTGCCCAAGATACACGACCAACAATCGTTGACCCTGTGTTGACGCTCATTTTCAAGATGTGGTAGGGCGCGTGTGTCTGGTCATTTTGATCACTACAGCGGCCAATGCATCGAAAATAAACCGTGCTGTACCACTGTCAATATTTTACGATTATCAGTAGCATATCTGAATGTGACCATCAATGTGCAAACCAAAACCCACAACCGGAGATTGGAACCGACGGGCCCAGCCACAGCTGGCAAAACCCGCGGGTTGATGGGTACGGGTCCGTGTTTGGCCCGCCAAGCGTCAATAGGTTGGGTTGCTTGGCGGATCCTGACCCGGACCGGGGCCTTTGGTTTGGTTCCAACCCTGACCGAAGCCGGGTAACCCGGAACCTTTGCTAACCCTACTCAACAGGAATTACACAGCTTCCAAGTTTCTAGAATCATGTCGGATTCCCAATCAATAAATATGTCGTTGCTAGAGGTTATGATATCTTCCAATAATGCACAAGATCTTATTCGCTATTTGAGTGACGTTACTTTGCACATCATATTTGATGCTGAGTGAGTTGCAATGAATCTGCGCTCGAAGCATCCTGTTGCCTGGAATAATTCTGGCCATGTACCTTTGTGGCATTTCCATTGGCACTTCTGTGTTGAGGACACCAGCAGCCCTGGCATCATATGTATTGTGTGTCATCAAGTTCTTAGCCATCCATCAGAACATGGGACCAGCTCCATGGGGAAAGATGTGCAGGCAAAAGCGCATATTGCAAAGTTAAACGAATTCACAGAGTCGGAAGTTTCTGAATTGACATGTACAACCATTGATGAAATCGCATTGGCCATATTGGAGAGACAAGGCAGTCGTGGAATTACAATAGTAAGTTCGCTCAAGAAATTCATATTCCACAGTTTGATCTTACCTGTATTAACTCAATTGACGGACTCAACACTCAAAACTAGCAGCAAAGGACTACCTAACTGCTGTATTTCACCAAGATACCTACAATCAGTACCTAATGTTAAGATTTGTTTCAGATTATATTCCGCAGAATGCTATTTCAAACCTCCAGCTACGACTGTCATTGAATGCGTTACACGGTGAGCTTGTACTTCCATCCGCCAGCACCCGTAGCCACATTTACCAGAGCAAATACTCACTTACAGTGGATGCAATTCAGAAGCTATTGCCGCGAAGAAATAAGGTTAGCTTAGCTGTAGATGGGTGGACATCAACAAACAAAGTAGTGATAGTGTCGGTCAGAGCTTACTATATGGAACGAAATTGGGCATGGCGAGATTTACAAGTCGCATTTAATGAGGTTGATAGCCTGTTCCTTTCCTATTACGAATGCTAATTAAGATTAATTAGTCAAGGGTATTCATACTGGAACAAGCCTAGCCAGACATTTGAAGGAAGTTCTAGATTGTTTTGAGCTTACCGACGACCGCTTACAACCAATTATTACTGATAATGCTTCCTTAAATTAATCGATGCCTCGAGAACTGCAATCAACCCTTGAGGCCACAGTAATCGGGTAGCCTGAAAGGAGGAACCACATACCATACATGGCGCAAGTGATTCAGCTTGCATTGGGGGGAAACATGAGCAATCTCGGTGTAAAGGCCGCACCAAGTCTTGGGAAGCCCATGAGCACGATTTGCAATTTGATGAGAAAGAAACTCCAGACACTGGGCAGAGTCAACGACTGCGAGAAGAGGGCAGTACTGAAATCAATATGGTGTCAGCTATGCGACCAGGTTCGGCAAATATATTTGAGAAAGTACATATTTCAAGACATGTTGAAAGATCTGAAACTGACCATCATATAGCAGAGAATGCTTGCTGTATTGATAACGCTGACACCTGGTCGTCGAAAAGAGTTCATTGACTGTCCTACAGCCGAAGTACAAATCGCAGTATTACCGATTAGTTATGCAAACAGGCAGTGGAATTTGACATTGGCGTGGCTTGAGCGAGTCTACCGGCTACGAGAATTCACCTGCATGTCGCTCAACAATCCAACATACAGTGATTACCGGCCACTCTTCATCACCCAGGATGAATGGACCACTTTCAGGTACATGGTGGAAGGTTTATGGCCATTCTGATACTGGACCCTATGGATGTCAAAAGGGAATACTTCTACTCAGCATCGCGTCATCACTGCCTACAATGACATGTTCGATCACATGGATGGTGTTGTGTGAGCTGTGGCTAAGAAGAAAAGACAATGGAAGGAACACTTATACTTCACTGTGAATGTTGTGTGCCAGAAGCTGTGCCAAAAGTCTGCTGAAGCCACTCCAACAACCGGGAGGCTTCACATTTTGGCACATATCCTTGAACCTGTCTGGAGGCTGCGAGTGTTCAGGAAGTGGGACAAGGTGATGGATAACAATACTGGGGATGAGACTTCTTATACCACCCAATACCAGGAGACCTTTCCGAAGTATGTGGAGAACAAATACAGTGCAAAACATTGACGAATCTCGGTCATTGAACATGAACATGTTCTTCATAGCATTGTCTTCCCGGCTGCCAAGGCTTCTGAATTTGGTCCATCGTCTTTTGATCTGGATGATTTGTCCAGCAATCATGAAGAATACTTAACGCCTGAAAGCATGGCTGAAATGACACCGAGACAATATAATCGAGCAACATGCGTAGTGACAGCCACACCACTCTGTTTCAATTCACCGCCTGAATCACCGAAGAACAGGGGGCAAGTTAATTCAAATCTTAATCATTACCACTCCGACCCCATGGAGATTAACAGTGCATTCTGGGTACCAGATATCACCAACTGGTGGTGCCAGAAAGATGAATCACCCTCAAAGTACTCTGATCTCTCCAATGTGGCACACGACATATTCTCTAATACACCACATGGTGTTGCAGTTGAGACCAGTTTTCCCCTTGGACGAGATGATATTGGCTGGAGACAGTCCAATACGACTGGCGAGAAGCTGTGTGAAAATGTGGCAGTGAGACAGTTTACTCGAGCCAATAACGGATTATTGGAGGGCGATTGCCCAGCATTGCACACCATGGAAAATGGAAACAACTTGCAACCAAAGAAATAGGTGAAAGAAGGAAAATTGCACAGAATCGCCGATGTCAATGACATTTTGGAGGTGTGCCAGGGCAGACAAAACCTGCGTGCTACACAGAAGGAATCTAGCGCTCCTACCAGGAAAATGACAGCAACAGAATACATTTCAGATGCCGAAGAGATGAACAAAGCATCCCAGTCAAATTTTACCATGAAGGTGGGGCTGAATTTAAATCATCTGAAAGATCACCTTTGCCACCAGCTTTGTCTGCAAAAGACCTCGCTGGAGGGTGAACTCAAGTATTAAGTGTCCGCCGAATAGGAGGAATCAACTGTCATCCTGTCGAAACGGATGAGGATAGAACACAGAAAGCATTCCCGACACTGAAAATTGGCTTAACTGAAATGGTAATTTGGATAATCCCAAAGTGGGGGAAGACCACTGTGAGGCAGACGATGAATCCAATGTAGAGCTAGGCAATGGCATCAACATCAGCAAACGGTATTTCGGTCACTGGGAGCCTCTGGGAGTGTCTGTGAGTTGTCGGACAAGAATCCCAGGGTGGTCAAATCCCAGAGTTTACTGGACCGATGCAGTGGCCTTCAGGTGCACCTGGAAGCGCTTGTGAGCGTCGGCAACAAGCCAGGGTGCGCCGACGACAAGCCGGGGAGCACTTGGGAGCGCCGGCGACCAGCCTTGGAGCACTGACCAAATGCCTCGGAGCACCAACGACAAGCCTGGGAGCCCATCGAATCACTGTTGAGCAGTCTTGGAAAGACATCATCTTCTCTGGGGACGCTGCTGGTGTGCCTGGAGATTATAGCCACTACTTATCGTTAACGATTTCTAAAACTCATGTATTCAGTTTGTATTCTCATCTATACATCTATGCATCGATTTACATACGGCATCTCTGGACTGGCTGCAGGCGGTGGTAGAGAGCAGTGCAAGGTGCGCCTGAAGATGACGATTGAGTGAACTCAGAGATACACTTGGAGGCCGAGATGGAGCGAGTTCGGAGATGCACCTTGAGGATATAATCAAGCGAATTTGGAGATGTACTTGGAGGCCTTGATCGAGCGAGTTTGAAGACAAACTTGGAGGCCATGATCGAGCGAGATTGGAGGAGTACTTGGAGGCGGCTAATGGGAGGTGGTCGATGGGAAGCGATTGAAGGGATGCACGCCGGGTGCTGAGTCTCTATTCATGGGATAGTTAATTCACAACCATTAGAATGTGGATGAGGTATGTTTACCTTCGAGCTCTCATGGAGAGCTGGCTGATCTTGAGGGGAGGCATGCCGGAAGCTGAAGCTACATTCTGGGGTCAACTCATGATCGTGAGAATGACGGGATGATGGACAATCCTGGGTGCATGCTGTACTCGTTGTAAGCAGTACTCGGTGTTAACTCATGATGATGGCAGGGAGAGAAAGAGAGGATGACTTAACTTTGTGTTCTGCAATGATGGTTCAGTTGAGGACGAGAAAGAGAGAAGGACAATGAAGATGGGAACTATATGGAGCATACGAGAGGATTTAAGAAAGTGGGGGTACGACTTGCCTGATTGGGTTACGATGACCTCGTATCAGTGTTCTTACTCTCCGGGTTGGGAGTAGTACCTGACATATGGTGAATGTTCAATTGACTTGCACAAGATATTCTCTAAAGTCCCAGTTTCTCATGATAATGTCCCACATATCCTCTCATCTCTCTCTTTTTCATCCTCAACTCGACTATCACCTAAGAACACAAAGTTAAGTAATCCCTATCTATCTCTCCATGCGATGATCATGAGTTAACATCGAGTACAGCGTACACCAAGTACTGGAACATCGCATGATCGACTTTCTCTCGCACCCAGCCGGTCTCGCATTGCTCGGCAGATCTTGTCGTACTCAA
>Ga0307512_10003891_pt1 | contig 16775 bp, 14 predicted proteins | sample 14_EM_MG_FD_200267 | JGI IMG/M metagenome (GOLD analysis project Ga0307512, IMG submission 200267) | Populus trichocarpa ectomycorrhiza microbial communities from riparian zone in the Pacific Northwest, United States - 14_EM | ecosystem: Host-associated > Plants > Roots > Unclassified | place...
CGTCCACCAGGTCGCCGTCGTCCTCCCGCCACCACAGCAGGACGACATCAACAACATCGTCGGCATCCTCGTCCAGCAGATCGCTGCCGATCTGCTCCTCGATGGCGGCACGGACGCCGTCGTCGACGTCCTCGTCCCAGCCAAGCTCCTGGACGACCATCCCCGGCTCGATCCCGAGCCTATCGGCGACACCGGCCTTACCAGCGTCTCCCGCGGCGACCACGGTTTTCACTCCTCCTCAGCGCCATCGTGGCGACCACCACGAATCGGTATTGGGACAGCGAACACTGACCTTGCCCTGCCGCGCAACCACCCACGCCGGGTTTGCCCTGGACGGACCATCACAAACCAGGACGTACTCGCCGGTAAGGATGACCCGAGCGGCTGTCGAGACGACGATGGCAGAGTTAGCACCATGAGCGCAGGCACTGGAGACCCCTTGGCTACGCAGAACAGCGAAAACAGCAGGAACCAGCCCGAGCGGGTACGGGTCATCCGCGACGGCCTCGCGGCACATCTGCCGGACATCGATCCGGACGAGACCGCGGAGTGGCTCGAGTCTTTCGACGCGATGCTCTCCAGCGGCGGCCAGCAGCGTGCGCGTTACCTGATGCTCCGGCTGCTGGAGCGCGCGCGGGAGAGCCGTGTCGGCGTACCCGCGCTGACCAGCACGGACTACGTCAACTCGATCCCCACCGACAAGGAACCGTGGTTCCCCGGTGACGAAGAGGTAGAGCGCCGCTACAGAGCGTGGATACGCTGGAACGCCGCGATGACGGTGCACCGCGCGCAGCGCCCCGGTGTCGGCGTCGGCGGCCACATCTCGACCTACGCGTCCTCCGCGACGCTCTACGAGGTCGGCTTCAACTGGTTCTTCCGCGGCAAGGACCACCCCGGCGGCGGCGACCAGATCTACTTCCAGGGCCACGCCTCCCCCGGCATGTACGCGCGCGCGTTCCTCGAGGGCCGGCTGTCCGCCGACCAGCTCGACGGCTTCCGCCAGGAGTACTCGCACGGCGGCCCGGGCCAGGGCCTGCCGTCCTACCCGCACCCCCGGCTGATGCCGGACTTCTGGGAGTACCCGACGGTCTCGATGGGCCTCGGCCCGATGAACGCGATCTACCAGGCGCGGTTCAACCGCTACCTGAACGCCCGCGGCATCAAGGACACCTCTGACCAGCGAGTATGGGCGTTCCTCGGCGACGGCGAGATGGACGAGCCCGAGTCGCGCGGCCTGGTGCACGTCGCCGCGAACGAGGGCCTCGACAACCTCACGTTCGTCATCAACTGCAACCTGCAGCGCCTCGACGGCCCGGTCCGCGGCAACGGCAAGATCATCCAGGAGCTGGAGGCGTTCTTCCGCGGCGCTGGCTGGAACGTCATCAAGGTCATCTGGGGCCGCGAGTGGGACGCGCTGCTGCACGCCGACCGCGACGGCGCGCTCATCAACCTGATGAACACCACGCCGGACGGCGACTACCAGACGTACAAGGCCAACGACGGCGCGTTCGTGCGTGAGCACTTCTTCGGGCGGGACCCCCGCACGAAGGAGCTGGTCACGCCCATGAACGACCAGGAGATCTGGAACCTCAAGCGCGGCGGCCACGACTACCGCAAGGTCTACGCCGCCTACCAGGCCGCCGTGGAGCACCACGGCCAGCCGACCGTGATCCTCGCCAAGACGATCAAGGGCTACAACCTGGGTCCGCACTTCGAGGCACGCAACGCGACCCACCAGATGAAGAAGATGACCCTGGACGACCTCAAGCAGTTCAGGGACACGCTGCGCATCCCGCTGTCCGACTCTGAGCTGGAGAAGGACCCGTACCTGCCGCCGTACTTCCACCCGGGCACGGAGGCGCCGGAGATCCAGTACCTGCTGGAGCGGCGCCGCCAGCTCGGCGGCTTCGTGCCGGAGCGGCGCAAGAAGGCCAAGACGCTGGTGCTGCCGGGCGACAAGGTCTACGAGGTGGTCCGGAAGGGCTCGGGCAAGCAGGAGGTCGCCACGACGATGGCGTTCGTCCGGCTCGTCCGCGACCTCGCGAAGGACCCCGAGATCGGGCATCGCATCGTGCCGATCATCCCGGACGAGGCACGCACGTTCGGCATGGACTCGATGTTCCCGACGCAGAAGATCTACAACCCGCTCGGCCAGCTGTACACGTCCGTGGACGCGTCGCTGATGCTGTCCTACAAGGAGAGCGAGCAGGGCCAGATCCTGCACGAGGGCATCAACGAGGCCGGGTCGACCGCGTCGTTCACCGCGGCGGGCACCTCGTACGCCACGCACGGCGAGCCGATGATCCCGATCTACATCTTCTACTCGATGTTCGGCTTCCAGCGCACCGGCGACGGCCTGTGGGCGGCGGCGGACCAGATGGCGCGCGGCTTCGTGCTGGGCGCCACGGCCGGCAGGACCACGCTGACCGGCGAGGGCCTGCAGCACGCCGACGGGCACTCCCTGCTGCTGGCGGCGACCAACCCGGCGGTCATCGCGTACGACGCGGCCTGGTCGTTCGAGATCGCACACATCGTGCGGGACGGCCTGCGGCGGATGTACGGCGACCACGCGGAGGACGTGTACTACTACCTGACCGTCTACAACGAGCCGTATGTCCAGGCGCCGGAGCCCGAGGGCCTCGACGTCGAGGGGCTGCTGCGTGGTCTCTACCGGTACAAGAAGGCCGAGGACGGTGACGGCCCGCGCGCGAACATCCTGGTGTCCGGCGTGGCCATGCCGGCGGCGGTCGCGGCCCAGCAGAAGCTCGACGACGACTGGGGCGTGCACGCCGACGTGTGGTCCGCCACGTCGTGGGGCGAGCTGCGTCGGGACGCCGTCGAGATCGACCGGCACAACTTCCTGCACCCGGAGGCCGAGCCGCGCAAGCCGTACGTGACCTCCGTGCTCGAAGACGCGGCCGGTCCGGTGGTCGCGGTGTCGGACTGGATGCGGGCAGTGCCCGACCTCATCCGCCCGTGGGTCCCGCAGGAGATGCTGACACTCGGCACCGACGGGTTCGGCTTCTCGGACACGAGGCCCGCGGCCAGGCGCCACTTCCTGGTCGACACGGAGTCGATCGTGGTCGGCGTGCTCGCGGCCCTGGCCAGGACGGGTGAGATCGACCAGTCGAAGGTGGTCGAGGCGGCGCGGCGGTACCGCATCGACGACATCTCGGCGGCCGGCCCGCAGACGTCCGACTCCGGCGTCGCCTGACTCTCAGTAACCCCTCTGACCTGCGCTGATGAACAGTTAGCACGATAGGGGGACACCGGTGGCGACCCCGGTTCCCACCCTCCATAGTGGAACCACCGGTGGGGACCGGGGAGAAAACCCCGCCTGACCTTCGGGTCAGGCGGGGTTTGTTTTTCGCGAGTGCCGGAAGTCGGCCGTCCCGTTCGTGAGTGACAAGCGCTATACAGTCAGTTCATGGTTGAGGTGTCGCGGAAGACTCTTGCGGCACTTGATCGCGCGTCCGGGAAGTTGGCGTCCGCCGCGCTCGCCTCCATGGACGAGCAGTTCCCCTGGTTCGGGCGGATGCCAGCCGACCAGCGGGCCTCCGTTCAGCTCATCGCCCAGACCGGGGCCGCCGGGTTCACCGCCTACCTCCGGGACCAGCGCGAGGCCATTCGGCTCACCACCGACGCGTTCAGGCAGGCGCCCCGGGACCTGTCGCGGTGGATCTCCCTGCGGCAGACCGTCGAGCTGGTGCGGGTCGCCGTCCAGGTGATCGAGCTGGAGGTGCCCCAGCTCGCCGCCGACGAGGCCGAGCGGCAGGTGCTCACCGAGGCGGTCCTCCGGTACGGGCGTGAGGTCGCGTTCACCTCCGCCATGTCCTACGCGACCGCCGCCGAGACCAGGGGCGCCTGGGACGCCAGGCTCGAGGCCTCGGTCGTGGACGCGATCGTGCGGGGGGACGCCGAGGAGTCCCTCCTCAGCAGGGCCGCCGCGCTCGGCTGGGACCTCGACGAGCCGGCCACCGTGCTCGTCGGCAACTCGCCGTCCGACGACCCGCCCACCGTCCTCTACGAGGTGCGCAGCCGGGCCGCACGCGCCAACCGGCCCGTCCTGCTCGGGGTGCAGGGCTCGCGGCTCGTCGTCGTGCTCGCCGGCGACACCGACGAGCCGAAGGCGCTCGCCAAGATGGCCGCCTCCTTCGGGGACGGGCCCGTCGTCGCGGGTCCCACCGTGGCGAACATCGCCGACGCCCACCGCAGCTCCGCCGAGGCGCTCTCCGGATTTCGCGCGGTCGTCGCCTGGCCCGCCGCGCCAAGGCCGGTCCGGTCCACCGACCTCCTGCCGGAGCGGGCGCTTGCCGGGGACCCGGAGGCCGAGTGGCAGCTCATCGACCAGATCGCGCGCCCCCTGGAGAAGGCGGGCGGGGCGCTGCTCGAGACCGTCGAGACATATCTCGAAGCCGGCGGGGTACTCGAGACCTGTGCCCGGCTTCTCTTCGTGCACCCGAACACCGTCCGGTACCGACTGCGCAAGGCCACCGAGATCACCGGCCACAACGCGAACCTGCCTCGCGACGCGCTCGTGCTTCGCATCGCGCTGGCGGTGGGACGCTTGTCACGTTCCCGTGGCCTCTGGTAGCCAGCAGACCACAGAAAACCCTCTGTACCGTTCATTTTGCGGTAACCTTTGTAGGTTTCCTACAAACCAGCCCGCTCGACTTGGTCAGTGGCAGCATCACCGCCGGAGCAGGAGACCGTGTTCCCTTGAGTACGTGCTCGCGTTACTCGCGCCCGGTCAGGGCTCCCAGACTCCCGGCATGCTCACCCCCTGGCTCGAGTTGGAGGGCACCCGCGAGAGGCTGACCGCCTGGTCCGAGCTCGCCGGCCTGGACCTGGTCGAGCTGGGCACCGTCGCGGACGCGGACGCCATCAAGGACACCACCGTCACCCAGCCGCTCGTCGTGGCCACCGCCGTCCTCGCCTACGAGGTGCTCGCGCGGACCTACGAGCTACCTGACGACGTGGTGGTCGCCGGCCATTCCGTCGGCGAGCTGGCCGCCGCCGCGGTCGCCGGAGTGCTCAAGGCAGACGACGCCGTAGCGCTGGCGGCCGTCCGTGGCCGGGAGATGGCCGCCGCCTGCGACCTCGCGCCCACCGGCATGGCCGCCGTCATGGGTGGCGATCCGGACGACGTCGTGGCGTGGCTCGCCGAGCACGACCTGACCGCGGCCAACATGAACGGCGCCGGTCAGATCGTCGCCGCGGGGCCGGTCGAGTGCGTCGACGCGGTGGTCGCCGAAAAGCCCGACTTCGTGAAGAAGGTCATCAGGCTCAAGGTCGCCGGCGCGTTCCACACCTACTACATGGCCCCCGCGCAGGAGAAGCTCCGCGAGAAGGCCAAGGACATCACCGTCAGCGACCCGACCCGCACGCTCCTGTCCAACGCCGACGGCACGCGGGTGACCAGTGGCGCCGAGATGCTGGAGCGGCTGGTCAACCAGGTGACCCGGTCCGTCCGCTGGGACCTGTGCATGAACACCATGAAGGAGCTCGGCGTGCACGCCGCGGCCGAGCTGCCCCCCGCCGGCGCGCTGACCGGACTCGCGAGGCGCGAGCTGGCCGGCGTCAAGACCGCCGGCCTCAAGACCCCCGATGACCTGGCCAAGGTCGCTGAGGCACTCAAGGATGTGACCGCCTGATGACCGCACTGCGACTCGCCCCCGGCGCCCAGGCGACCCGCATCCTGGGCCTCGGCAGCGCCCAGCCGGAACGCGTCGTCACCAACGACGACCTGTCCAAGGTCATGGACACCAACGACGCGTGGATCCGCGAACGGGTCGGCATCGTCGAGCGGCGCTTCGGCGACGAGAAGGACACCGTGGTCAGCATGGCCGTCGAGGCCGGCGCCAAGGCCATCGCGGCCGCCGGGCTCTCGCCGACCGACCTCGACACGGTGATCGTCGCGAACTGCACGACCCTCTCGCCGATCCCCAACGCCGCCGCGCAGGTGGCCGACCTCATCGGCATCAAGGCGGCTGGCGGGTTCGACCTCAACGCCGCGTGCGCGGGCTTCTGCTACGCGCTCGGCGTCGCCTCCGACCTGGTCCGCGCCGGCTCGTCCCAGCGCACGCTGGTGATCGGCGCCGAGAAGCTCACCGACATCGTCGACCCGACCGACCGGTCCACGGCGATCATCTTCGCCGACGCGGCTGGCGCCGCGGTCGTCGGACCGTCCGACGAGCCGGGCATCGGCCCGGTGGCCTGGGGCACCGCGGGCGACCTCGTCGACATGATCGGCATGACCGAGAGCCGGCACATCTTCCAGGAGGGCCAGTCGGTGTACCGCTGGGCCAGCACGAAGATCGCGCCGATCGCGCTGCGGGCGCTCGAGCTCGCCGGGCTCGAGCCGGCCGACGTCGACGTGCTGATCCCCCACCAGGCCAACCTGCGGATCGTCGAGGCGATCGCCAAGAAGCTGCGGAAGGAAGGCGCCCGCGAGGACATGATCGTCGCCGACGACATCGTGCACTCCGGCAACACCTCGTCCGCCTCCATCCCGATGGCGATGGACCACATGCGCGCGGCAGGCCGGATCCACTCCGGCGACGTCGCGCTGCTCGTGGGGTTCGGCGCCGGCCTGTCCTACGCGGGACAGGTCGTCGTCTGCCCGTAAACCCGACTTCCCGGCCGTCCGGCCGGGTGGAGCAAAAGGAGAGATGAAGAGCATGGCAGAGAAGCCCACCGACGAGGAGATCCTGGCCGGCCTCGCGGAGATCGTCGAAGAGGTCGCGGGCGTGGAGGCCGACGAGGTCACCGCCGACAAGTCCTTCGTGGACGACCTGGACATCGACTCGCTGTCGATGGTGGAGATCGCCGTGCAGGCCGAGGACCGGTTCGAGGTCAAGATCCCGGACGCGGAGCTCGCGAACCTCAAGACCGTCGGCGACGCGGTGGCCTACGTCTCCAAGAACGCCTGACATACCCAAGCAGCACCCGAAAGAGGACCACGGAGAGGCCATGAGCGGAGCCTGCGGAGCGAATCATCGATGTCCAGGCCGCCGCCGAGTCCGCGGAGTGGCGACGGTAAGCGGAGCCTGCGGAGCGTTCCGTCGGCATGAGCAGGGTCGAAGTCGTCGTCACCGGCATCGGAGCGACCACACCACTGGGCGGAGATGTCGCGTCCACGTGGGACGGTCTGATCGCCGGCCGCAACGGCATCAAGACCAACGACGCGGACTGGGTCGAGCGGTTCGACATGCCGGCGCGGCTCCACGCCCCCCTGGCCGTCGAACCGGCCGAGGTCCTGCCTCGGGTGCAGTTGCGCAGGTTGGACCGCTGTGAGCAGGTCGCGCTCATCGCGGCACGGCAGGCATGGGCGGACGCCGGGTACGAGACGCCGTCCGACGAGCACGAGCCGGTCGACCCCGACCGGCTCGGCGTCTCGATCGGCACCGGCATCGGCGGCCCGGCCACGCTGCTCGCGCAGGACGACCTGCTCGAGGAGCACGGCCTGCGCAAGGTGTCGCCGCTGACCGTGCCGATGCTCATGCCGAACGGTCCCGCGGCGCACGTCAGCATCGAGCTGCGGGCACGGGCCGGGGTGCACTCCCCGGCGTCGGCCTGCGCCTCGGGCGCCGAGGGGCTGGCGCAGGCCTACCAGATGATCCAGAACGGCCGTGCGGACGTCGTGGTCGCCGGTGGCGCCGAGGCATGCATCATGCCGATCACCGTCGCCGGCTTCGCGCAGTCGCGCACGCTGTCGCTGCGCAACGACGAGCCGGAGCGCGCGTCACGTCCGTTCGACGTCGACCGTGACGGGTTCGTGCTCGGCGAGGGCGCCGGCGTGCTGATCCTGGAGTCCGCCGAGCACGCGCGGGCTCGCGGCGCGCGGGTGTACGGCAAGCTCGCCGGCACCGGCATCACCTCCGACGCCTACCACATCACGGGCAACCACCCGGAGGGCATCGGCCAGATCAACGCGATGACGCAGGCCATCAGGGAGGCCGGGCTGACGCCGGCCGACATCGGTCACGTCAACGCGCACGCGACCTCGACCGTGGTCGGGGACATCGGCGAGGCGGTCGCCATCCGCAAGGCGGTCGGGGACCACGCGGTGCTCACCGCGCCGAAGGCCTCGTTCGGTCACCTGGTCGGCGGCGCCGGCGCGGTGGAGAGCATCGTGACGCTGCTGTCGATCTACCACGGGATCATCCCGGCCACCAGGAACCTGGAGAACCAGGACCCGAAGGTCGAGCTGGACGTCGTGTCCGGCGAGGCACGCAAGCTGGTGCTGACCGCCGCCATGAACGACTCGTTCGGGTTCGGCGGGCACAACGTGGCCCTGGTGTTCACCGCGGCCTGATACTTCGTCAGCGGCGCCACCGACTGGTCGGTGGCGCCGTTGTCATGTCTGGGGGCAGCGTTCGTGGATGGGGTTGCGGCTCGCGGAGCCCGCCGCCAGCTTCCACTGGCCTTTTTCCTCGGCGAAGGCCCAGACCACGTTCCAGTTGATGCACGGCGCCTTCAGCTCCGGTGGGCCCTTCTCCGCATCCTGGACGCTCGTGAACGTCAACAGCACGCTCGCGGTCTTGTCGCCGGCTTCGATGCGGTACAGGACGATGCTGCCATCGCGGGTCGTGCTGTAGTCGTCGCGCCAGGTTTCTTCCGGCGTCTGGGCACGCCGTTGGGCGGTCGCCGTCTCCAGCCAGCTCTCGAAGTCCTTCGTGTTGATCGCGTCGAAGATCTTCTGGAGCACCGGGCGCAGCGTGTTGTACAGCGGGTGGGTCGTGGCGTCCGCCGTGCCCTGCACGTCCGGCGGACCCGGCTGCTCGCTCAGCGGCACCGCTGACGGCGACGGCTCGACCGCCGCGGGCGTGGTCGGGTCAGGGTCGGTGTACAGGCCCCGTGCCACCAGCGCGCCGAGCGCGGTGGCGATCACCGTGATCAGCAGCACCGGCAGCAGCCACAGCTGCCGTGGAGATCGCGTGGACACGCGATAAGAATGGCAGGTTCAGCCGACCCGGTGCAGCCAGGTCACCGGTGCGCCGTCACCAGCCCGCCGGAACGGCTCCAGCGCGGCGTCCCACGACGCGCCGAGCAGCTCGTCGATCCGGTGCGCGAACGCCTCCCCGGCGCGCGCGGCCATCGCCATGGCTCTCAGCTGGTCCTCGCCGACGACGATGTCGCCGTTGGCGCTCGTGCGGGCACGCCACAGTCCGAGCGTGGGCGCGAAGCAGAACCGCTCGCCGTCCACGCCGGGGCTCGGCTCCTCGGTGACCTCGAAGCGCAGCATCGGCCAGGCTTTGAGAGCAGCGACGAGTTTCGCGCCCGTGCCAGGATCGCCGGTCCACCCGCACTCGGCGCGCAGCTGACCGGCGGCTTCGGGCTGTGCCGTCCACTGGAGGCTGGCCCGCACTCCAAGGGTGCCCGAAATAGCCCACTCGACGTGCGGACATACCGCAGACGGCGACGAGTGGACGTACACAACGCCACGAGTGCTCACTGCTGACCTCCGCTGCTCGACGAGGATTCGTCTTCCCCTACGTCCTCGACTACAGCTTGACCGGCAATGTCACACGCGGGTCCATTGTGCCCTGTTCACGGGTGATTACGCCACACTATCGAGCCCCGGCTACCGTTGTCCCGTCGGGCCCGCCGGGTCTGCCATGCGTTCTGTCAGGGGGTGCGCGGTGCGGGTGGTTCGGCTCGGGGACGAGACCTCCGCGGTCGGCGCCGACGTTCGGGCAGCGCTCACGTCGTGGGGTCGCGGTGACTCCCTCGTGGGCGGGGTGGCCCTGGTCGGCGTGCGGCCACAAGGCTGTGACCAGCAGATTGACGCGATCGTGGTGCTCCCGCGCGGGGTGCTGGTGGTCGTCGGCGTCGACTTACCCGACCCCGCCGTGCGGCTCGACGCGCCCCTGTCCGGCCAGTGGAAGACCGACGGCTGGCCACTCGTGCGCCCCGACGGCGCGGTGAACCCGGCGGCGGACGCCATGACCACGGTCGACACGATCCGAAAAACACTCGAACAGGCGAAGGTCGAGCCACTGCCGGTCGGCACGGTCGTGGCCGTCGGGCCGTACGTCTCGCAGGTGCACCAGCCGACCTCGGACCTCCTGCGCGGTGTCCGGATCCTGCACCCGGAGCCGAAGACACTGCTGACCGCGGCCCGCGAGCTGGCCGTGCACCAGCGGCCGTGCACGGTCGTCCAGGCCCGCGCGATCCTGGCCGCCCTCGCCCCGGACCACACCGAGACCGACCTGTCCGGCGAGGGCTTCGCCGACACCGTCGTCCCGGAGCTGGCGGCGGCAAGCACCACGCTCATCCCCCGCGTCCAGGCCACGCCGCCCCCACCGGCGAAGAAGGCGCGACCTCGTTCCCGGCCCCGCCCCGGCAGCAAGGTCCGCTGGCTCCCGACCGGCGCGGTCGTGCTGGTCGCGTTGCTGCTGCTGACCGGAATCGTGTACGCGGTCGCGTCATCAGGCTCGTCGGAGGCGAAACCCACCAGCAGCAGCTCGACCAGCACGGAGTCGAGCGGCGTGAAGATCGACGGCTTCACCTTCGAGCCGAAGGGCACCATCTCCGACACCGACTGCGCGGCCCACGCCTACGGTGACGTTCAGGTGTGGCTGCAGAGCAACCGCTGCTCACAGCTGGTCCGCGCCAGATACGAGTCCACATCGGACGGCAAGCGAGCGGCGATCCTGGTTGCCGTGCTGCGCTTCCCGGAGACCGTCCTGGCCAGCGAGCTGGACACGGTCGCGGAGAAGCCAGGCAGCGGCGCCATCGCCGACGCGTCGACCGAGGGCACCCCGTGGCCTGGCAAGTCGAAGCCGTTCTTCGAGTCCGCGGCGTTCATGAGCGGCCGCGAGGGCAACAGCCTCAAGCTGGTGCAGGTGGTGTGGATAGGCACACCGTCCACACCGGACGACCAGAAACTACGCAAAATGGCCGCCAGCGCACTGGAGATCCAGGTCCCGGCCTAGTCCCCCTTGTCCTGAAGGGCACCCTCGAGGCGTTCACCCCGAATCCCCATCGATGGTCTTGCCGCGGTTTCTCGTCTCGCGGAGGGGGCCTGGTCAAGCCCGCTGCGCGGGCGGCAGACGCGCAGCGCCCCGCGCCCACCCCCCAAGGTGGCGCGCCCCCAAGGTGGCGCGCCCGCGAGGGGCGCTTTCGGGACAGCTGCCATGTCTTGAAGGTGCCCCTCAAGACGCTCAACGCCCTGAAGGGCACCCTCAAGACATCGGGCCATGACCCGAAACCGCCCCTCGCCCACCGAGCATCCCTCGCAGGGCGAGCGCTGCAGCCCCGCCCGCCAAGCGGGCTTCGCCCACCGTGCGTGGTTGAGCGGCTGGCCCCAGGGAAGATCATCGGCGGATTCAGGCTCACCGTCCCGAGGGGCGCCCTTAGGACACCGTCAGCGGCGGGACTCCGCGGCCAGGTCGGGCGCGTAGGCGTAGAGGCCCGGCACGCCACCTGTGTGCATGAACACGACCGTCTCACCAGGACGAACGCCCGCCACCAGCGCGGCAGCAGCCTTGCCCGTGTACACGGGGTCTAGCACGATCCCCTCCGTGCGGGCGAACAGCCGCAGCGCCGCCCAGACCTCATCAGTCGGCACGCCATAGCCATCGCCGAGGGCGGACTCGTCGACATCGAGATGGTCGAGCCGAGGCGTGTCGATGGCCAGTTCCTTCGCGGCAAGCGCGACGCAGCTCTCGATCTTCGCCAGCGTGCCAGCGGCATCGCGCGACACGCTGACCGCGGTAATCGGTATGTCGGCGCCCACGGCGAGTCCCGCGGCGGTGCCGCCGGTGCCGGCCGCGCACACAATACGGTCGACCCGCCGCCCGTCGAGTTGCTCGCGGAGCTCCTGCGCGGCCGCGACGTAGCCGAGCACGCCGAGTCCGCTGGAGCCGCCCATGGGCAGCGTGACGGACGTCGCGCCGGCGAGTGCGCCTGCCGTGTAGTCGGCCTCGTCGTCGGTGTCGCACATGTGCACGCGGGCGCCGAACAGCTCGTCCAGCACGATGTTGCCGGATCGGTCGTACGCGAAGCCGGAACGCGGGCCGCCGCGGGTGAGCACCAGCTCACAGCGCAGCCCCAGCCTGGCGCACGCGGCGGCGGTGAGGCGGCCGTGGTTGGTCTGGACGCCGCCGAACGTGATGATCGTGTCGGCGCCGTCGGCGAGCGCCGCGGCGAGTGTGAACTCGAGTTTGCGGAGCTTGTTGCCACCGAGACCCAGGCCGTTGACGTCGTCCCGCTTCACGAACACCGTGGCGCCGAGTGCGGCGCTCAGGCGGGGACAGGCGTCGAGCGGCGTGGGCCACGTGCCGAGGGGAATGCGGGGAAAGTTCGACAGGTCCACGCGCCGAGTCTGCCGCTGCGCCGGTCGTGCCGCCACCCACGCTATCCTCCCATTGTTCGGATCAATCCAATTCGGAGGACCTTGTGGCGCAGCGGACGATTCTCGAACTGGTCGACGACCTGGACGGTGGGCAGGCCGACGAGACCGTGACCTTCGCGCTCGACGGGGTCGAGTTCGAGATTGACTTGTCTGCCGAGAACGCAGCGCGGCTGCGCGACACGATCGCCGAGTACGTCGGGCATGCCCGTCGCACCGGCGGCCGCAAGCAGCGCGGCGCGGCACCGGCGAAGGCAGCGTTGTCGGCCGGTAACGGCAAGCCAGACACACAGGCGGTGCGCGAGTGGGCCCGCAGCCAGGGCGAGACCGTGGCTGAGCGGGGCCGTGTGCCGCAGGCGCTGGTGATCCGTTTCCAGGAAGCACACCAGAACTGAGAGGTCAGGCGGCCGCCGGGAGCCTCCTGGCCGACGGCGCCGCCCACTTCCCCAGTCTCCGCACCGCCAGCACGGGGTGCGGCACGAGCGGGCCGAGACGTGGCTCACGGACCACGGTTCGCACGGTCATCTGCAGTGCTCGCAACGTCTCGGCCAGCGCGCGCATGGCCGCCGTGCTCACCACCGGCGGGTAGGCGCGCCGCCCGTACATCGCCGTCGCCCAGCCAGGCAGCAGCGAGTACGCCAGATGCCCCACCATCGACTCGTACAGCGGCAACCCCAGCGCGAGCCGCCCACCGACCGGCGGGCGATGCAGGAAGTCGTAGATCAGGTCGGTGTCCTCGGTCCGCCGCAGCGTCGGCCGGATGTCCCGCAGATACCGCCGCATTGTCGTTGTCGATCCGGGCACCTCGTCCGGATCCAGCCCGACCAGCGCCGCTGACGCGCGCTGTTCGTCCAGGTACTGGTCGGCGTGTGCCTTGGTCAGCGGGAAGCCGGCCCTGCGCACCACCGTCAGGAACGACGACACCTCGGCGCAGTGCACCCACAGCAACAACTCCGGCTCGTCGATCCGAAAGGTCTGACCGGCGTAGCTCGCCCGCAGCGACCGGTGCACGTCACGGACCCTGGCGGCGTGCCGGGCTACCTCGTCGCGTGGGCAGTAGGTCGCGGCGCCGACGAAGTTGGCCGTGCGTACCAACCTTCCCAGCGGGTCGGCTTGGAAGTCGGAGTTCTGCACTATTCCCGCTACCGCTTTGGGGTGCAGTGCCTGCAGGTACAGGCTTCGGATGCCCGCCAGCCACATCGCCGGTTCGGCATGTAGCTGCCACGTGACCGAAGCCGGGCCGAACAGGCCGAGATCGTTGGGCTCTACCGACATGAGCCCATTGAACCTCGACATGCCGCGTACAGCACTGGTTGTGGTTGATCTGATGCCGCGGATCGTTGGGCTGCCGACTGTGCCGCACGGCGCGTTCGAGGCATGGCCGGTGTCCTGAAAGGGGCTTTCGGGGCGTTCAACCTGAACCCACCGATGCTCTTCCCCGGGGGGCATGCCCGCCCGCAAGGCCCGGCGGGCGAAGCCCGCTTCGCGGGCCGGGCGCGCAGCGCCCGGCCCGCGAAGGGTGCTCGCCCCGCGAGGGTGCCCAGCAGGCGAGGGGTGCCCAGCAGGCGAAGGGTGCTCGGCGGGCGAGGGGCGTTTTCGGGACATGGCCTTGATGTCCTGAGGGTGCCCTTCAGGGCGTTGAGCCTCGATCCACCGATGATCTTGGTGTTGGTTGATCGCGGTGCGTTGGGTGGGCCTGGTCAGGCCCGCTTCGCGGGCGCCGGGCGCGTAGCGTCCGCGCGCAGCGTCCGCGCGCACCCGAAGGGTGCGCCGTCGCGAGGGGCGCTTTCGGGACAGCTGCCATGCCTTGAGGGTGCCCTTCAAGACGCTCAACCTGAATCCACCGATGCTTTTCCCTGGGGCCTGCCCATTCGGCATGGCCCGGCGGGCGAGGCCCGCTTGGCGGGCCGGGCGCTGCGCGCCCGGCCTTGCGAGGGGCGGTTTCGGGACATGGCCCGATGTCCTGAGGGGGACCCTTCAGGACGTTGAGCGTCTTGAGGGGCACCCTTGAGGCATCGCAGCTGTCTCGAAAGCGCCCCTCGCGGGCACGCCACCCTGCGGGCTGCGGGTGGGGCGGCCTGGCATGCACCGACTCCTCGCGCCGTCGGTCGTGGGCGCGTTTTCGCGGTTGGTGGGCGGTTATAGTGCTTTTAGTTCTTCTGTTATTTCTGATACTGAGGACTTCGCGTCGCCGAAAAGCATCGATGTCTTGGGGTTGTAGTACAGCTCGTTGTCCACGCCGGCGAAGCCTGGGCGCATCGAGCGTTTCAGTACGATGACCGACTTGCTCTCGTCCACGTCCAGGATGGGCATGCCGTAGATCGGGGACGCCTGGTCGGTTCGGGCGGCGGGGTTGGTCACGTCGTTGGCGCCGATTACGAGTGTCACGTCGGTGCGGGTGAACTCGCCGTTGATCAGGTCCATTTCCTTGAGGCGGTCGTAGGGGACGTCCGCCTCTGCCAGTAGCACGTTCATGTGGCCGGGCATTCGGCCCGCTACGGGGTGGATGGCGTAGTACACCGAGACGCCCTTGTCCTCCAGGACGGAGCTGAGTTGGCGGACCGCGTGTTGTGCCTGGGCGACCGCCAGGCCGTAGCCCGGGACGATGATCACCTGGCGGGCGAATGCCATCTGGATCGCGGCGTCGCCGGCGGAGGTCTGTCGTACGGAGCGGTCGCCTGTTTCGGAGCCGCCTGGCAATGACGACGAACCACCGAAGCCGCCTGCCACGATCGCGGGGATGGATCGGTTCATGGCCTTCGCCATCAGGCGGGTGAGGATCGAGCCTGACGCGCCGACGATCATGCCTGCCACGATCAGTGCCGTGTTGGACAGTGCCAGGCCCATGGCTGCCGCGGACAGACCTGTTGCCGCGTTCAGCAGGGAGATGACCACTGGCATGTCCGCGCCGCCGATGGGCAGTACCACCAGGAGGCCCAGTGCCGATGCGGTGACCAGCAGGCCGATCATCAGCCATTCCGATCCGGCACCCACCACAATGGACACTCCGCATGCGACCGCGGCCAGCAGCACCAGCAGGTTCAGTGGCTGCTGCAGACGGCCGACCGAGATGGGGCGGCCTGGCAGGATCTCCTGCAGTTTGCCGAACGCGATGTTGGAGCCCCAGAACGACGCGGACCCGACGATCGCCGCGAACAGCGACGCCACGGCCACGTAGGCCGGCTCGTCGTGGAAACCCGCGCTGCTGCGGAACTCCACCCATGCGATCAGTGCGATCGCGCCGCCGCCTACGCCGTTGAACAGCGCCACCATCTGGGGCATCGCGGTCATCTTGACGCGCCGCGCTGCCGGTACGCCGACGGCGGTGCCGATGGCCACGCCCAGCAGGATCAGCCACCAGTTGCCCAGACCGGGTGTCAGCAGGGTCGCTATCACCGCGACGCCCATGCCCGCGGCCGCGATCATGTTGCCCCGCACCGCGGTCTTCGGGCCGGTCAGTCCCATGAGCCCGTAGATGAACAACGCGAACGCGACGATGTACAGGCTCTGGATGACCGTCGGGTTCATTTCTTGTCCCGGGCCTTGAACATCCCGAGCATGCGGTCGGTGACCAGGAACCCGCCGACCACGTTGATCGTGCCGAACGCGATCGCCACCACCAGCAGGATCTTGTTCAGCACACCCTCGGCGCCCAGGCCCAGCACGATGAAGCCGCCCAGCACGACGATCCCGTGGATCGCGTTGGTGCCGGACATCAACGGCGTGTGCAGTGTGTTCGGCACCTTGGAGATCACCGCGAAGCCGACGAAACCGGCCAGCACCAGGATCGCCAGATTTTGCACCAACATTGACCCACTCCCTTGTGGAACAACGGTTTCTATAGCAGCGGCGGCACCATGGCCTCGATCAGGTGCGGACCGGGCTCGGCGAGGGCCTTCGCGAACTGGTCCGCCAGCTCCTCGGCCGTGGTGGCCCGCGACGCCGGCACGCCCATGCCCTGTGAGAGCGACACGAAGTCCAGATCCGGCCCGGACAGGTCGAGCAGCTGCTGCGCACGTGGCCCGGCCTCCGTGGCGCCGACCCGCGACAGCTCCATCCGCAGGATCGCGTAGGCCCGGTTGTTCAGCAGCACGGTCGTGACGTCCAGGCCCTCCCGCGCCATCGTCCACAGCGCCGACGCCGTGTACATGGCGCTGCCGTCCGCCTGCAGGCACACGACCGGCCGGTCGGGGCTGGCGACCGCGGCGCCGACGGCGACCGGCAGGCCCTGCCCGATCGCGCCACCGGTCAACGTGAGCACGTCGTGTGGCGGTGCGCCGGCCGTCGACATCGGGACCATGAGGCCGGACGTGTTGGCCTCGTCGGAGATGATCGCGCCCTCCGGCAGCAGCGCGCCGATGACGTCGGTCCAGTTCTGCGGGGTCAGCGCACCCGAGGGCACCGCGGGCCGGACCGC
>Ga0307512_10003894_pt1 | contig 16767 bp, 14 predicted proteins | sample 14_EM_MG_FD_200267 | JGI IMG/M metagenome (GOLD analysis project Ga0307512, IMG submission 200267) | Populus trichocarpa ectomycorrhiza microbial communities from riparian zone in the Pacific Northwest, United States - 14_EM | ecosystem: Host-associated > Plants > Roots > Unclassified | place...
CCCGTGACTATATTCAGAAACAATTACTCTACTCTGAGTCTGGTTGCAGTTTTACAAGCGGACTTTTTTTGTTGTGGTATGTCGTTGTCGCATTTAGTTTTTGAGCTTTTGTACTTCGAGGCTGCCGCCCGGCATTACAACTAACTTTGAAAGCACATCTGGGAGTTTTGCGACTGCCGTCTGATATGCCATGTTCCAATATCGTTACCAAGAACCCTTTGAGATCTTCAGTGGCCAGATAATCTGCTGCGGAGTGGTTGTGGGCCGGTGCGTAATGGGGGTGTATTAGGGCATCCATTCATTCTTGGAGGTGATGCTCACTCAGCCCGATGTTTCTAGCCTTATATCATGGTGAAGATTCCCTATCTTTCTATTTCGGAAGTTATGGTCTGGCATTCCGATTGGGGCTACATTGAAAGGCCGTCCCTATAGGAATGCACCCACAAAACGAGGCTGACGCTTATTAAATATGGTCTTCTTCCCTTCTAAACACTCTTGCCGCCGTTAGTGCTTGAGGAGTTGCGGCTGCACCACTAGTTTCGGGTAACTCGTATATTTTTGCTACTTACATTGTGCAACTGCAAGTAAGGAGCGCGAGCTTTCGGATTCCTCAGAATATACTTAAGTGACGTCGCCTTTGCTATCGCTAACCCTTACTATCCTCATTGGATTAGCGATGGGCGGACATCAGTCCCGCCACTAGTAGACGCTGTTCTAGCCGCACAGTGACTGAGGATACCGTAGAAGCCAAGCTCACAAATTTCTATTTAGGTGGGTTCAGTGTTAGTTTGAAACCTCTTTACAATCGCATCGGTGGGATTGTTACTAATTTTGCTGGTGGTGAACTCCTTCAACTGCAGTCAAGTCAAAGCTGCTCAGGTTGCGGATCTTCGGAACTAGACTTAGATAATGAGAGCTCGCCAAACCCGCAAGTCACTGCTGGCGCCGTAAATGTTCATCAGAAAAAAGAGGGAGATTAAACCGTGATGAATAGGTTGATATGTGTTGTCACTTCTCCACACCGTGCAATGGGGGATGCATTTGCAATAGCAGACACCGTCGTCACGGAAGAATGATATCGATATATCTTTGTGTCGGAGATCGCGACCTGGATCTCAAGCTGTGACACAGCATAATGAGTGCGAATTTATGACATGAGCTTGGCAGTGTTTGTGTGACACAAACTTGATTCCACCTTGATCAAACACCTCACTCCTTCGTCCTAAGACTCCCTTCATCGCTACTCTCGCCACATTTCTTCCTCCCTCTCCCCCTCTCCCCCAGATGGTCAATTCTCAGTCTCAAAATAAACGCCGGCCAGACATGCAACGCTCTACACTGCCTACAGCCAAAACAGGTTGTACTGGTTCCACGTCGAGCATTGAGAAGACAACTACGGAGGGCACTTCTGTCAGTTGGCCAGCCAAGGTCGACATCAAGATTGCGGACGCTCCTTGTCTGCCCAGTTCAGCGCCACTGCTGAGCCATCAAAACCAACTTCCTCCTCCTGAGCCAAACGCTTCGGCGCCAATAGCACCAATGCAGGTGAACGTTCTGCAGCCTCTCTGTTCGCTACCTGGTGAGAGCACAACATCGGGTGGGTCTACTCCTGCCACGAACTGGGCAAGTGGCTCTCTGCCAGTTGCCAACGCCTTCCCACTTCCGCCGGCTGGTTCTCAACGTAGGGCGCATACGGCTCCTCAGATGAATCCCAATCTATGCGGTGCTCCAGCTACGACCCATGCGCACTTATATCCTCCGAACCGTTCTTTCAACGCATATCCACCTCCTACTCATGACGTGCGTGAGTTTCAGGCTCGGTCACAGTTTTTTGATGAAAGTCTATTCCATTTACAAGAATGCATTTCCATTATCCAAGCTGAGGGTAATCCCAGATTCCTAGCACTTCAGGATAAACTCATGCTTGCAATGCACGGAGTTAGGGGTACGGCGGAAATATGCTCTAAAGTGCACCAGGAGTTGCTTCGGGTGAAATTCTGCGAGCATGATATGGTAGCGCAAGGCGCTGTGTTGGGATATCAGAGTGCGCAACTACAGGCAGAGAGAGACGCTTTCGAAGCGGAGAAGAGGGCTTTCGGCGAACAGACTAAAAAAGAGAAGCCGAACCCACTTATTGAAAGGATTGAGAATCTGAGGGCTCAGGGTGTTGAGGCTCTCGGGATGCTGAAATTGTTGCTGGAAAAATACGCCACGGAAATACACTCCTCCAGACTCTCGGCCGGACCCCCAGCCAAGCGAGTGAGGGAAGAAGATGGAGCAGGTAAAACCTATCTTTGATCCCGACTCTCAGCCTTGCCTTACTAGTTAATCTTTAGTTATCTCAGCTCCTCCGTGGAGGTTGATGTACGGACTTAATCCCGAAGGTGAGATTCCGACAAGCCTTTACTGTAAAGTGGGGGCTGATGGAAAACAGGCATCCTAGACAAACGAACGCGTTCAGTCAGCCTTAAAAGCTACAAAGAACCACATGCTGCTGGTTAGTTATCTAAGCCACCATTCAGACCAACCTAACTGGGAAACTTAAAAAAGATGCATCTCCCGTTACAGCGGCTATCACTGCCACTCAGAAAACTAAAACCCGCCAAACTGCAGTCACTAGAAAGCGGAAACAGGCTTCTAGTGATGTGCCAGAAGACAGCAGTGACGACCCCAGGCTCGCGTACTACGGAAGACCCGCCGGTTACTTGGCATCTGCTGTGTCTCAAGCCGATCAAAGCAACTCCTCCGGTGACACTTCGTCGAAGGCAGCTAACAGCGTTTTTGCCGACTCCGAATCTACCGATGAGGCTTATACTGCAGATGGCAATCAACCGGTCTACGTCGGAACTATGTTCAGACGGGACCAGATTCCAGATCTGTCTCCCGAGATCCGCACTTTGATTAGGAAGGTCGACAGCACTGCCGGTAACAAAGACTGGTGGAAGACGAACAGCAAGGCTAATGCTGGAGGAACTAAAGCCTGTGCCTACACACAAGTTGTTATCCGAAAAAAAGGCGTTTCGATCTGGAATCGCGGAACTGATTTTGCTTGTGAAAAGTGTACGAAAGCCGGCAGGGTCTGTTTTCATGCTGCTGTTATCAGTGGTGAGATGGTACTTGTCGTCAAGAATGCGCAACCATGATTCAAATGGATGGCCGGTGAATTCGAAGGTGGAACGTTTGGTAAGAAACGGGTGCAGCAATTTTACAGCTTATTAACGAGTACTGTTTACGAATTACGATTTGCCCTTAGCAGGGTTCGGTTTAAATGAGTTTTTGAGTTGGCTGGCTTCAATTGTATTGAATACCCAAAACTGACATGATCCTTTACCAGTTTCAGGCGGTCGTTTGTTTGTCTATCTTCCTGCACTTTGGTCACGGTCTATACTGTTACTTTCATATGACCGCTGCTTCTACTATAAGGTCAACGATGATTGTGAAGTAACCGGACCAATGACAACCTATCTTTCTTATAAAAGTTTTGTTCAATATACAATCTGTCGTCACCTGCCTTTGCCGTGATCCCTACTATTGAATAGACGTGTGAGGGTGACGGGAAGGCTATCGATGAAATTGGAGGGCTCGTAGGCCGAGGGTCGATCTAACTGTTTTCTTACCATATGCCGTGTCCTGATTCTTATACACCTTGTTCAACCTCGCACAACTATCACCCGCCAAAAAAAAGGCCCCAACCCACAAACTCCTTAAGTTTCACTCAGATCGAGACGTTTGCTTATTAGATGAGAGATGATATCCGGCTCCTCGACAAGACGAATACAACGGCGTTGACAGAATATTGCCTAAACCACCAAACATTGGGGAGGTTCGTGTTGACGGAGATAATGGGCTTTCGCCCGAGATCATCGACCGGCATTAGGTGACTGCTTCGCTGTTACGTGGGTTGCCATTTCTAGTATAGCATTGTGGACTTCGTGTCCTTTTAGCTTTCTCCTTTTCTCTCTCTTTAGACTTAGACTTGGATATACACAGGAGACAATCGACGAGCTTTCCACGCCCACCGCAGTGTATACGTGTCAACAGTTCGTCCGCTGCACTAGTCTCGAATGTGGTATACCCGAGGTACTGCTGTGTCAAACGGGCATCTAGTCAGGACTAAGGGAAGGCTTATACAGCTGCAGCTGCAGGCGGATAAATAATGGTCACAGTACAGCACTCGACCAGTTTCGAATCTCTGGATGGCCGAATGATTGCCTATGACTTGGTTGAACGGCAGGTCCTTGCGTTCTTGGCAATGATCACCCGGATACCATGATCAGAATTCACGGACTAGCTATTTACCTCCAACTAATCTGATTTTCCGATGCAGAGCCATTATACGACTGGGTGTTTGCCACGAGCAAGAGGTTGCTTGACGGAATCAACCCAGACACGTTGCTTGCTGTGCACAACCTAGGCATGATGTATCGCAATCAGGAACGATACCTAGAAGCGGAACAGATGTATAAACGAGTACTTGAGGGGAGGGAGAAACAATATGATCCAGATCATACTATTACTTTAGGCCCCGTTCATACACTGAGCCTGGTGTATGAGAACATGTGGCGCGATAGAGAAGTGGAAGAGGTATACCGGAGGGTACAGGAGAAAAGAGAGATGTTTGGAAGGGATCACCCCGATACAATGCGTATGTTCGGGGCTTGGTCGTGCTTCTTGATAAGCAGAAACGGAGAACTGAATTTGGATCGTATGGTGGGTGCGCGCGAGCCTGCTCAAACCCGCGCACCGGAACCATGTTAGTAAAATGGTGGTCTCGCGGCTGTATATTCAAGAGCTGAAGATGGGGTTGGAACTGAATGGATTAGCCTGTCGGCTAATTTAAGCACCTACCAGATCCGCCAGCCAAGCCCCTCCAGCGCAGTCAACCTCGAGTTCCGTGGATGACTGGTACTTGGTTAAGTTGGTCTCGCAGGTAGCGTTGTCGAAGTCGCCGCTACACTTCATGAACCGTCTAGTCTATGTCGTTGTCGTCAGCACGGCAGCGGCGTGTCTTGCGCAATCATCCTGCTCTTCGTCTATTCAGCCAACGGCATATGCCGAGCCTTCGGTCGCAGATGGGTATACCGCGCAACTCCTCGCAACGGGCCTGGACAGACCGCGGAGCATTGTAGTTGATGATCGGAAACAGCTTCTGGTTTCTGGCTCGCAAATTTCAGGGCTGGTGTTGGACGAACTAGGATGTAGTGTGCAGAGAAAGAAAGTTGTCGTCGAGGGAGACGCAGTAAGATTCATGTTCCATACCATTCTCACTCCAGAAAGAAAGTTCCGAAAACTGACTCTATTCCCGAAAGGATACCGTTTTCAATCACGGGTTGGCACTATCACCGGATGGAAAGACCCTGTAAGCCCAATCCGAAACAGAACCCAGATTTATCTGGTCTGACACGCCGCAGCTATGCGTCCACTAGTGGATCCGCCTACTCTTGGTCGTACGATAGCTCTACGCTCACCGCCTCCAACCGGCGAGAACTGGTCTCGGGAATGCAATCTGGCGGACATGTAACCCGAACACTACTCATTCCTACAAAACATTCAGACCTGCTACTTATTTCTCGAGGCTCAAATGGGAATTTGGATATGGCAACGACGGAGATCAGTAGCGGCCGGTCGATGATCAAAGTGTTCAACCTGACCTCCATTCCCGGCGGTGACCCTGTCGACTACACGCGGGACGGTGTAGTGCTAGGATGGGGCCTACGCAACTCCGTCGGACTGGCAGCGAATCCCAGCGACGGCGGCATCTGGTCGGTTGAGAATTCGGCCGATCAAATTCAGCGGGGTGGTTATGACATTCACACAGATGACCCGGGAGAAGAATTGAATTACCACGGGAACCTTTCGGACGTCGGCGAGAGGGGCCCAAATTACGGTTATGTTTGTTCCCACATCCTTGTTGCCTGTTCTGTCTGTTGATTATATCATTGGCAGCCGTATTGTTTCGCTGTCTATGATGAATCAATCCCTGGTGCAACAAACCTTCGAGTCGGCGATCAATTTGCCCTGAACCCAAATTCCACATTCACCGACGCCACCTGCAATTCCGAGTTTCGTGCGCCACGGCTAACATTCCCAGCCCATACAGCGCCACTCTCGATTGTTTTCAATGGTAGTTCCACAGTGTTTGTTACCTTCCACGGGAGCTGGAACCGCCAACCACCCATAGGTTATGAACTAGCGATCGTTGAGTTCGGCAACGACGGACAGCCGCGTGCCAATGCAGATACTAAAGATCCCCAGAAGAAGGTGCTGTGGAACGAGGACTTGAGTATTTGTCCGAAACAATGTTTTCGGCCCACGGGCGCGGCGGTAGGTCCAAGAGGCGAGGTGTATGTGAGTGGGGATTCGACGGGCGATATTTGGATTGTCAGACGGAGTGGTGCGAACGGCGAGGATACAAAAGGTGGAGCTGCTAAGTTCCGGAGCGTAGGGCTGGCTGCTACGGTGATGATGATGTGGTGGAACGTTGTGCTTTGAGATCACATGATACCCATTTCGTTATTGTAGCGTCTCAATGCTTCCACTCTTATCAAATATTGACTGAGAGCCGACTCTTCTTTATCTCTTACACTACTACAAGCATTTTTATCCCAATCATTCCCCTCATTCAACTCTTTATAGGATCACCATTTATTTATGTGTGGTTGTGATTGCGAGTTTAAACGTTTGAATTTGTGTAGTTAGGAAGCTACAGGCTCTCTGTCCAACTAGAGTATGAGCATTCCGGCAGTAACATTATCATATAACCCTGTTGGAAATAGGGTATTCGGAGTTGAGGGGTAATTTTAACAAACACCTTTTATTTACTTTCACTTTCAGTTAGACGGCTTTGTTGCTGGTGGATGCCTGTGCTGCGGCTTGTAGGAAATGGGGTCGCAGATGGGAGTCCAGGTTGCAAACCGTCTCCGGGCTACGGTTGGGCCGGCTCCAGGTTGCGAGTCGGCACGGGTCTCGTACCGCACAGAACATATATAAACTTGTGTATAACAGTTTTCTTGAGTTATGAACAGTACATACACCCTACAAACCTTACAACGACTACTCAGCGCTTGTTAAGGGAAAGCTAGACCAAATAGCAAATTTTACTGACAATTACAAGCTTTAAAGCGTTTCTCAGCTTAGGTTTTATAAAAAGTAATCTCCAAGAGAGTTTACTAATAACATTGTACTCGTGTGTACATAGACCAGCCGCTTCATTTCGCCTTTGTCAAATGCTTACGAGTGATGAGAAGATCTGGAAATGAGAGCACAACAACTTACCTGTGTAACTGCGACTGACCTAGAATCTGTACCTAATTCCTATATTGACAAGTGACTCCTCTAATGATGTATCGATATTTACACCTCTACAAAAATGAAACTTGCATATCTTCGGATCCTCCCGCATATGCAGCATTAGTATACCAATCGGTCAGGCCTGAAGCAAGCCCATTCGCTATTTGACTGCACTCTCTTCTCCCTCCATCTCTGACACTGGGGCGCCCCTAAGAATACACTGTATACGCACCATATCCATGTTCATAGCTCCACCTGAGCTCGCTCGCTCTCTGTAGTTTCCTTCTCATCAACGAAGCATATACTACCGCGACCCCAATCAAGCATCCCACCGCAGCAGTGACAATCGCAATACCAGCAACCACAACACTAGATAGTCCATTTTCGATAGTCTTCGAATTCGAAGACCCCATTAGCTACCTATCGCAGCTGACGTGGCTACTGGCGTCGACACAGTGGCGTTCGAATCATGTTGTATCCGACTGCCATGAGCCTCGACCGGAACCCTTCTGGAACACTAGAGAAATTCCAGTCTTGAGTTTATTCCTCGGTACAACAGTCCAACTGTTCTTGCTGTCAATACTAAGTTCATCTCTATTCATCGTACGCGCACAAATGGTTCAGCGGTCTTTCTTGTCATCCGAGCAAGACTCCAATATTGATATAGTGAAATTTATAAAAGAAGTTTAGCAATGCTCCTCTGAGAAATATTAAGAAGGACGTGCGGCGGACAGCATATGCCTTCAGCTCCTGCGGGCTGCATTGACAATGTCCCAAGTTGAAACCATCTGAACATGCGGTGACGCGAGAATCTTTCGATGAGGCAGTGCGTGTTTCTGTGCTAATCGTAAATGCATATGGTGATATCGAGTACAAGGGTTGTATGTATATACAAAGCCGACCGCTAGCGGGGCTGGTAGTCGGGGCACACTTCTCTCATATATAACTCGTGTCTTTCTCCTTCCCTCTTCTCTATCTAAGTGTATACACACACACGGTTATCCCCATATTTCAACAGCAAGTCTTCAGATGAGAAACTGTTCTTGCAAAGCACTTCGTCAAATAGGCAAGAAAGATGCATGGTGGACTACGCGCGGGCGGATAATCTGAAGACTCTATACGCAACTCCTAGCCTATACAGAACGATAGCGAAGTTACCCGAGAAGTCAGCAAAGTGCCACAGGACTACTAAAGACAGAGCCCCTGAAGCTCTACCACAGTATCTAGAGTAAGGAAAGAGATTAGAGAGGCGCAGTTGGATCAAGTACCGATACTTGTTATAGGTACCTATTCCTTAGTGACCTCAATTGTCTGGTATGGAACGGACAACTTGTTTCAATTAAGCTTTCTTGGATTGATTCAATGAGTTTGTAATACGCGATGAAAAACCGGAATCACAAGACGCCACTAGTACAGACTTTAACAGAGAGCGATAGTTTGTTGGACGATAGTTTTGTCGAGTGTTGAGCGCCTCCGGTGAGATTCAGTTGGCTATGGACGTGGCAGGTTTTTTAAGATTTCTAGGTGCATCCTGTTGGTGTACATACTGATCTATACCTGGGCCCGGTAAACGTAAACTAGGCAGTACTATTGATCCCATTCGTATATATCGAGCTACCAGACAGCGTGTAGATTAATAAGATTAGGTTCAAAACGAAACGTATCCTGTGAATCCATATCTAACCAGGTTGGCGGTCTGAAGGTAATATTTTGTGATATCGGGTAGGGTAGAGAGCAGCGTAAGGACCGTGCCAGCCGGATCCTAAGTAGCTCTGATGATGGTTGTATGGGTATCATCAGGGTATAAATTATTGGTACACTTGTCTCGCCCCAGACGGTAAGCGATCATTGTGGTTGTCGCTCGTGACCTCGCTATCACCACTAAAACCCCAGCCATTTTCCGTCTGGAACAGAACATCCCCGAGTTAGGAGAGTGGGGACTGCCAACAAAAATTTGGTAATACTGAAAATCTAAAGCATCAGAAGGCTTCTACTATCACTAAAGACTCAACTTTGTTGATGAAAGTGGTAATTGAAGTTTATGGTAACGAATAGGAGGGAATCTCGGCAATGTACAAAAGCCTTCGGTGAAGTTTCAAAAGAACCCCCAGTAAGATGAAAACTGTGATCATTAGCTAACCACTGCACCAATCAAATTAGTAAGAGTTAGAGATGTTCCTGAAAGGCAATGCAAGACTACTCATAGACCGAAAACCTTCAGCTTGAGAACATTCATGCTGTCGATATTTTCGGGGAAGTCTGCTTTATACCCGAAATATATCACCGAAAGAAACAAAACTACACTCCCCTACATATTTTCGGTATGCTTCTGTGCATAAGGACCTTATGTAAACCACCTGCATCAAAATCGAAGTCAAAGTAGCAGTTCGGGTAGTGCGCGATTTTCGGAGATATTTGTTTCCAGACCCTCATCGGGTGGTGATGACGGAGGTACGACTGGAGACGCATCACTTGAAGGGCTGGCGCGAGACGATTGGTACTTCATTGGAGGGTACAGCCAGGTTGCCACCTCATGCATACAGCCCACACGCCTAAGTAGGGGTACGGGCACGCCCAGCGCCCATATCTAACAAGCTGCCAGTGGGGCTCCCAGAATTTTTTTTCAAAATTGCAAATTGCTCAACAACCACACAATGGAGAGGATATCAGAGACAGCAGTATAATAGACAACTCCAAGGCCTACATGTCAATCCAAAAACTCAGTCAAAGGGTTCAATTGAGTAAGATGAAAATGTGAGTGGGAGTTCACAAAGCTGGAGGATTGTTGCTCACCATCTAACCCACCTGTTTTGTCACCAATTGTAAATGGAATTTACTGGTAGTACTATCAGAGCATATATGGTATGGGAGTTGTCAATTAATATCACTCTTGGTGTAACACCGGGAGATTGACCCTAGGTCCTAATCAATAAAAGCCCCTAATGAGTTCCGGACTGATAAAGAAGAAGATGAATAAGACTTCACTCAGGATGCGTATAAGGATTGACACCCAAAGAACATGAGGTAACTGTTCAGTTCTCTGTTCCCGCTAGATAGTATCGACTAAAGAGTATCGTCTTAAGCTATAAGTATGCTGATGTACACGACTCTATGAGAGCCTGAAAGAAGTATCCTCTGAACCACCACACTATCGTGATGACTCTTGGACTTCTAATGAATGCTAGAGTATCGTCCTAACGACTGGCACTTATACTCGAGGACCGTCTGCATAAGAATGCGATGACTCCAAGTATTGACTGGTCTATAAGAAACAGCAATATAGGTTTGCCTCAGCAGAAGGAGTAGTACTGACTCAAGAGTATTCGAACAAAAGTATCCTCTGAATCACCACGTTGTCTGGCTGATCCTCGGACTTCCTTTGGTCCCAAAAGTATCGTCTTGCTCACTTCCCAATCAACAACTTGCGTTGATGAAGGTGGTAAGAATAACCAAGTATAAAGAGTGATAGATATATCCGTGATTTAGAACTGAGGAGTGAACAGACAACTCAGGACTTCAAAGGAGAAGTATTCCCGTTGACTTCGATGCAGAACTAATAGATAATACATGGGAATGAAGTTAAGGCTTGACCTCCAGGTCGAGAAGGTCAATAGGTATCTGTAGATAGATTATGTTGTAGATAGTATGTTATCAATATTATTCCTCCATGTCGGTATTGCCAATCATAGATCTGACGATCCACACGCTTAACAATCCTGTGACTGCTAAAGCCCGCTTCGCAGTTCTCATACATAAATGCCTCATTACCCTCTGCCTCTACCATTGATGGTGGAGTTCTGACTCCAAGAGTATTAACTATGTCATCCAGGAAATGCGATCGTATTGCGACACTATTGCAATTGGCAATAACTCAAATGGATACAAGCTTATAAGAAGCCAATTATCCATGAACAAGTCCCTGTCACCAAGAACCAGTGAGAGTGCCCTCTCATATACCCACCGGGTATGTAACAGTTTAACAATCCCGGCAAACGACACAACACTTCATTAGACCAAGCTCTATTAGAGCCAAATATACACTGATCTGCAACTGAGCAGTTGTGCCATATATTGAGCAGAGAATATCCCCCACCACTCAGGACATATGAATCACAAGTCCTATTCACCTAGACACCGAGAGTGTGGTGGAATTAAGGGTTGATTCGTATCAGTCCACTTGGTGGAAAGGACTCTGAAAGATTGATTATTGGTTAATGACTTATCTCTCATACGACCCTGAATATCTCGAGATGCCGTGAGGGTCTGATTTGACGATACCTCATCTCCCGTGGAATGAACCATTGGAGCATGAGTGAATATTTGTTTGGCTGGTGACCAGGAATAAGCTTCCCTGCCGATAAGGAGTAACCATTGAGAATAGAGAAGCTGTGACCAGTACTGATCCAAAGATGACACACATCCTATTTGTGCTTGGCTTGACTGTGGTTGTGGATCAGTTGATACAAATGTCAGGTAAAGGAGATATGACTAATAGGTGAACAAATCCAGAAGGTAGATGAAATATAGAAATCTGAGTGATAGTTCGTGATTTCAGATCACGTATCTATAAATGGCTCATGGAGTGATTCTGTATGTTCCCGGAAATATTACTGTAACCCCAAAGGCATAAAACTTGGCAGATTTTGGCAGGTGGTTGTTGAGAAAGGTACTATTTCTGAGTTGCTGAAGTGGGAGAGTGTCTATAGTACTACAACTTAGATACGTTTTGCCCATGTGACATGTTCCAGGGGTACCTGAATTCCAATAACTAATATATCATTTACACAATTAAGTCCAGCTGCCTAATCACTATTTGTCTCACTCTTCTTCCCTCATCTTATTGTAATGGGCGGGGTCAGACGTAGGTGATATTGGTAACAATAATATGATGTCGTAATCAGGACAAGGTGCTTCAAAGTTTGTATTGAGAAGGTCAAGATAAGACAAAGGTCAGAGCTGGTTTAAAGTTGTGCTTGCTTTGCTATTCAAGAGAACGAGTAAAGAGAGAAAAATAGCAAATCATCCAACACCTAACAACCTCTCTTTATATAGACTTTGTCTGCAACCCTCGAATCATTCCTTATGCCTCAATGTATCATCCAACTATCTCCCCATGATCTTACACACCACCAACAGCACGCCTAATCAGCAAAACCATGCCACATCGCCTGACATCACAACACCTCAGACCACTTCCTCATCATAACATATTATACTGCGACCATTTGGCAACATCCCCACACCATTCCCACGTCTATCAACATCTCCGCTTTTCCGTAACACCAATTTCTTCCATACACCTGATACCATTCCTAAGTACCCTTCAATACATCGCTCCTGACCTGAGCGATGACAGTATCCCCCTCCTAGGTTCGAGGTCCTCTGAGAACATCTTCCAACGGTCCTGGCTTCTTAGGGTATCGTTGATGGAATTCCCGTACCACTTGTAGCCAATCCACAAATTTTGTGGGTTCCCATCTCAGTGAATCATACCCCGTCCAATGTACAAGATAATGTAACTGATTCTGATACATCTGACCATCCCCAACGCCTGAAACCTGATGTTCTTCCTCGCCATCGACCTCGACCGGGGGAGGAGGGTCATCCTGTTCCCCGGCCGAGGGACAATTCACCACCAGATCCAAAAGGGAAAGTGGTTGTACTCGATGAATTCGGATAGATGTGGGCAGCTCCAACTGATCAGCATATGGGGATATCCGCTGAACCACTGAGAATGGTCCCAGTGATTTCCAATCAAGTGTAAGGGCACGTACGCCAGCGTTCGGCCTCATAGGCATACGTGTGGTAATTATAGGAATACGGTTGCAAACGTGGATGCGAGTGATACTAGGTGTAGATGTATAGTAAGATTATAGCTAGAGGTCTAAGGCTCGTGGCGAGCCGACTATGTAGAATGGCCGTTACCCGGCCCCAGGTCACGTGCCGCCGTTACATTATCCCCCTCTTTAGGCGCAGACCTCCTGGGCTGCATAAACCGTACAAGAGAAAGGGAAAGGAAAGAAAGCTTTAAACAATCATGCCGCGTACCTCATCGTACGAACCCATAAGTCCCACAACCGATCAGTACCGCTCAGGGTGACCTTTCAGTGGATTCGCCGCATGGGGAAACTCCACCTCCACTTGGCTGTGATCCGGAGGTGGTAAAAACCCGTGCCAACGCCATTTGTACCGGGCCGAGATCCAAAGAAGTAATGAAGTATGGAGAAGAGAAGAGAAGAGAGAAACAGAAGAAAGGAACGCTCAATTGATCACTTTTCCTCCGGTCCCGAGTTCCGAAACTCTATTGACCCATTTCCTCCGCTTCCGAGTCTCTGACCTCAATTCCTCCTTATCTCCACTCCCAAACTCATCGGCATCCAATGTGCCATCCAGTACCGCACTCCTGGTTCATATCTCAGCGTGGTTCATATCTCGGCGTGGTTCTTGGTCGGAATCATCAAGGTGGTAGAGCTTCCGCTCATGACTTGGCATCGATGGGAGCTTCCGCTGCTGGCATCGTTCATAGCCATCGGTGATCGTCAATCGTATACGTCAATCGTGTAGTCTCGTCTCATTCTTCGACATCTAACATGTAAGCTTCTCCAAAACGGTTATACTTAACAATTTCAAGTGAACTTGCGCTCTCCCGAGCCTTCGTGCAGTGCTGCGTAGAATATCACTCAGTCGGTAGTCATCGGTAAGTGGCATTGACTCGGTAACCGTTGTTCGAAGTCCGCTTCGGTGACCATCCGGTCGACTTCATAGTTGCGCTCTCGATATGCGGCTTCAGTAGAATCTTGGTCGACTTCTCGGTCGACTTCTCTGTGCGTGTCTCGGTAGCCTGGTTCTCGGTGGGCTTCGACTTGTCGGTAGGACTGGATCGTGTAGATACGGCTATCTCCCTCTTTGAAAATTCGTTGCTCCGTCCACGATTTCTCCATCATATCGATTGTCGATTGCCATCGTTGCTCAGTAGCAGTGTAATCGTGATTCGGGATTGCCATGGTAATCTCTCTGTGATTCGACACGTGATTCGGTTCGGCTTTCGCTTCGTAAAGTTGTGTCTAGGCGTAGACCATCGTCGGAATTGGCCAGGGTAATATAAGGAAAAAGTCGATCATCACATGGATCTCGTCTTGACTTTGGCAATGATGTGAGCTTCCGCTCCTGGCATCGTCATATCCGTCGGTTCTCATATGTGACTTGCTGGTGAACATTCGAGGGTGGTAGAATGGTGGCCAATTGCATCGGGCGTGGGCGGTATATCATTGATCCATATCTAACACGTAAGCTTCACAGTAGGTGGTCATACTCACCGTGATAGGAGCGCGCTTCTGCTCTCGGAAAGCCGCTTTATACATTGCATATGCAGATCTCGGCATCTCTTGATTCAGCGTTTGGTAGGGTCTCGGTCGACCGCTTCTCGGTGATAGTCATTCGGATGATAGCTTCGGTGCGTTCTTGGTCGACTGCTTTGGGGCCATCTTGGTAGGCAGCTTCGGTAGAATATCCGTTGGCTTCTCGGTAGTCATTTGGTAGGCCTCGGGTATGGTCGTTTGGCATGCAGTTCGGTATGGCGTTCGGCGATCATTTGGTAGGGCTCCCAGTAATCCTCTCGATCTCCATGTGAAGTCCTTCGTCAGTGATATCCGTCGCTGTGAGATCTCGGTGATCATATCTTGGTAGTTATCTCGACTGTCTCTCGTGATTCCATTCGGTAAACCATTCGGTACGCTCGGTGGTCATATTCAATCTCGTTCAGTGGCCCAATTCGGTTGTCATATTAGAGTTATTCGGTATCTCGTTCGGAACTGTGTCGGTAGCCATATTTGCGTTCATTCAGAATCTCGTTTGGAATGCTTCGGTAGCTATATTGCACTCGTTCGGCATGGATCGGGCTCGTTTGACTTATCATCTCTCTTCGGTGCATTTGCATGTCCGCTGGGCGTCCGTCGTATGCTAGGTGAGCTTATCGTCTCAGATTGCGGGGTGCGCTCGCCGGCTCTCCTCCGGGTGTGCTTGTTGATTCATCTGTAGGTGTGCTTGCCATCACTTGACTCGGTGCACTGATCGTCGTTCTTTATCGTCATTCTTTATCGTCGTTCTGGTACTTCGTTCCTGCACTTCCGGTATGGTAATTGGTTGCGGTAGGGGTTGCGATTCCGGTACGGTCATCCCCCTCTTTTTGAAAGTCGTTGCTCCGCCAGCGACTAATCTCATACGGCTTCGTAGGGAATTTCGATTGGAAGGGCTTGATTCGGTTTTGATTCCGAAGTTGATTTGTAGTCGTCAATTGTCATTGTAGTTGAGTAGCTCGGGATCGCCGAGTCTGAGTCCGGATCTCATCCGGGATAGTATTCTCGGTAATATAACTTTGTAACAAATTTGGTATTGTATTCGGTATTGTATTCGGTATGGTATTTGGCATTGTAATCGGCATTGTATTTGGCATTGTAATCTCTGCCATACGGCTGCTTGATTTGGGATCTCGTAATGTTGTTCGGGATTGTACTCGGTACGGCAAGGCCGCCGGTACGTATATCTGCATCTCAGTATTCATTTGCCAGTCTCGTAGATTGTCATCAAAAGTAAGTATATTATATAGGGTAGATTTTCACATAACTTCTTGTATATCGCCATAGTCAAATCGATTGATTGTCATTTGTCTCTGAGCATTGATGCATCTCCGGGATGTGCATATCGGCGCTCGTAAGTCCAATTCTCATAGTCTCAACGATAGCTCTTTTCCTTGATAAAGTAGCTTTCCAACGTCATTCTCTCATATCTGGGACATTATCTCATGCCTGGGCTTCCAATTGTGGTTTATAAGTATTCGGCGCTTCAAAGTACGCTCCTCGCTATCAATTTTCATTCGTCTGTGGGGGTTATCTCTGAATTGTGTTGGTTCCAGTAACTGAAACGTTCACTCTGAGTTCATCGTCGCTCGGCCAGTATGGCGTACTCGTGCCGCCGGCATCCAATTGTAGTTCATAAGTCTTCGGCGCTCCTAAGTGCGCTCTCAATTGTCATTCGGCTGTTGGCATTATCTCCGAATTGCAGACTTGCATGGATTCGTACGAACTGCTCCATCTATGTTAGCCAAAGAGTCAAAGAAAGGATGGAAGCGGTGGAAGGTAAATCCAGGAGGCCTTGTCATTAACAGTTCGCTCACAATGAGCCAAGCCCTGCCGTCCAGTCACTCCCTTCGTGTCTCGGCGAGCCGGTAGCAGTCATTCAGGATTCCCATGTCGACCCCCTGCTGCCGCAACTACCGCCGCTGCTCCTTGCTCGCTCATTCAGCCTGCGAGGGTTACCACTTCTGCTGGCTCACGATGCCGCATTCATAGGTCCCTATACCGCAGCTCCCAGCAAACTGGTGCAAACCCCAGACCGTTGGGTGAATGCCATGATAACTGCCTTCTAGCTAGCAGTCATCATGCGGTCCCCGAGTTGGTATCCCCGGGAGAGGTATGTCCT
>Ga0307512_10003895_pt1 | contig 16766 bp, 9 predicted proteins | sample 14_EM_MG_FD_200267 | JGI IMG/M metagenome (GOLD analysis project Ga0307512, IMG submission 200267) | Populus trichocarpa ectomycorrhiza microbial communities from riparian zone in the Pacific Northwest, United States - 14_EM | ecosystem: Host-associated > Plants > Roots > Unclassified | place...
AAATATTTAGCGATGCAACCACAACTCTGTGGGGGTGGCCTGGGAGCATTATAAACTTACTTTCTTATGTCTTGAGAGCATTTTGGCAAAAATTAAGGACTGTACAGGAATGGGGTGCTGATAAAAAAGGCAGTTTTTGTTGGGAGGGTTGTCTCAAGATCAGCTCCCCAAAAACTCGAAAATGTCACTGTGCAGCCCAGATGGACAACTCTGCCCATAACCTCCCAAAATATCCTTCAAGCTTAGTGCTAAGGACATCCTCTGAAGTCCCAATATCATTACACACAAAGAATTCCATCTGCAATGTGCCTGAGAGTTGAGGCTCAGAGGAAGGATACCAATACCCATTGCACAGCTCTCATAGTGAACAACGCTAAAACCCACTTTGTCAAACATCAAAGAGAGCATATCCTTACCCCTCAGCCAGCGCTGGAGTTGCAGGCAATTTTAAGTACACCTTGAGAAGGGAAAGTAGCTGGGATGGTGGCTTTGCCAGCAGGAAAGCCCAGCCAGAAATACCAAATCTCCACCCAAACTTTGCTAAGCATGTTCAAAATGCAAGTAAAAGTGGTGTCTCAATAATGAAAGGCATTGTTTTGTGGAATTCAATCACCTGTAAAGGAGAAAGGTGGGTAGTGGTGCATAGACATGGGGTGGGTTGCCAGTTCAGAGAGTGAATTTTGGTGGGGCAGTGAGACTTACAAAGTCATATCACATATAATTTACAATTCACTTTGACAGAAAGTTTTATTTGCTACTAAAGAAGACTTGATAAAAAGGACGGCCTCTGATGAGCATTGTTGGACGTGTGGTGAGGTGGTTGCACGGGCGGCCCGTATGGGCCGGGAACCGTTACGATCCAAGGGATAGGATGTCAATGATGGTTTACGTTCGGCGGTTCTAATTTGGGCTCTGTGCTCGTCGAAGTCAGTAACTTGATAATTAAGTATAGACTTTAGTCAACACTAGAGATTGCCTACCTCTGGATTAGGCGAAATGTCTCCTTTGGAGTACCCCATTTCCTAGCAGTTATTACGGTCTTCACCCACTCCCTGGCTTGGCGGCACCCGTTCGTCACGTATAGCCCCCAAGTCGGCGATGCTAGCTATAGTTGAGGAATGATCATCGCCAAACGTCCTCCGCATTCCGTTGATGACTAGAATCTGTAGCTCCTCGGCCTCCTTCCATCGTCCCTGGCTCCAGTATGTGTATACAAGATTTCCCATCGTGGCCAAAGTTTCTGGATGCTGTGGTCCTAATACCGTCTTCAAAAACGCTATAACCTGAATATGCAGCTCCTCGGCTTCCGTCCATCGTCCAAGATACTTGTATCCCGATGCGAGATTAATCATGCTAGTCAAGGTAACCGGATGCTCGTAACCGAGCACTCTCTGTCTCATCTCAACAACTTGTACAGCCAGCTCTTCCGCCTCTTTCCATTTCCTTTGATTCCAAAATGTCAATGCAAGAATATTCATACTTGTCAAGGTATCTGGATGTTCCTGACCGAGGATAGTCTTTTTCTTCTGCACAATCTGTACTTCCAGCTCCTCAGCCTGCTTCCATAACCTCTGGTTCTTATATGTCGACGCAAGATTGTTCATGCTGATCAACGTATCTGGATGCTCTTCGCCGAGGACCCTCTTTCTTGTCTCCATGACTTGAGTCTCCAATTCTTCAGCCTTAGTCCATTTCATCTGGTTTCTGTATGTGGATGCGAGGTTACCCATGCTGATCAAGGTAGATGCGTGCTCTTGGCCAAATAACCTCTTTTCCGTGTCCATGACTTGGACCTGCAGCTCTTCTGCCTCCTTCCAACGCCCCTCCTTTGAAAATGCCAATGCGAGGTTATTCATGCTCGTCAAGGTATGTTGGTGTTCTTGGCCGAGTACTCGCTTAAACGTCTCTACAATCTGGACTTCCAGATTCCGGGCCTCCTTCCATTTCTCTGGGCCTTGTTCCTTGTATGTCGATGCGAGGTTTCCCATGCCAATCAACGTATGTGGATGCTCTGGACCGAGTACTCTCTTTCTTGTTTCCATGATTCGCACCTCCATCTCCTCAGCTTGTTTCCATCGCCCTAGATTTCGACACGTTGATGCGAGGTTGCCCATGCTGATCAACGTATCTGGATGCTCTTGGCCCAGTACCATTCTAGACGTTTCCATGACTACAACTTCTAGTTCTTCTGCCTGCTTCCATCGCCCCTGCTTCTCAAGTACCAGTGCTAAATTATTCATGCTGGCTAAGGTACTTGGATGTGTTTCACCAAGTATCCTCTTTCTTGTCTCCATCACTATCAACTCTAGCTCTTCAGCCTGTTTCCATAGTGCCTGGTTCTTGTATGTCGATGCGAGGTTGCTCATACTACTTAAGGTACCAGGATGCTCCGGACCTAATACCCTCTGTGATGTCTCCAGAACTTGTACAAAGAGTTCCTCAGCTTCCTTCCATCGACCCAGGTTATCAAAAATCAATGCGAGGTGATTTATGCTCGACAAGGTATGTGGGTGTTCTTGACCGAGCACTCTCTTAAATGTCTCCAGGACCTGTAGATTCAATTCCTCGGCCTCCTTCCATCGTGCCTGGTTAATTAAATTTGATACGATGTTGCCCATACTGATCAATGTAGAAGGATGCTCAAGGCCGAGAGCGCTCTTTTTCATCTCAATTACCTGCAAATCTAGATTCTTAGCCTCGTTTTCTCGCCCCTGGTACCGAAATGTCGATGCGAGGTTATTCATGCTAGCCAAGGTATGGCGATGCTCCTGGCCGAGTACTTTCTTCCTTGTCTCCATTACAGACACCTCTAGTTCCTCGGCATCTCTCAATCGGCCCGTGTCCTTGTATATCAATGCGAGGTTGTTCATACTGATCAAAGTATGTGGATGCTCTTGTCCGAGTATGTACTTTCTCGTCTCCATGACTTGAACTCCTATCTCCTCAGCCATATCCCATCGTCCCTGATGCCACAATGTTGATGAGAGATTGGCCATGCTAGTCAACGTTGTAGGATGCTCTTGGCCGAGTATTTTCTTGACCGTCTCCATGACTCGCACTTCCAATTTCTCAGCCTCCTTCAATAGCCCCCGGTTCCAAAATGTTTGTGCAATATGGCTTATAATTGATGTGGCCATCGGAGTCTCAGGCTGCTCTTTATAGATGTTTTCGGTATGGTTCAGAGCCTCTTCCAGCAGTGCTTGTGCTTCCTCCCACTCGCCGAGCATAGTGTGCGACTCGGCCACATTAATAGTTGACTGAATATAATATGGATGATTAACACCAACTGTTGCGATTTGATCCCTGATCCGTGTTCGGAGTACTTTCGCTTTCCCAAATTCACCTAATTCATCCAACAGACCTCCCATGGTATCATATAAAACCAATGGTATGAAATGTAGCTCTCCAAATTCTTTAGCCATATCGCGAACCTCTCTTTCATACTCTTTCAAAGCTTCCTGCAATTTATTCAATCCGCATGTTCGATATTCCTGAATAAGGTCGACTTTTGTAAGAAGCTCATTCCGCTCATGCATTCTCCCGCTCTTCAACCACGCAGGCCATACCGCTTCTTTTTCCTTCATTAAATCCTGCGGGTTTTTGCGGCATTTCTTTAGCCATGTTTGGCATTGGTTATCGTCTGACTTGAAGCCAAATCCAATCCGGCAACAAAAGGCAACTTGGAATGCGACGTGAGCAGCAAAGGTGCGGTTCTGATTTCGGATGTAGTTCTTTTCGAGGCTGTCTCTTATTTGTCTCCGTACACGATAGTCAGCTACCATGAAGTCTGCAAGGTTTTCGGCAATCTGTAAGAGCACTCAGTCAAGTTCCGATAAGGTGTATGAACTACAGAGGCTGAATTCAAATATCGGATAACGCGATCATGTAGATCTTGTTGAGTAGATCGTTCCACAACTTGCAGTCATTATAAGATAAGAATTCTGAAGGTTGGCATTGGGCGATGCCACGGATCTTGCAGGTGAATTCTATCCCATACAAGTTCCATGAGTTCTTGTCTGATAAATATTGTTGCTAGACCTCAAATCATTCACTCAACAATATTTACATAGCCGTATTATCCGGTCTTGGATCTGCGGGGAGGTTGGGTGGTAACCGATTTCGTTATTATTAGCCAAGGTAAAAGATTTGGTGAACACCCGCCTTCGATGAGAACGAGTTTTGGTTTGCATGCATTCCCGACGTAATTCAGATCCAGAGGTTTGAGCTAAGTGTGAAATTTATTGTTACTCACCCGGAAATCTGTATGCCTTAAAAGTGCCTCCATGTTCTCCAACGGTCTTGGAGGGCTGGGTAGTCGTTCAGTTCTATACTTCTTAGCAACAGTATTGACACAAATTGGGTGAGACTCACCGTCCTTGGCTCAAGAGGCCGACTAACTTTTCCATATCCAACGTCCGTTTTTCGGGGTTGCGCGAAATTGTCAAAGTGAAGAATTCTTTCAAACGAACCTTACGTTCCGTATCCAAGCCTACCAATGACGTTGATGCCATTAGTGTAATGGAAATATGCTCCACTTTATCATCTTCTTTAAGACGTTCAAGCAATGTGTAAGACCTGGTAGACGCATCAAACAAAATTGGCTCGGTCATGCATTCCGCATCATCCATCGGAAGATGTATGTTCCCAAAGAGAATCCAAAGACATAGCATACTGAAGGAGTACACATCTGTCTTTTTTGCTTCGGAGACTTTGAACTCCCCGAAATGGTGCTCGGGAGCATTCCATGGCCTTGACTTGGGCAGGAATACGCTTCCTGATTGACCTGCGGCGAGAGTCGAATACCCGAAGTCGGCAACCTTAACAATAGTCTTTCCTGTCGTATCTTTGAAGATAAGCACATTTTGAGGCTTGATATCGCCATGAATTACGTCTGTGTTCTTGTTAAAGCGTCTAACTTGAATGGCGACGGCCATATGGAATCGCGTACCATATGTATGCAAAGCGATGATGGCATTGCCAATGTCTGCGCAGATTTTAAGCCGGTCATCGATTGACATGTTTCTGCCCTCATGCACATTCATGAACTGTTGTAGATCACACTCTTCTTTCTCCAAGACCATTACAGGGACGGCTTTCTCAGTCTTGGGCTTGATTTCCCAGCAAATACCTTTGAGGGTGACTATATTTGGGTGACTCTCAATTGGTGGTTGGCTTAAGATCAGCACCTCCGATATCAACGGTAAAAAATCCTGGTCGGCATCACCGGATTCATGGAACCGCTTGAATGCAAGGGGCATATCGGTAGTGAATGTAGACTGGCTTATTATCCCTGAGCCACCCTGACCGAGGTTACCAAGAGCAGGTTGCCATGTAATAGGGAGGTAATCGATGTTGCATCTTTGGACAATCGAAAGAAACGCAATCAGGTCACTCTGAAGATCGCCGCTAGCTCGATTTATGGAGGCGGAGTAGCGGGTAAACATTCCATCGGAATGTGATACAAGAACGGAGTTCCGGGTTGAAAACATAGTGCACAGTAGTTGGAACGCAAATGCCACAGAATCGAGGGTGGAAGTAGAAAGATCGTAGAATGGTAATACGTAGGCTCGCGATCCTACTAATGTAGTCAGCGCCAGTTTTTCGGCCGTGCAATGCCCAGATAGAGCGGAATCGTACATACCGAGCAATGATCCTTGGGTGTATATCGTGGCTCTTTGTCAGTTACTATTCAACCAGCACATTAATACATACTGCGGATAGGGCAGTTTAATCAAATGTTGTTCCAAACTTATGCCGAAACATTCAATCTCAAGGCAAAATACATGTGGGTAGCATGAGACAGCTCGCACCATTGGTGCCATCAGAGAGCTGCCTCCTAAAATGAACTAGTTCTCACAAGATGATGTGCAACTGTATCAATGGTCACATTCGCAAATTTTTAAGTGCCATCTACCTATTAAACATGCAGCTGTACGAGAAACACAGCCCGTATCAACTTTATCATACTAGGCATGCAAGCCCACTACTCTGGTTGTTCAGATGTCTTCCGGGATTCACACCCACACAAGGTAGCGGTGGCACCATTGGGGGGACAACTTGTGACCGGAAAATATCCCCTTTCGAGGAACACAACCCAAATTCTTTTCCAACGCATACATACGGCAGTGTTGATTGATAGGGCTACGGTATCTCATTTGTCAAGGATTCCACAAACTGGTGGGCTCACACTCTATTGCTTTGGTACGCCAAGACTTGCGCGTGGCCCCAATCATGATACTACGGTTGCAGTTCAGCTTCACTACCTTATCCGCTCTTTCCACTGTGAAGGAGAGTGTGAATGGGTATAGTGAACACTCAGGGGTACCGCTTACGAACTAATGTAATCGACACTGTCCTTTACAAACCGAGATAGTTACCTCACACTAGCATATATTGCCCAGCTCAACTGTATTAACGAGGTGGGGGGCCAATTTTGTCCCTAACGGAATGGTGCAGGCGCAGCAGGTATAGTTTGAACATTAAATACAAGCTGGTGGTGATGCTGGGGTACTACGGCTCGGTATGCACTGGCCGATCTCAATTAGGTAGGTGGGGCAGGCAAAGCAGAGTAAGGTGAATTCACGACCCTCACACTGAGCAGCACTCTTGCGACATTTCAAATTACGTCCTCAAACCTTGCATTCACTTATTTTATGAGGGGGTCAAAACAAAAGGTTCTCGGCTACTCAAAAGGGATTCTAGCTGTTGCGGTATGATAAACCGTAAACCACACATTACTCGTGGTGCATGGAAGACTGTATCAATCAGACCTCTCACTCTAGTGATCGGATGTAGTCGGTGCGAAAAATTCATCTCTTGCATTGACTTAGCTGAGGGACGTCAAATCAGAGCACTATTCTTAACTCGACTGGGAAGCCGAACCTTGTAGTATGCTAGTCAAGGTTTTACCAATCGATCGCGATATACATCTTGTTTTTGACTTACTCGCCCCGAGTTTGCCGCTTCGTTCGAATAGATTAGGACACAGCCGATTATTGGGTGGAGTTTGAAGACAAATCCAAGCATTGTGAGTGCAATCAGATGGCTACCCCGCAAGTTAACTTTACCAGGTTAGTCTCTCCGTAGGGCAAGGCATCACAATAGTTGTTCCTTCAATTTCCAACCCGGCACCCTGTAACTCTCTGCAACTCTGCAGCTAAAACCCAAAAATATTAATTTTGATAAGACCGTCATTATTGAGTCTCACCTTGTTTTCTTTACTCAAGCTAGGTCCGCTTTTAACAGAGCACGAATAAGCCTCCAGTTTCACACAATCTCTGAATCAATCTCCCTTCCAAGCCTCTTGAGCCTCAGGCGCGGCGATGCCCAAACGACGAAGCGACAGACTTTCGACACATAGCCAGCGGCCAAGCAAGCTTCCGGATTGCTGACGTTCCCGCTGCTTGGGATGAGGATATGCTACTTTCTGCTCTTAAAAATATCGACTCGTCCCTGAAAGGTGAATATATTCAGCTTTCGCTCCACCTGTTGGCACGAGATTTGGCTTGATGGCTTGTGTGGCGTTTGGGGATTTACAGCCCCCAATGGCCTAAGGCTGTGGGCTTGAGGCTGGTGGTTTGCGGCCCCCATGCCGAAGAGGAGGTCTAGCCCCGGGAGTGATGTTCGGCATCGGGCTCCAGATGTGATACTCGGCTTCGCCCAGGATGGTCTCTCCTTTCCCATATATTTGCCTGTCTTTCTCTCTCTCTTTGCTCTTTAGACAATCACTTTTGTACGATAGTCAATTCAATATCTCTATTCGTACTCGATTGATCTCAATACTACCCAGAATGTTGCAGCACCACTCAAACAGCATTGCCCAATAACGACGTCTGTACCGGATACTTTCACAATATTGAATCGCATAAATCTGCTCATCGGCACGCCACAGACGGATCTCTTCTTGTTATAGACAGTCACTTTCATGGCTTGACTCCTCTCAACAATCCCGAAGGCGACATAATCGTATAGTCAGCTCCATCCAGTTCCATTGAATTCATCAAATACTGACTTCGGTCTGATTACAGTGTGGTTGCGGTGACTGGGCTTGCTGGCCATGGATTCGGATCGTGGAGAAGCCGCGAAACTAGACAGATGTTGTTAAAAAAAGTTTTGCCTAATGATGTCAAGAATAATAGAATAATGACCTACGGCTACGATAGCAGGATTGTTGGGCCTGAGCGAAATAACGAGAGACTTATCAATCACACACGAAACTTCATAGATTCATAGAACAGCTAGACAATTCTAGAAGTTTGGTTAAGGTATGCTATAATTTTCGACCTTTTTTTTTGCTTGGTTAACGAGTATTAGAAACGTCCGATCATATACCTGGGCCACAGTGTGGGAGGTATTCTGATCTTGCAGGTAAGAATTTACACATAACTGTAATCTCTGAGATTTCTACTCATAACCGAGGATATCAGATCTTGTTGGAGTCAAAACGAAATTCGCCTCATGAATCATTTCTCGATTCAACCTACGGTATCTTCTTTTTTGGGACCCCACACCAAGGTCTTCGAACCGATGAACTAGAAGAAGTGGTAGATGTCAACTCTGGAAAAATATGCAATTTAATTGCACAGCTGTACGAGGGCTCGGAATTTCTAGAAAATCAAAAGCAGGATCTCTTGCCTATATTCGAGAGACTCAAAGAGCGAACCGTTGTCAGCTTCTACGAGGTGGTAAAGACACCGTCGATCAAAATGGTAATTAAGTCTTCCAGTCTAACTTTAAAACGTGATGTAATCTTTCTTCACGCTTTCTTCATACATTGTAACAATGTGGCCCCTGTGGTGGGTTGAGTTATTAACTCATGGATACGACTGAAATCTTTTGATCTATCTAAGGCAAGAACCAGAGTTCTGCTGGAGGCATAAAGCGTGGCGATCAGAGCGGAGATGGGAGTGGAGTTTAAATTAGCGGAGAGTGGCAGGTGGTAAAGAGTGAGATGTCGTATAATGGTGTCCTAGCAACTCCGAGGGTCCTCTCCAAAACTGAAGCTTGTAGTAATAGGAGGGGTGGGAAGCGACCGAGTGGTTATGATCTGGTAAAGCAGCTCTCTATCTACGGCAATGCTGATTGATTGAGGTTTTGCCGAACTCGGATCTACTAGGGAGTTCTTGCGTGTGACAATAGCTACCCGGCTGGCTGCGGTCCCTTAGTCCATCTCCCGAAGCATTAGATGTCAAGCCTTGTAGGGCTGGCGCGCGGATGGACTGTTGCCACACCTGCGCAGGATATTACTAAGTACTCACCCCGGCAGTACTACACGATCCCAAATGTCAGTGATACACAAACTTGTGGGTTCACACCCAATGACCATCACTCTCTCTAACTATGTAGATATGCCAAGTCTATGTGTGGATACAGAACGACATGGGAGCTTGTTTGACCCCAACGGAGGAAGGTGGATTGGGTAAGCGATCACGCAGCAGGTGTAGGCTGTTTGGAGTACGGTAGATGGAACATTAAAATTCAAGGCAGTCTGAGGGCGTGGCAATGCAGGGATGGTGTGGCTTAGTATGCATTAGCCAATCTTAATTAGGCAGGTGGGGCGGGCAGAGCGAGCACCTAGCTGCACTGCTGCAATATCTCAAGCCCAGTTCGCAAGTTTGCATTCACTATAGTTCTAAGTGGGGGTCAATAACGATCCTCAGCTTGAAAACCAGCTCCAGCCGTTTTTCTATGATTAGCCATAACCCACACTTCACTCTCGATACTGCAATCGTATTATGTCGGTAAACGTAGTGCCAGTATCTCATAACCTAGCACATAGAAATCGCTCCAGTTTTTCTTACTATGTTTGTATGGCCCAGAATGCTACCTCCGGAACCCGCTGTCATGCAACATCTGCGGCCGGAAGATCAACCATCATCTCCTGCCAATCTCCGGTTAACGGTTCTGAACTTCCACTTAATCCTGACAGAGGCGTGAGGGCAATCACACCAACGATTCGACTATTAAGTCCACTTATATCCCAACTTCAGGTTCATATGGTCTCTCAGGAACCTACTATCCATGATCTTCGGTGCCTTGACTTGCATCTCCGGATGATAACTGCCTTGGCATTTACCGTCGGAGATTATCAGTTTATCGACTGCGATCGAGACTAGTTGGTAGATGTGGCAAAGTCCGCCCCATCCGAGCAACATTCCACTCTGCCCGGTATTATGCCTTATCGTCTTGGGAATTGTTCGATTACAGCACTCTGGGTTCCGGCGATTGTCCGATTGATGGCGTGAGTGATGGTTAGTGGCCAAGTGATGATATCAAGCGTGCTCACGATCCACATCACTCGCCTGTACACCGAGCTTTGAATTACCTAAGTAGATGATGATCCAAAGATGCGAGAGTCCATCGGATTTCGTTCTGGCCCAGATTACCGCAAGTTTCAGGGTAATCTATAACAGTGGACCTGGCAGTCACCATGTACCTGCGGTATGTTGCCTGCGATTGGAGGAAAGCGTAGAGCCAGAAGGACTGGCAGGGGAACCGATTGTTACAGTCCTTGCTATTGGTTCGTATCTATTTAGGTCTTTATACACTAAGAGGGCTCACAGCCTTCACCATATTAGTATACACAACTACGGAAGTGAAGTTTGACGCGCGGCGGAAGCCATAACATACCATATTATGCTGCCCCCTGCACGGCCTCATAGTCAAGAGCACGGTTATAAACCGCTCTTGTCTGTGGTGGAGGATATTCGCCTCTTCTGACCTCATCTGGTGGTATAATTTCCAGTTACGGGCCGATTTTAAAGTAAACCGCAAATAACACCTACCAAGTTGGAAAACTATCAAAATTCATCCAGGTCAGTGATATCGGTATTAACCTGCCTGTCGGTCTCCTAAAGATATCTAGATGAGACCCTTGCCGTGGAATCGATTGCCGACGGCCTACGCCATGCCCAAAACGGAACGAATAGGCCGATAGAATCTGGGTGACATCATGAGCGATAATAACGTGGGTTTAACACCCTTGAAAATGTTAATCTGCCCTTTTGGGTGAGCAAACGCTGTTCCTTTAATGGAAGATTTTGTAGTACTCGAGCAGAGCATGGAGTAATTACTAGGTACTTGCTATGATTAGATTGATTAGATAATGGCCTCGTCCCGTGAAACGACAGCGCCATAGTCACACCATTCCACCCCACCTCCCATGACACTGTCCAACAATACCCCAATCCGAACAACACTACCGCATACTCATTCATCCTCGTTATGCGCCACTTCGATCGAGATGGTAGCGTCCTGAATGTCGGCGAGGTGATCAAGCTGCGCTTCCCAGTCGTTATTGCTGGGCTAGAACCCGCTTAGCTCTTGGCGCGTCTGCGCTCAAAACCTCAGCAAACAGCTCCAGAACTTGCTCGTGCTATCCACCGCTGCCGACATGCGCTCTGGCCACGCCTCCCTTCTCATCACACCCGATTGCGGCGTACCCCAACACCAAACACGATCGCCTAGAGCATGATAATGCCACATCATTGACTAGTCACTCAAACCAAGCCGAAACAGAACCCCTCGTCCCCGTCCCGCTGGCCACTACTCCCACAGGTTCCCGCATCATCTCTCGTCAACTTGTATCGAACCGAACAGACAGCGCCAGCCCTTCGTTTACCGTTTTCGTTGCTGAAGTACGGTCACTTCCGTCGAAGTTTCGCTACTGCTATCGCGCACATGGAAGGTTACAGGACTGATTCCATGTTCTCGGTAACCGACGTCGCCACGCTGAGACAGCATGTGGCAACACTTCCTCCCATTCTGGCGATTCATACAACTGTTAACTGTTACTACTTGCCGGAGCCGGAGCTGGACGTATACGCTCTCTACTAGTCGCTCGGTCAAGACAACTACGGCAGTGAGATCATGGAGTTCAGTGGGTTCTCAGACGATGAGAGCAATGACGATGAGAAGGGATACACACTACTTCAGGCTAGCAGGATCTGTGCCCCCCTGATTCCGTAGATGGCGGCAGAGGTCAAGGAGCATGAGCGGAGGGAAGCGGAAGAGAAGATAAACGCACCTTGTTCTGGGTTAAGCGCCTCATAAACGGATAGTGAGACGCAATGGTTCACGGGCAGTGTTTTTTTGTGGAGTTCGCGTTACTTTCTTACATTGCTTCTGAGTTCCACGCGATTATTGGCGGCTGTCACTCCGGAGTGATCTTAGTAGGTAGAATATAGTAAAAGGCATGGGATTTCGGGGTTTGAGATTATTGTTGATAGGTTGTTTTTGGTTTTAATTTTGAATTAACCGCGTCCATAATATAGTCATATATGATTCGGTCAGTGAATGACGCAATTGCAATACAACCGCGAATCTGGCGGGCAGTGAGGCCACAAAACTCACAACCATCAACAACCCATTGACGACATTGCTTATACCACACACCGTTATTTTACTCGGTTCACAGATTATGCCGTCTTTTGAGGTTTGTTGGTTTTAGAACTCATAGGCAAAGCAAGGTACTGAATTATCTAACATCGGTTGTCTCAAAAACCCAGTATAAGAGCATTCAGAACTGCGTATGTCAGTACATATCTATAGTCATTGTTCCTGATGCGTGAGGCGATGTTTAAATAGGCTAAATGTGTGACAAATCGGAATCGATATCATTCCAAGCTTCAAAAACCGCGAGCATATATATTTTTTTAATTATTGATTGAAACCTTTCATTACTTAAATAGCTTCAACCCCGCATAATCCTTCCATAACGAGTTTCTCAATCGCTCTATGTACAATGAGAGATACGTCCTTATCTCACCTCGCATGGTTCCCTTAACTCTATTAGTCAGATTACGACTTCTTCCTATCCTCATGCTGTTGGCCTCTTGCGTCCCGTTATTTCGGGCATGATTTATCAACAATACTTGTTCGGTACTTTGTAATTTCCCCGGCACAACTCTCGAACCCGATTAAAAGAGGAAAATGTACAACAAAAATAGAATGCACAAATAATTAACAATAATCATGTAGCCGGGCTTCTTTTAGTTAAAAGACTTATATAACCTACATAAATTAAAACCAGACGAAATTGAGAAATAAAGAGTATTAGTATCGCCATACTATACACATAGGTGAGGACAGTGACCATAGAAATTAGAAATTCAGTTATTCCAAACTGAACAAATCAAGATGTGATGGAGTAGTGAGTCGATAGAACCGATCTGTTAGGGGTGGGTGGTATAGGACTCGTGGTAGAGGTTGGAATTTGGGCCACTGTAACTAAATTTCCCTTAATGGCCCCCATGCATGAGTCTAGATAAGGCAATAAGCTAGATTCCAACCCCTCAGGGAAGTGATAGTCATTATATATGTTCCGAGTCTTGAGCCCGAATAGCAACCCGACACAATACCCCAAACTTTTTAAAATCTTAAAATAAAAATGAAATCATCGGTCAAGTCTATATCGACATTAAGGGCTCGTTCAGTTACCTAAGCTGTATTTCAACAAATAATTTAGTTGTCGCTGGAGTAGATATTAATATTGGTATATTTCTCGAGCCTTGACGCTCTGCCTAGCTCGTACCTCGCCTGCGCGGTAGCAAACGCCCTGCTAAAGATTCGGATCCGGTGTTGTCACCACTACAACCACAATTACAAATTAGTTCTCTATCACTATCTTTATTACTATAAAAGCGTAAAATCTTTTTTCGTGGTTATGGATACCACCCTGTTAGCGGAACTTATGGATGGGGTGCTCCATTCGAGGATCGCATCAAGCGCCATCCCATCCGCGGACGGAGCTTAACATTTCAATTGTCAACTTTAACAGTAACTCCGCCCGTACTGCAGCTATCTGTTTTTAAGAGTCGACTGTAACCATAATTTATGCATGGAGTTGGCACTACAATCAAAAGAAGAAAAGCCGCCGCTGTGATTTCTCATTTGATGCTTTATTCCGAAGATGCCCGAACAATACATAGACCATTAGAATACAGCTTGGCGAAATGTATACAGCACCGTTCTACAGCGCGCACATTTGCACAACGTTACTCACCGCCCTCCGGAGGCTTGTCCGGCCTGTCAACAAAAACTAAAACCCTTGCCTTACAAATCTGCTCCTTCGCGCCAGCAAACGCTTTTCGTACCACTCCCTTCGACATAATGCCACTCACAAACGCGCGGTCCGCATCCTCCGAGTCTTTTAGGTCCGGATTGTCGAGATCGACCATGCGCCCGCCATCATAGCGATCCCCGAGCTTAATACTCTCATCGACTTCGTAGACTCCGCATTGACATCGGAGTTGCGCAGCTAAGTCCATAGCACAATGGAGGTATTCTCGGAAACTGTTCATATGAGATGCGACAGTCGAAGGAAGGTCCTCTTGGACTTTGGAAAAGAGTACACAGAGGTCTGAGGATATAATATCGACATCTTTCAACCTTTCCTTCACTTCATGGTTTTGATAGAGGAGAGACGCAGTATATGCACGCCAAAACTCAGCCCTTTCGGAGGAGCCTGAGGTGTCTAATGAGGTCAGATATATGTATAACGCAGGGGACTGAAACCACACATCGCCCTGGAGCGGGTTTGGGAGGGTATTGAGGGAAACGTGACGGATTAGGGATCTCACCACCAACTCGGATTTCCTTATCGAGGATGGCCATATGTTGTAAGTTTTGCTACGCCACCACGGGAAACCAAACTGACAATACATTCTTCTCGACATTCCCAGATTATCGTCTCTATCACCTTACCGATGCTCAAGACGACTGAGTCGCCGACTCGAGTGGATAAAAAGATTTTGATGCCAAGATCATCTAGTTCTTCCAGCCCACGGATGTGACCCTTCCCCTTGAACGTTTGGCGGCACCAGTATCCAACCTATGCTCAGTCAAACGGAGTTTCATTTCGTAGGTAGTGGCGAAGAAAGTCATACCTTTCTGTGTAAAGTACGGAATTTGTCTTGAAATGTCTGGTCTGAGATTGGTTCTAGGCCGGTGCCGACGCTGCTTATCGATCGGATATTCAAGACCCGTAATTCCTCGTACTTGCTTAGCAGGTCATCTTTCTCTTTTACGTGTTCCGCCCTTTCCGATGCAGCTATCTCTTTCTCCTCTTCCAGGACACCGCGAAGTGTATGAAGCTCCACCTTCAACTTGCTGTATTCTCCTTCATGCTCGCTTTTGTGTGACATCAGTGCTTCCTTCTCCTTCCGTTCCGATTCAACACTTTGTTCTTTCTCTTGTAAGCGTCGCATGCTCTCAGTAACCTTTCCTCGCAATTTTTTGTTCTCCTTTGCGAGCTGCTCGTTTTTTGCGCTTAAACTCATTAATTTGTTCAGTTAATATTGTAGAAGTGTGGTGCGTTTTGATCTTTTTGCTACAATGTTCGGGTTGTTGTTGTTGTTTATTCATACTGTGTTCACTCTTACTAGAGTATGACAGGACCTAATACCCCCTCCGCCTCCGGGCGAGCCGGCTAGATGGCGGAGCTCCCCCCCCGCTACCCTTCATCCCCGCTGACAAATGAAAGTCGAAAGATAGATAGAACAGAAGTGAAAGAAGAAAAAAGAGCGGATATAAACCCCACCGCCGCCGCCCCCCGCGCCTGAGTTAGCCTCTGCGCCTGCTCCATACCGTCATTCATTTGGGCGCGAAATTCCCGACATCAGTAGCCGCCAGGAAGTCCATCACCGCTTGGTCGCACTCTTCCATGGAAAACAGCTCAGAGACCTGCATGTGTCGGCATCTGCCCGCTTTCCAGCCCGTCACCTTTCCCACCGCCTTCCAGAGTGCTTTCTGCTGGTCTCTCCACCGGCTGCAGCCAATGTTCGGGTTTGACAGCGGGGTTTGTTTTAGGGATGGACGGAAACAAAAACTTCCGTCTCTGGTAAGGGAAGAAGCGAAAACACTATCTCGTGCGGCAGCTCCAATTACATGTGTCCCTCGATCACGTGCAGTGTACCCAGTCAGTGTCAGGGAATCATTGAAAGGTTCCCCGCGGTCTGAAAGTTCCCTACATAATACCAGAACATTCTAACGACTTACCATATTACGGTCCCGTAGCAAAAGCCTTCGTGATCTTGGGATTTTCCATCAGAAATTGTTCATATATGAACATGGAATGAGTTAAAACAATTCTCATTGCTCAGAAATGATTCAGTTCTGTGGCGCGAAGTGATAGTGGCGTTTTGCAGCCACATTTGAGCCGCAGTCGTCATGGAAGGGCAGCTGTTTGAGTGTTTTGTGAGTGATTTCATTAAACTCCATGAATGTCCCTCTGATAAATATGGTTGTTAGATGTTAAAAACGATTTAACCGACGAGCTTTAATCCCCATGCTCCGATCTTCAATCCGACTAACTAAACGTGAGGAGCGGCCAATTTTGTGATTTTGGAGTGGGTCAAAGTAACCGCAACTGAAAGTTGAACGCAGTGCTCTCTCTTCCTACTCTCCCGCTGCTCTACTACAACTCGCGCACTCCTTCTTTGCTGCTTCTGAAATGCTCTTCGCTTCTAATGATAGGCAACACGTCTTCTCACACGAAAACTGGTCTATGCTGACGTACCCGTACTGTAATTTCGGGACGTAGTGGAATTGTGGGAGTGGCAGGAGAAGCACCCCAACATCCCTAGAATAGTAGCACATAGCTAGTGGAAGTAATGTCGATAATGGGGTTTCAGATATCCGGGGTGTTTCTGTTGAAATAGTGATGCTAGAGAAGCTTGATTGTATATTATCTAAGAGAGCCACAAGGCCATATATATATGAGAGTACAAGTGTGAATGCGTGCGTACGCATCTATGTATAGACCCTTC
>Ga0307512_10003896_pt1 | contig 16764 bp, 17 predicted proteins | sample 14_EM_MG_FD_200267 | JGI IMG/M metagenome (GOLD analysis project Ga0307512, IMG submission 200267) | Populus trichocarpa ectomycorrhiza microbial communities from riparian zone in the Pacific Northwest, United States - 14_EM | ecosystem: Host-associated > Plants > Roots > Unclassified | place...
AATATGACGAACGAAACAACTCACCATCTCAGAATATGGTATCCCTGTCTTTTGGTGAAGCTGTTTGAAGTGTGCTATCTTCGAACCTAGTAAGGGGCGCCATAGGTAACGACGAAGTGATGAGGCTTGGTAAATGACGTCTACGCACCAGGGTATATCTCTAGCTGATCAAATAACTTGATAGCAGGCATGACCTGTGAATTGGCATCCCCCACTTTTGGAGGCATGAGCAATAGAGAGAGCGCTTGCCGAGCTCTTGGTGGGTATGTTCGATGAATAACATCTTGGACTGCCAGAAATCACCCACAACACAGTCGCAGTTGTCCGAGAACACGCAGCTATGACGATATTTTCAGAGCGCAAACGGTGCAAAATCTGTGGGACGTCATGATAGAAGGACACCGTGTCCCCAAATCTGAGGGACCCAACTGAAACGTTTGCCTCCTGGAGGGTGTTGTAGGACGCACCTATCATGGACCTCATTCAATTTATCTCCATCTCGCTTCAGTGATGCTGCGGCCACCAATGTTAGCAAGACGAAGAGACCGGCTTGATCAACCACACTTACAACCAACGTGGGTATCAATCCACAAGGGCCAGAGGGTAAAGCTACGTAGTATGTGAGCCGGGAGTCAATCCAAAAGAGTTGGGAACGAACTCCAAGTCAAACGCGATGAGTTTTGGGAGGTTCTTGGCCATCAGCGCTCAGTCGTCAGTACTAGTGGGATGCAGAGGATAAACATGACTCGGACGATGTCTGAACTTTTCGGGTCCTACGGCCCGACCCGGGACGACGGCACAACATCCCGCCTGACGGCCAATATCCAGCTGATCCTCCGATTTGAAAGATAAGATCAAAGCACTAACAGCTCACTCAACGAGCTTTGCAGTCGAGGGGGCAGTTTCGAACGAATTTGATCATGTGTAGATATAATCGGAACCGGTGCTCCCCAGCGACACCAAGTATGCCTGCTCTCATCTGTGGCCCGGGTTAGTCGTCATGATCCCTCATGATACTCAGGCTTATCATATAGAGCCACATCTTAACCTATTCCCATGGTATACCATCAATAGTCCTCGTTATACAAGATTCAAAATCCTCATGAAATGAATGCTTCCGGTTTTCGATACATCCCCACGCACATATATACTCACATGGGGTATGAATGCTGCGGGCCAGCATCGTCCTCGCTCATGAAATTGTTGATCTTCATCAGCACCCACCAGCGAAGCACAGCCGTCGAGATTCTTCGTGCTAATTTTCATGTCACACGTTCCGTATATGAGAGGACAGGTCCACGCCCGAGGACATTGAGCGTAGGAACTGTTTGAAAAACCATACAGTACCGCAGTGGGAGCCAAGCTTAGGATTGAGAAACGCACACGTCGCACCGAGCCACATCGTCAACCCAGATATGACGCGCAGAGTCGCCTAGATACGACTGCTAGCTGGGGCGAGTGAACAGCACAGCATCAGGCAGCCGTTATACCTGTCCACCTGCGGACGCGGACGGACGGTGAGAGTGATAGAGAGAACGTACCGCATGAGACGTCTCAGCGCGCTGAGATGGAACAGGCCCATACCATTCCCGCGCAGAGAATTGGCTCCAATCCCGAGCTGCTCGACTTCGCACTGGATCTTATACGGCCGCGTATCGCCATGCGCGGGCTGTTTCGGATTCCCGGTCTCGTCTTCGCTGTTGTTATTTCATGCGCGACTGCTTGTACTTTGCTCGTTGCGCCCGCTTTGCGCCCGGGCTCGAGACGCGTAGGGTTCAGCTGCGCGATGCTGCCGTTCGCTTCGGCGCGCTTGCGCCTGTATAAAGGCGCTTGCGGATGCATCTGCGCGAGGCGGGGGAGAGTACGAACAGAATTGCGCCCGGGTCTTCATCTTAAGCATGATCGTTTGGGGAGGGTGGGTTCAGAGGAGACGAGGACGCGCAGGATGGTGGAGCGCTATCAATGGTTTCATTTGCTTCTTCCAGGCTTCCAGCTCGTCGCCGGAGTCGGCTCCTGCTCTGCTTTCTTCGCCCAGACGCAACATCCGATCGAGGACCTGCAGCCCAAGCCCACTCGACCTCGCGCTCCCCTTACCGCCACTCAAACGCCTCCCTGCGCGCGCTGTGTCGCTTCCTATCGCGCCCATGTCCCTTCCTTCCCTCACCGCAATACACACGCATACCATTCTTCACATTGCGGACTTCCTCCGCGCGGGCATCGCACGCCCCCTCCCCCACATGCACAGGTTCCGTAGCGCATATGCGCACCGCGCGCTCTTCTTCGAGCACAACGAGAGTAATGGAGACTTTGGGCGCGGCTGGATGCAGGTCCCGCCTGATCGGGGGATTAGCGCGAGAGGCGCCATCGCACAGGAGGGAGAGGATACACTGTTCCGTCGACGGTGGATTCTGTTTCGATGCTGGCTGCGATGAGATCTGGGCAGAAGGGGGAGTGTACGCTCAACGCGCGGAAGAAGAGGGCTTTTTCGGCGGCGGTCCAGTAGCTCGTTCGCGCCAGTGAGATGGTGCTGTGTGGAGGATATGTGCACTGCTAGATACTCTGTGAGGTAGACGTTGCTTTCGGAGATGCCCAGGAGGGTTTTGATTCCTCGTCTGTATCTGCGTCTGCCATGCCGTAGACTTACGGGCGCGGCGTGCTTCAGAATAGAATAAGAAGGGGAGGGGAGGGGAAGGGGAAATACACGTTGAGGAGGAACATCCGAACCGTCGGTGACTTTGCGTATGAGATTTGTAGCGGGTTAATAGACACGAAGTGGGACGCGGGACGGGCCGCGAGCTCACGGGCTCGAGTTGAGATTGGACTCGGAAACGGAAGAGGCTGTGTGGACTGCGCCGTAATCGCTTCTTTTTGCTTTGCTGGTTGCTCACGGTCAACCATCGATCGTATCGTCGTCCGACATGCAATTTCCAGGTGCCCCAGGACGAGGTATGGAGCTCCAAGATGCAATGCAAAGGCTAGACATATCTCGCGATCCTCGCAGGTCACAACCACAACAACCCCCACCCCAGCCTCAGCCTCAGACTCGACCTCAGCAGCAGCCGCCAGCGCAATCCAGTCGAGAGTCGAGTCGGGCAACCTCGGATCATCCCCATCCTCATCATGAAGGCGGTCAAGCAGACCCTTCGCAGACCGCTGCGAGTTCGCAACTCGAGAATGCGTTGAGGGCCTCGCACGAGCAGGTTTGGTATCTCAAGTCGATCGACTTTATCTCTCCCTCTGGTGCGAGTCGCAAATACAACATCATCTTGCAGAACTACAACGGGTGCGCTTCTTCTCCACATTGTCTCTTTCTCGGTTTGCTGATATCTAAGGACGGAGAAAAGGCCATGTTCGTTCATCGCAATATGCAATATCCTGATCCTCCGCGAACAGATAGAGATCCTTCCACCAGGTCGCAAAACCGTCTCATACGACTTTCTCTCCCAACTCGTCGGCGAGCATATCCTTCTCACCGCGCCAGACGTGGACGTGTCTGCAGCGCTATCGATGATGCCTCTAACCACGAGTGAGTCCCAACCCAGCCTTCCATGTGGAGGCTGACTCAGACGGACTCAAGGGGGGATGGATCTCAATCCCGTCTTCACATCCACCACTGCGTTCCGCCCCGCCACGACGGGTGGGGAGCTCGCCCTCTTTTCGAGTGCAGGCATTACACTTGTGCACGGCTGGCTTGTCGATCCCGAGGGCCCCGAATACGCCTCGGTCAAACGCGTAGAAGACTACGATTCGGCAATGAATCTGATCGTTGAGGCGGACGTGCTCACGAGCGGCATGCTCGTTGGCACAGGTAATGCCGATGATGGTGATGGTGCAGGCCCCAGCCAGGCAGGCCCAAGTAATTCAAACGTCAATCTAACAGACGAAGAGAGACAGAAGGTGGAGGACGGTGAGTGTCACACCCGGTGCGGCGCAACGTAAGCTGATACGCGATCCCTAGCCTTCACGGTCCGGACGTTCCTCGAGAATACGCGCTCGCAACTGACATACCATGGCCTGTTCACACTGTCTTCGTTCCCTCCCAATTCTACCGGACTCTCACAACCCACCTCTGTTTCTGAACCGGTTTCTCCGCCTTCGTCATCTGACCCCACCCCTGCTACTGAAACTGAAGAGCCGGCCGCACCTCCCCCTCACGCAGAACTCTTTGCACTCTTCCGCAACTCGCATCTGGCTGTGTTATACCGGCGTAGCGGTACGCTATATACCCTCGTCACAGACCAAGTGTTCCTGCACGAGCCGACCGTCGTCTGGGAACTTCTGGGAGACGTCGATCAGGGCGGGGCCGTCTTCGTCGATAGCGCATTTGAACGCGCCGTCCCCGTCGGTGGCGACTTTGCAGGTTGGCATCCACCTTCAGAGTCATCAGGAACGGTCGATCCCGCCGAGTGCGCCTTCCCGCTTATACATGCTAAACATGGTGTTTATTGACTTTTGTCAGTCACGCGCTCGCGTTGGAGCTGCAAAACGAAGAGGATGAGCGGGCAAGGCGGGAATATGCGAGACGGCATCAGGAGAGAGAGATGCAGAGGCGAAGAGAGCAAGCAGAATATGAACAACGACGGTGGGAGTGGGAACGACGAGAGAAGAAGAAAGAAAAGCAGCAGAACAAAAAGGATAAAGATTGTCTGATTATGTAATATAGATACCGGCACCATCACGTGGTCGTGTTTTCCACACCCCGGAAAAAGAAGCAGCTTTGAGACGCGCTCGAATTCCGTTATGCCTTCAAACTTGGAGAATAGCGAAGACGATTATATCGATGACCCAGAAGAACTTGACGCGGACGTATTTCACATATGGGATCCTCTCCAGAAACCCGTCACACTTCAATACACCACAGAGCAACTGCACAGTGCGCTTGCCATAAATCCCTTTCAGGTTTCATTGCGACTAATGCTCGGCCACTGTCTGTGCAGAGATGATACACCAAGGCGACATCGATCTCGACCCCGAGTACCAACGTGGTCGGTGCTGCATCCTCATCCAACTTCATATACCCGCTCCATGTTAATCACCGTTTCCGTGGCTGCCCTACTCCTGTAGCTGTCGTATGGTCCGCTGCAAAGCAGGTGGCCATCATCGATTCGCTCTTTCACAACTATTACATCCCACCTGTCGTCTTTGCCATCTCGAAAGATCCAGTAGACGGCTATGAGACCAGACTGTGTGTAGACGGGAAGCAACGCTTGACGAGTATACAAAAGTTCTTTGATGGACAGGTACGCCATATCGTTCTCCTTATACCTTTGGCTCCATCCTCACCAAGCGTCCTCCCCTGACGCACCACAGATAGCTTGTACGATTACCAAAACATTGATGTTTGAGCAAATGCCCACACACCTTACACAGATCGCTGTCCGCGAACAAAAAAATCGTGGTGGTACACAACCTCGACTGCCACACGCGCATCGCGCGCCGAAATCCCCGCATTCGAAAAGCGAACATTCGCACAAAAACTCATCACATGCAGTACGTGTTGCCCCTCTGCCCCCATAAAACATGCAAAAAAATAACATGCGAATCTCCCGCTCTCCAAAAAACCGCCAAGTCGAATACCACCACCTCTCGCCGGCAGCCGAGCGCGAAGTGTTCCAGCGCGTCCAGCTAGGCGTGAGCCTGACGACGGCCGAAAAGCTCCAGGCGATCTCGTCGCCCTGGGCGAACTACATCACGCACCTCGAAAAGACGCACCTGACGATCGACGGCGGGCTCGTGGACCAAATCGCATTCGACGACACCCGCGGCCGCGCGTTCCTGAACACCGCGCAGCTCGTGTACTGTTGCGCGGGACTCCCGGCTGCACAGCGCATCCCCTCCGCCGCCAAACTCGAAAAGTGGCTCATGGCGCTCGACGAGCGACCGAGCGCGGCGTTCAAAGACGCCATGGCCGCCGTCCTCGATCGCCTGTGGGAACTTGCGCGCAGCGCGGAGCTCGACGCGCCTTTCCGCAAGTTCAAACCCAAGGTTTCGCCCGTCGAATTTGTCTTCATCGGTGCGCACTACGTCTCGCTTTTCTGTTTTCTGTTCTGTTTCGTCGTCTAAAATGCTTATATCTCTGCTAGGCATACTGCTCTACGTACTCCGCCACGGCTACACGGCCGCAGAACAGTCCCGCGCCGCGTATGTCCTCCGACGCGACATCCGCAAAGCCCACGTCGACGTACGCTTCAACGCGCGCGTCGCCGCCGACTGCTGGCGCTTCGTCGACGCGATCGAGAATGGCGAGGTAGACATCGGCGCGTCTCCGTTGGCGGGGGCCAAAGCCTCGCTTCCCAACGGGAAGCGCAAGTCTCTCGATTCTCAGGCGAGCGCGGCGAGTCCTAGAGGGCAAGTGGCTAAGAGAGGCAAGAAGCGGGGCGGATAGTAATGTTTTTTCATGATCGACACCGGATTCTCTTTCGATGCTGCTGCTGCACTATACCTATCATACTGCCATTACTGTCCCCTCTCCCCTTCCCCTACCCTCCTCGCTCTAATCGTGTGCTGTCCCGCTATTGACAGACGTCGCTACGTAATTTGCAAAGTACAAACTGTATAACAAATATATTTGCTGTCCATGGTTTTAACATCTACATTGTGTCTGTTGCAAGAAGAAAACTAAAAGAGCGTCCTTTTTCTCCCCTGGGAGGGCGTACAAAGCAAGAAGAATTTACCCTTAAGCAGGCTCGCTCAAGGCCCGCAACGCAGCGACGTGTGCTTCACGTTTCTTTACAATATCGGCGTGTACGATCGTCGGGCGGAGCTCGAGTTCGTGCTGGAAAAAACGTGGCGGCACGACACGACATAGGGGCAAAGACACGATCAGCACGATATACGTGTGCGGGTGGAGAGGGCTCTCACCTGAAGGAGCTTGTCTGGCTGCCACATCCGTGTCGGCAGGCTCTCGAGCGCGACGTACACAGCTGGGATCGACTCGCAGCGGAGGAGCTCCGCCTCGTGAATTTTGAGCACGGCCAGCGCGATGCGGAATAGGACGTCGAGTCCGTCAAGGAGCAAGACGTCCCACACGCGGAAAAGCGTCTGAAAAAAAACACAGCAGCAAACGATCGCAGCGTCAGCACCGACACACGCGGTATGGTATGGTATGGGAAGGGGGGAAGAGTGCGCGTACCTCGACGGGGAGGCAGTCTGTGAAGAGGGAAAGAAACCAGGAGAAGCAGATCGCGGGGAGGTCGATGCCCAGCTCGGCAAGATGCGCCGCGAGCTTCGGCATGCTTTCTTGTACGTAGTCGAGGAGCACGAGCGGGCACGCGCGCGAGGGCAGCAGCGTCGGAGAGAAGAAGCCGTCTGGGAGGATGCGCTCGACGAGCGCCGCGAGCACCCAGAACGCTTCTTCCTCGTCTGCGTGGACCAACAGCAACGTCGACGCGACCAGGTTCATGCCCTGGCAGTACCCGACCGCGGGATTGCGTCTGTTGCCGCCCACCGGGCCGTCAACGTGAGGGCACAGAGAGAGAGAGAGCGAGAGGGAGGACGCACCGGCTATAGGCGATGAGCACCCTGCGCAGCTTTTGCACCCCGACGCCGTCCCCACCAAAGAACATGTTGAGCGGCATCGTCCGTCCGACGTCCTTGTCGATCTCCCGCACGACACCACCGCCATCGCTATCCGTCTGCGCCAACAACTCCGCAAACACACCAGGCTCCTGCATCTCGAGTCCGCCGCTCGACTCGAGCCACTCCTTGGCGCGGTACGCAAGCGGCACGCCGCCACGAACGAGCCGTCCGAGCTCCCGGCGCTCCTCGCGCCCCGCGGATCGCCCGAGCTGCGAAATCCCGATCAGCCCGTCGCTGTGCGCCAGCTCGTCCTCGGCGACTGGCCCGTCGAGTCCTAGCAGCGCTGCCGCACCGCCCGCAGCCGATGGCGCCTTGGCTGCTAAGCCCCCACCGCTACCGCCTCCACCGCCTCCACTGCCACTGCCGCTTGCACTACCGCCGCCCAAGGGAGACGGCGTCGCCAACGCCTGCGCCCGGGATCGCCGTCGCGCGCGCACAAAGGCGTCCCAGTCCTTGCGCTGTGCCACTTGTCGTTCGTCGTGTATCACCGTGAGCTCGCCGAGCAGACGCCGCAACACGTTCGCGCAGATGTGTCGCGGTGTATCCGGGCCGACGGCGAGTATTGCTGTGCATGCGCTTGAGCTTGGAGCAGCGGCAGCAGGAGCAGCGGCTTTGTTGGTACTATTGCTGTTGTTGCTGCCGTTGCTGGCTGACATGTCTCCGCTGCCGGACGGTGCGTTTGAGAGTCTACTTGCGCTGACCGATGAGGTCCGCGACTGCGGGCGGGGGAACAGTTCGATCTCGCCCGTACATGGGCAGGTATCTTTAACGATCTCGACGGCGGCTCCGCTGGCCTCATCGTCCGACCACTCGTCCTCCGTGCGGTCGGCGATCTTGACGCCGGTGAGGCAGGCAGGCGCAGCACAGCGACATGTGCGCGCGCGCACCAGCAGGAGCACATCATATAGCGCAACGTCGTACATGAAGCCAAAACGGTCCACCAACGGTTCGCTGTCTGCACGGTGCGTCGGGAGGGGTGGCAGGGCGACAGGACCGACCATGAAGGGACGAAAGTCTCGAGCAGTGAGCGGGGTATAGGCACGTGATAGATACTCTGTCGGCGGCTTGGATGTCGCGGGTATGATGGATTCGAGGGGTACGGAGGCGTTCTTGCGCAGAACTGGCTGAGGTGAGCTGGTGCTACTTTGGGTAACATGGGATGAGTCTATAGAATTAGCTTGGCGTCGTGGGCTGCGTTCTGCATTGGCGGTCGGCCGTCGTTGCTGCTGTTGAAGGAGCGAGCTGAGAAGAGGGGATCCAAACGTTGCCGTACGCGACTTGGCTTTGACTGTTGGTATGTCTTCAGGCCCGCTCAGCGCCCGGCTGAGCGACGTCGCTACGTCTATGCTGGTACTTTTCACTATCGTCGCTTTGGGGTTAGTACCCTGCTCGTGTTCACGGTCCTGCCTGCGGTCACGTTTTTCCTTGCTAGGTGCACGAATTTCGATTCCTTCTTCCCGCGCTCTCTTTACCAGCTCAAAGGCAAGGTTTGCGATGAGCGGAGCCGTCCCGACGCCACGCTCAACGAGCACGCTGTTCGGATCAGAAGTCATCACGCGCGTCGCATTGACTACCGCCTGAAGGGCGGAACCTTGAGGTTGTCTGTCCAATGCTGTGCGAAGAGAATGCAGAGAGGGTTCTCGCGACAGTACATCAGAATGCTGTAGTTCGGTCGTCAGGCTGGGGGCTACGAGCATCGCGGGCGTGTAAGTGGAAGTCACAGGGGAGCTGACGGCTGTGGGAAGTTTTGGAACATCAGTATCTGCGACCGGGACGGTGATCGCATCCGTGGTCGAAAGATTGCGGCGCCTTTTTCCCGGCGTCGTAGGTATAGGGTTCAGAATGGAAAATCCCAATGTGCCAAAGACACTGCGCGAAACCTTGCGTCGACCAGACTTGCTGACTGATGGAGATGGAGGTGAAACGTCGTGAGAAGGCTCTTCGGAACTGAATGGGTCTGATTCTGAATTCCCGTCCTCGCTGGAGGGGAGAGGGGGGCGTAGATGCTTGTGTCGAGGCTTGCCCCACCAGGACCCCATCCAATCGCTCAGGGAAGAGCGATCGGATTTGGTACTTTCGAGGCTGGGTGCGTTGTGGCTGAATTTGCCAGTGGAATAGACGCTGCTCGCATCGGCAAGGTCGGGATCCTGGGGTGGAACGGAGCTTTCGGATACACTAGGACCAGAGGACTGTGCGCGCTCCGATGCCGGGGTGACAATGATTTTGGAAGCCATAGGCGTTGCTGTACCAGGTTCCCGTTCACGTGGCACTTCAAGAGTAGGAAAGACCACAGCGTCTACCATGGCCTCGGATAAGGTGTCGGTAAGGGACTGTGAGATACATTCAGCACCCGGTACAGACCATACGAACGGGATCTCACCATATGACTCTGGCTCCTCTCCACCTTGTGCATGCCCTCGTCATCATCGGTAAACAAGGACTGCATCACTCTGCGAGCGATATCCCTGTCCGATGGCTGCAGCTCCTTCATCAGCTCCTTGGCGCGTTGTTTTCGAGCCCGCTCCTTCTCTTGAATCACGCGTAAACTCTCCTCCATCTCTCTCCTGATTTTCGTGAGATTGTGGACGGCGGATGACAGCGCCCGCAGAGCCGTATGGTAAGGATGGTTGGAAACGGAGGCCGGGGAGTCGGAGACGCTGATCGCGGAAATGGCAGACTGTATGGCCTCGTCCGAGTAGTCGTGCCACTGGTTGGAGAGGATGCGAGACGCGACGTCGGTGGGTAAACCGTGGACTTCCACCAGCTCCGCAGCGCGCGTCACACCGCTCGCAGAGAGACGATCTTTTGAAGAGCCAACGACAAACGTGGGTGGCCGGTCCCAACCGGTGGGCAAGGGTTGTCGGGTGGCAGAGGTGTCACGGGTGGTGTGAGCACGGTCGGCCTTGCCATATCCGCGTACGCTACCATCCCTGTTCGCGTGTCGGTGTCTTGAGCTTGTTCGAGCGTTGGCATCCAGTCGTTCTCTGAGCGTGGAGGGAGTCGGCGTCTGGATGTTGGGGCCATCCACGGAAGGTGGGTCAGCTTGCCCGTGCCGCGTCACGGGGCAGGTGCGACGCCCACGAGAGGGAAGGTCATCGGCGAGAAGAGGATGCGAATGTACTGGCGTTGAGACCTGTGCTGTCGAAGAAGAAGCAGAGGCCATGAACGCAGGCGTGCGATATCATCTAACTGAAACTCGTTAAACCGGCAACCGAGTGTGACCGCGAATGATCTCTCTCGGCTCTTGCGAGGCACGTGGTCAACGTCCGGCGCTCGGAGACTGCCTTTTCCCCTCTCATTTCTCCCTTCTCCGAAATACCCCTACCTAACACCACCAATGGGCTGGTTTGGCAGTAGCAAGGCAGAGAAGCCCGACGCGACTTCGAGAGAAGATCGTTCGAAATGTTGGGAAGCTAGAGACGCCTATTTCGCCTGTTTGGATGCGGCAGAGGTCGTCGTGGCAGGAACCGAAGGCTCAAAGTGCGCCTCGCAGAGAAAGTTCTACGAGCAGAACTGTGCCAAGAGTTGGGTGAGTTCTGTCTCTCACCACGCGCGAATCATCTGCGTCGAAATCTGAACGCAGCGTAAAAAGATCGACTATTTCAACCAGCGTCGGGTACTAGCCGAGAAACAGAAGCCCATGCTTGCCCAAGCAGCAGCCCAGGCTGCCGAAGCAAGAAGATCATGACGAGTGTTTACATCGTCTATCTAACGCATGCGGTGTTCTGCTCCCTTCGATGTGCGCAACTTTCCATGTGATGTTCTCCATAGATGCTGACCGTACAACTGCGCCAGATCGACCCACATCAGCTATTCACACCATATTCTTACCATACGTTATTGTATAATAGATCACCCTGGATTTCTCCCCCGCGCCAATGAACTGTTCTGAACCATCACTTCGAAGAAGTCCGACACGTTCATCCGGAGATATGGCGTGCTTAACCAAGACGCTATGTTCCGGGTCAGCATCTTTGCCGTGTAACCCAGTGCAGTATGTTTCAAGACCCAGGAAGGAAGAGAACTATATGCATCAGACACCTACCCGAGATACCCCAGATCTTCTGGCCGCCGAACCCCCGAGACAATGGTCAGCTCTGATGCTAACCAATCTCACTGCTGTCCCCATATACCCCAAACACTCTAGCGCATGATTTCCGATACCCCGCCCTTATTGTCACAGGATTACCACCATGATGTATCCTTACAGCAGGTTGCCATGGCTCTCTACGGAGATCAACCGAAGTTATGGAGAATGAAGGGGCTGTCCTCCACCGTCTTGATCACACATCATACAACAGGAGCATGACCATTCCCGAGGTTCGACGCCTTCCATGGGTTCTTCACAGCAAATTATTCTAGCACTGCGACACAGCACCGGGTATAACTATCTTCCGCAAAACTTAAGTCTGTAGAGAAGAACACGTTTGTCACTTTACTCCGGTGATCTCAGCACCGCAAGCGCTTTGGGGCCGATGAGCCTGGTGCGCCATCATCTCAGTTCGCGACTCCCCTCGAGCTCATGTCTCAAGGTTGGTTGCACTTTTGTCTCCTCATCTTTCATATGATGGCCGTTCCTCCTTGAGGATATCTGGGTTTATGGTTTGTATGTTCGGATACTTCCGTGGGAGGCCCCAGCACGTCCTATCGAACAAATATTTTTGACTCAGCGGGGCGATCAGAAGTGATTACTTCCCTTTGCTGGTGCAAAAAAGCCAAGCGGTCGGCCCGTTTATCGGGCCAGTGAAGTGAGGACCGCTGTCGACGGCGTTTTTCGGCTGCACGAACAAAGTGGAAGACCCCCCCCCCATTATTTCGGCACTTTACATGCCACGGTGCTGCTCGTTGCTAGGTAGCAACAGCGGAGATTTCACTAGGAAACATTTCTGGGGGAAGTGGTCCCGAAGCCTTTCGTTTTTGCCTGATCGGGACTGAAAGCCCGCAGCAGCGCCCAATCTGGGTCGATATGGTATGAGACCCGTGTCAGTGCCAGCGGGGCAAGATGACGAGTTGTCAACCCGACGATGGACGGAGCCGATCATAGGAAGGATGATGCATACACCTTCAGTCGAACTCCGGGTCGTCACGCGTTTGCTATTGCTGTACGTGTGCATAATTCTCTCTCATCATGCATGGGCCGCTCAACGTTATACATTGTATGATGATACGAGGAGTGTTCAATCATACATACTCTTATGTCCCAAGGTCCAATACTGATCTGCTCATGCCAACTTGAAGATGGGTTGTTCCGCACTGGCTGGTCGGTGTGTATAAATCCTCTTATCTCGAAGCTTTAATTTCCGAACATCGGAAAATGGCTTCGCTTCAAAAGGGGAAATTATAGGCCCAAACCACTGGGGCTCGGGGGACTTCTCGGGTGTAATTTTTCACTCCGTGAGGGTGTCAGTCCGTGCCCGATCCACCCAGTCTGACTTTGAATGAACCTTGAGATCAACAAAAAGTGAAAACTCTGAGCGCGCCGACTTATTCGACGGCTTCTTTCGCAGGTGGTCTCGGATTTGGTCACCTTTGATGATGTAGCATCGTCGCAATAAAGGCGCTTCTCGCCCCGAAACTCTGATAGTAACTTCATATCTGATATCAGGTTCATTACCTCAGCGATGCGCTACCGTGTCCGCTGGTACCGTGACCTCGACCTAAACCAGCTTTATCATCCCCGTGATGCTCGATAAGCCCCGTTTGCGCAACCCTGCTCGACCCATCTAACTCGGGATATGTCGGTGGCGAACCCAATAGGAGAAAAAGAGGGCATCCGGCATTTCCCTCCTTGATCTCGATTTCCCGACCAATGATAAATCTGTGGCACAAGTAACCGACGGTACCTTCCGCGTAGGCCAGCTCGCCAAACAGCGAATCACAACGGGCGTTGCGTGTGCCAGTGGGTACAGTACAGTACATCGCCGACGGAAACTCGGCAGCCGAGTCTATGTCGGCGACATACTGTACCCACGTGCATTGCCAATTTGCCTATCATGATTACGTGGCAGTAGTGTGCCGCTGTGGACCCACTGGCAACGTCGAAGCTCGACCGGGGCTCACACGCTCACGGCTTGTCCCGACAGCTAGTCAGTTACGGTACTAGCATTGTACGCATAGCGACACCGAGGAGCGCAACACCGACACGGGCTTCAGTTGGACCCGTCGGATGGCACTCGAGTCCGTCTGTTCGCTCTCTTGCGGTCAGCCGGGTTTCCCTGGCGATATAACCTGGCACAGCTGTGTCCCCTACTTAGAAAAGGCAAATGACGGAACCGTCGTTCGAACATAGCTAACTACAGCATTCTCCCAAAGTCCGCCGAGCGAGAGGTCGTGAGACCGTGCGTGGGTTGAAGAGTACGAGTGCTCTGACAGCTGGCAACCCGAAGTTCGGTCCACGCCAGCGGCGACAGGAAATCAGACATCAGGCGGACGAAGGCGGCGTGGTGGCGTGGCGACGTCTTCAGTTTTCGAGTTCTCAATTCATTTTGCACCCATCCTGTCTTGGCTTCGAATAATCGTCTTTGGAATCGTGCAGGCCATACATAGTACTCCTAGCCATGTGCCAGTGAGAACCCACTGAATTGCCGCTATCTCCTAAGCCCATATCTTGATGACAGTGCTTACAGATGACTCAACGCCAGGCCGATAAACGCACATAGGCCCAAGTAAAGACCCACCGCGATCAGTGGCACATGACGGCATCATTTCAATACAATATGCAGGTTTGTTCCCTCCCGAGAAACCTTGCAGGGACCACACAGTACCATGAAAGTGGCCATGTGGTCCAAGCCATGTAAGGGAAAGCGGAGTGCCCATTTCGCGCTCAGCTAACTTACTGGACGAGTATTCCACCGCGGCGCGGCAGGCGGCCAGGCACATACACACCGACCATCATCCATCCTCCCCACCCGCCCCCAAAGCTCTATCTTCGCCAGACTGAGGCACGAGGCCCGCTTATCACCCGCGTCGTGAAAAACCCCAAGCGTCGGAAATGTATTAAGCGTCGCAAGATTGTTCAAGTTTGCAAAGCAACACAGCGCGTTACTATAGCGTAAACAGTAAGTCCGACCCGAAGCAAAGTTGCCAAGCTTACGCCTCGTAAGTCATGTTGCGAACCTTCTTCGAGGCCTTCCATCTTCTGGCACTATGGTATTTCCGACTGAAATTCAACCTATTATGTCCCGGGCAAGGGTCGCGAGAACCGTTTACGCGTTTACGCCTTAAGTTAAGCCGAGTCATTCCACCATCGTACGAGCCCCGAGTCGAGTCACGTTCGCGCGCTTCGGATCGGCCCTGGACAGACTAAGACACAGTCATGGGCACGCGCCATGGCCCCATGGGCACACTGTTAGCGGTGCACCGAACATCTGTCAAGCACCGTGACAGTATTTCGGTTCATCAACACCGAGTCCGAGTCGTTGCTGCCTCAGTGCCTCTTCAACTCCGACCCTCAACGACCCTTCAAAAGGTCATTAATATCGTGGCCCATGGGTCGCATGGTCAATTTCAAGTTTTTTTTTAGGTTTTTGACGACGAAACGACGAACAGCAGCCGGGCATCTATGGGCCGCGGCCGCATTAACTGCGAAGCGATTGGCTTGACCCTCCTTACGGGTACAGTCGAAAACAGTGCGACTCGGGTGTTTCACTCCGGGACTGCGACCAGAGAAACCCCATATTGTTCACTTGTTCAAGCGATCCTGTGTCCATGTGCTACCGTCGGCTTCCCCAAGCCTGCTATAATGATGCTATTACCTCAATCCTTCGCGTTACGAACACGAATAGGGAAGTAATAAACGCACTCTAAAATTCTTTATTAAAGAAGCTCTTGAAACATTTACACAGTAACACGCTGCGCTGCGTGCGCAGGCCCATACGGTCGATTGAATGTGACGCACGGGTTCCACGGAAAAACAGCTATAGCAGTCACAGAGTTCTGGCCGAACTACTACTCTGCTACAGAGCTCCCTCTGGGCCTCCTCGAGACCCGAGACCCGCCAAATTTGACAAATTCGACAAATACGTACCCGTAGTCAAGCCATCACGCGCATCACGATTACTGCGGTCAGCGGTATGATTAGCACAGTGTCAGCACCCGAACAGGGTACGGACGCGCGAAACGTCCTGGATGCAAAAAAAAAAAAAACGTACGGGTACCAATGAAAAGCATCAGGATCGTCGTTGCGTAGTTGTCAGCCTTCGGACTTTTTTTTTTTTCGCCCTCGTGTTTCGGGTTTTGACGTTTGCTTAGGTAGTGGTCATATGGTAAGCGCCGTGGCGCCACACGTGCGGCATCGGAGTACGACTATATCTCCACCCGTCCGAGTCACTTCTGTTCTGGCCGTGGCACCCATCATCTGGCGCGACTTCCATGGGCGCGAGCGAAGGAGAACAAAAAGAGATGAGAGGGTGTTAGAAGACAGTCCCGTAAGCTTATTGAAATTCGCGGGACATCCATAATCAATCCATATGATCGATGATATTCAATCACTAACGTCGTTCACACGCACATCCATCATCCTTCCGTGCATCATCGTCCATCATCATCGCCACCCTCATCATCGTCCATCATATACGCATCCTGGTTGACTGATAACGATGTTCGGTGCGAGGCTGTACTGTGATAAAAAAAAGCGCAATAGTCATCCATCGAGTGTGCGGCGCGTGTCACAAGTAATAGAATATGACTACCGGGGGATTCACACCGTGCTCTCACGTATGCAGTCGTGAGCCCCACATGCTGTGCTACTGTACTTTCGTTGCCGCGATTGTGTGCCTCGCTTCGCCTATTGTTCTCCGAAGCGCACAGAACCATGTGTTTTTTGCGCTTCTCCCAGGCCCACGGGCTGCGGCTAAAGTGAAAAAAGGGGGTATTTGTTGGGTGGGTAACTTCTTAGCCAGTGTGAATTGGGCACGAGCCACAAGGAATTTGGCGAACAAAATCGTATTTCGGTGGATACTGTTATGTACTGTATTCGATACATGTTATTGTTGGATGTTGGTACTCGCGTCAACCTCTTTCGCGCATGCGCATGCGTCCAAGAAAAGGAGTGAGTCCGAGGGGATGTAGCAGTCCCTCCTCGGACTAGACTACCATGAAACAGGGGCTACCAAGCTACGGGAGAGGCTCCCGACTGCTCGAGAGACGATTGAGGTGGATGTACACGTCCGTGCCGAATCCGTCCAT
>Ga0307512_10003897_pt1 | contig 16761 bp, 20 predicted proteins | sample 14_EM_MG_FD_200267 | JGI IMG/M metagenome (GOLD analysis project Ga0307512, IMG submission 200267) | Populus trichocarpa ectomycorrhiza microbial communities from riparian zone in the Pacific Northwest, United States - 14_EM | ecosystem: Host-associated > Plants > Roots > Unclassified | place...
CGCTTTGTTGATGCGCATTTTGATGCATTGTTCATTCAACATCTGCTGCCATCGATAATAGTTTTCATCATGTTTTGAACTTCTTGGTAGTCTTTCTCTAAAATTGAGACTTGGCCCGGTGGCAAAGCCGAGCGCAGTAACATTGTTGCACTGTTCGCTTTCACACGACTAAACTTCATGTATCTTGTCCAAAGGTTCATTGCGCCTGCTATACATCTGTTTAACAACTGATATTCACAAGCTACAGCTCACTATTCGCCCATTATATATCTCTAACTAAAGCTCTTGGTCAAGATACATAACGAAGCTGGTGAAACAATGACGTAATCTGTCCTGCTTTTTCTTCACTCACTTATTCCTCCTTGTTTCGATTGCATTGACTGTCATCAGCACCATATCAGCCTCTCTCTTTGACTTCCGTGTAGGCCGAATCAATCCGGGAACATTTGGTGCGGCCCTCACAACCCTCTGCTGTGGGCATTCCAGATCCTTGATGCTATTGTCTTGCTCTCAATCAGATTCAACGTCTGCCGGGCAATCGTCTTAGCTGTGATTTGGATTATCTAAGTCCCCATTCCAGTGAAGCCAATCTGCAGTGGCCGAAATGGTTTAAGGTGCGCAATCCTCATCACTTTCGACTGGATGACAGTTGATTCTTCGAATCCAGCAGACATATAATTCTTGAGTTCGTCCTCCAAGGAGGTCCTTTGCAGACAAATGTGGTGGCAAAGGAGATCTTTCTGACAATTTGAAAGAAGCCGCACCATCATGTTGAAAGAGTGACGACAATGCTTTAATAATCTCTTCCGTGTCGGAAATGTATCCCACGGCAGTCATCTGCTTGGTTTCAGCGTGGGATTCCTTCTGGGTAGCCCGTAGGTTTTGGCTACCCTGCCACATCTCCAGAAAGTCGTGAACCTTGGCCATTCTTTGGGATTTTGGTTCTTCCACATCTTTCTTCATTTCCGAGTCATTTGCTGTGTTCGTTGTATCCAATTCTGGGTCAGCGCCTGCCAAAATCCCGTTATTGGCTTGAGCAAACTGCTTTACAACCAATTTTTCGCAAAGGGTCTCGCCTGTGGTTGTTAACCGCCTCCAGCCGATAACATCCGGGCGAAAAGAAAAACTGACCTCCACTTCGACTCCATGCGTTATGATGCAGAAGATGTCGCATGCCACATTGGAAAGATCGGCGTACGTTGATTGCGTTTCGTCCTGTTGACGCCACCACTTGGTTATGTCAGGTAATCAAAATGTACTGCTAATCTCCATTGGGTCGGAGTGGTAATCAATGAGATTCGGATTGATCTGCCCCCATTTCTCTGGTGCTTCAGGCAGCGAATTGAAATAGAGCCTGGCGGCGGTCAATAGACGTGCTGCTCGATCGCTTCGTCCTGGTGTCGTCTCAGCCTCATTGTTAGGCGATAAGTATTCTTCTTCATCGCTTGACAAATCATATGAATCAAAGGATGATTGAGAAGATCCTGGAGCCGTTGCAGATGGGATGAGATTGCTGCTCCGTAAGCATTCGTGCTTATTGACCGGCACACGTCAATGTTTGGCACTATATTCATTCTCACCATACATCCGAATGGCCTCTTGGTATTGGGTAGTATACGATATCTCGGCCTCAGGATTAATATCCAATCCCTTATCCCAATTTCAAACGAGACCAACTTGCGAAAACGATCCAGAATATGTGCAGATATGAACAGCATGCCAGTCGTTGGAGTCACTTCAGCATAGTATTTGGACAGCTCCTGTCGAGCTAACTTCACAGCGAGGTTCAAGTCTTCCTTCCATAGAGTCTTCTTTTTGGCTAAAGCTTTCATCACGCCGTCCATGTGATTGAACTTGTCATTATACACTGTGATAACGTGATGCAATGTCAGTGTATGCCTCTTTGACATCCACAGGGTCCAATTTCGGAAAGGCCTCAATACATTCATGTCATACTTCACACTGGTCCACTCATCTTGAGTTGTTAAAAGTGGCCGGCAATCAGTGTATTTGGGATTTTGGAGCCACTCGCGTGTGAATTCCCCATAATCGGTTGGCGCTCTCGAGCAAGTCCAGTGTTGAGTTCCACCGTGTCTTCACATCTATATTCAGTAGTACCACGATGTGAACTTTGGCCTTTTGACAGTCATTAAACTTGTTTCGACGACCAGGTTTCAGTGTAATCAATGCAGCAAGCATTCTCTGCTAGATGAAGGTCAATTTCAGGACTTCCAAAATATCATGAAATACTCAATTTCTCAATTATCTTGGCTAAACCTGGATTCATGGCCGACACATTATTGATTCGAGCATTGCCCTTCTTCCGAAGTCTTCGACTCTTCCCAATGTCTATGCTCTCATTCTCTCCAAATTGCTGATTGCGCTCATGGGCTTCCCAAGACTTGGTGCAGCCTGTTACACAGAGACTGCTCATCAATGCACCTAAAGCCAGGTGTATGATGTGCGCCATGCATGGTATGTGGTTCCTCAAAGCAGGCCACTGGAATGCAGAGGCCGTGAGTGTCGTTTGGAGCTCGCATGTCATCGAGGAATTTGAGGAAGCATTATTAGTCGTCATACCAAGCAAACGGCCATCGGTAAGCTCAAAATGATCAAGCAGGTCCTGCACATGTACGGCTAGCCTTGCGCCAGTATGTTCGCCATTCACCTATGATCTTTAATTAGCTTTCGAAACAGCAAAAGCACAGGGGATCAACCTTATTGAAAGGAAGTTGAACTTCACGCAATGCCCGGTTTCCATCCATATAGTATGCAATGACCAATGTTGTTGCTAGTTTGTTTGGAGACGTCCATCCGTCCAAAGCTGAACTAACTTCATCAAGTGATGATAATACCTTTTCGATCGCATCCGCCGTCAGTGGATAATCCCTCCGGCCAATGTTGCTGAGAGTTGTAGCGGAGGGCAGCACTAGGTCATTGCGTAATGCCCTAAATGACCGTCGTAGCTCTGGATTACATATAGCGTTCCATGGATTATGAGCCGAGGCAAATCCTAACATGAGGTAGCAATTCCACGTGTCTTGGTGAAATTCGCACTTTTCAAAGTTCTTAGCTGCCCGTTTAGAACGTTTTGTCTGACATTTCGTTTCATATGGATCAACGTGGATGACAAACCCAATCTTCCTCTGCGAACATACTATTGTGATTCCTCGACTTCTTTGCCTCTTCTGGATGGCCGAAGCTGTTTCATCAACTGTCGAACTAGGCAATTCTGTAACCTCTGATTCTGTCAATTTGTTTAACTTTGCGATGTGAGCCTTTGCAAGGAAGTGTTTCCCCTTTCAGCTGGTCCCATGTTCTGATGGATGGCGAAGAACTTGATAACAAACGATACATATGATGCCAGTGCTGCCAGTCTCCTCAATTCCGCAGTGTAAATAGAATTGCCACTAAGGCGCATGTCTAGAATTATTCCCCGCGGTGGACCGCTTCGAGCCTAGGTTGTGTGCGTCCCGCGACCCGTCTGAAAAAAAAAAGGGGTAAAATTGAAATCCCGTGAGCGAAACGTATCTGGTGACTGAAAGACCGAGAATAGTGTAACGGCATGTATGCCAGCGTCCGGCTAAGTGAGAGAATAGATTGTACTGGTAGGTATACGGTTGCAAACGGGATGAGAGTGATCGTACGTGGATATGTGTATGGTAAGATTGTCGGTAAGGATCATGATCCTCACGAGCAGTCTATGTAACGTTGTCGCTTACCTGGCCGCATGACGTGCGGGCGTGCCAACACTAACCTCTAGTCTAAGACCTCGCGGTTACAAGTACCCAGAACTTCTGAGTTATTACCGCATGGTTTGCTGCAGTAAGATTTAGACTGGTCCCGCCCACTCTGGGCATCGTTATGAATACCGAGGGATTGCGTGAATCTTGGAATCTGAGCTGCATTTCTGTGCGTTCATCATCGCCCATTTCTGCATACATTTGGAAAATATCCAGATGATCCGCAAAATACTTCGTTAGCCACCACTTCAAATGACGAACTTGGCCATGAAGCGGACAGAACAGCACTACTTTTTGTGGAGCAGGTGCACTGGGGAGAGCATTGTGGTTTGTCTCTTGTTCCGGAAGGAGCGCCTCCCTTAGTGGGTCCTCTTGGTCAGGTTCGGGATACTCCGCATGTTTGGTGACAAGCATTGGCAGAAATGTCTCTCTTAGCCATCCGACAATCAGCCAATCCACCCAAGTATCAAGTGCCCATTCATCGTACCATTGTCCAGAAACATCATCACGATCCTCTGTGTCCCCCAACACTAACAAAAAACATGCAAGCCGCCATCTATGAACTCTCTATGCTCCTGAAGCACCACGTCAAGTGTATCTCTCCACCAGGGCCTTCAGTTTTGCATCCTCGTCCTCAATCCACGCGAAATCAGTGAGGTGTGTATTCGCCTTCGGTATCCGCACTAGTCGTTTTCCGTTGGCAAGTTTCGATTCCGACCACCTCCTTATCATCCAAGGCTTTGCAATCTGTATCATCCTGTGTGCCGCATCCTGTTGAGCTTCTTCGTCTTGAGTCCGGATAGCATGCATGAAACCTTTCACAGCGGAATACAATGTATCTGCACCATGCTTTTCCTTTACAGTCTCATCCTCCGGATCGTCAGGCGCACCTGAAAACAGCCACATCGCCTGATAGCACCAGTCATAAAGTGAATGGAATTGCGGTGTAGCGGTGACTTGAAGTTTGAATCCAATTTTCGCAGTCATCGCAATGTGCCAGCCCACACTGTTTTTAGTCTTGTACCGATGGGACTCATCAAAAATCCCAAAACTCCATGCACTGTTGGAGAGTTGGCCGTTACTTGATGGTTTTGCTCTGGATGTTAAGGTATTATACGACACAAGGTGGATATTCCATCCGATTTCCGGCTCGTCAATACTGGTGTTCAGATCCTCATGGGTGAGATTTGCATTTTCGGCGTGCAACATGTTGAGCAGTTTGAATTCGGTTCCATGTGTCTTCTCGTCGATGGTGGTCTTAAAGCTCTCTGCCACTCCGGGCATGGTAACCATCAAGATTGGTTCAAGGGCTGATACAAGTGCTGGATGCCCATGAGGTGGTGTTGTCTAGATCTCCAACAGCCGGCGGGGCACAGAATTAAATCTCTGGAGCAGATACCACTCTCGTTCTTCACTGACAATGCTGGGAAAGTCGTTGTCCGCCAAAATCACCCACTCTTGAAGGGTATTCCCCCATAACATGGACAGTGGCAACCACATTACAACTTTCTCAGTGACCAATGTGCAAAGCATTGCCGCAGCAACCGAGGTGAAAGTCTTTCCAAGACCCATTTCATCCGCCACCAGTGCACCTGGCATATCAGTATCCCAAACCCACCTCCTCACAATTAACCAGATGGCTCAAACCTGGTGCGCCAGAAACATTGTTCCGGGCAGGCCTTCAATTGAATACATGTGGCCTGGGACCACGTCATCTGTTGATTGACGAATAGGATGAGCATTCAGCAGCCTGACTGCTTCATCAAGACACTCGTGTTCAAATTCGTTGTTGATTGTACTGAGAACCCTCTTCAATACTGAGCCTGTATTAGCTGGATCAAGAACCTCCTCATCATCCTGCACTTGCTCCTGAACCTCCCTTACACCTTTGTCCGTGTTCTTTTCATCTTCAATGATCTCATTCAGTTGCTTGGATGTAAGCTGGGCAGATGGGCTCATATTCCGGCGCTCCTGAAACTCATTGTGATGTTAGGTATTTCACACAGAAGCAACCATTGGACCGAATATATACAGATGCACTACAATCAATTCTATTCTTTCTATCTGTACTTACATTAATACAAGTATCATTCTCATGCCCAGGATCCTCCTCTCCCTCCACTCTTCCACTCTCTTCCGAACCTTCCAATGTCTATGTATAATGATCAGCAGTTGCTCACATCTAGCCTTAACACGGCTAGCAGGGATTACCTTCGCTGGTCTAATTATGTGCTCGGCAATCTCCTTCCCTGTAGCTCGCTTCATTTCGGGCAACAATATTTTCGGATTGTGTCCAAGTTTCAACTTGAAAGCATTTGGAAGGCAACATTTGTACGAAATCTGGCCATATATAGGGTCCGTGATCATTTGCTGGTTTGTGTATAACCTCATATACTCTTCGTCCAATTCGGCCTGCTCCAACGTGCACATGAACTTCGAAGTTAGAATGTATGGCTCTGTGGGGCGTCCGTTTTGTTTGATGAAATCAATCAGCTCGTCCAAATGCCTCACATCAGTATACGGGGCTTGGAGTTGTTTTGGGGATTGAACGATATCGTTGCCATTCGACATGCGGCAAATCACAACCATGAACGTTGTATTTGGCAACTCTGAGAGGTTATATCTCGCCGTGTTGCTTGCACGCTCCCCCAAATCTGTCGCCGGTCGCTTGTTACCTCGCCTTCCCTCTTTCCTCACCTCCCGAATGTCGCTTGCACATGTCTTTAAACACATCTCCACCCATCGCAGACAAATCCATTCCGCATTATCGAAATTATCCAATGGCAGCCAGCTCTCAAATGTCTCCAAAATATCTGCAACTGCTGTCTCCCAGTGCAGCGGTCCATCTCTTAGCTGTTTCAATCGGTTCTGCCCCCGGATAATGGCTAGATGCTCTTTCACAAAGAACCCAGCCACCGATACTTTCTTCCACTGGTTGAATGCACTATAGTTGGCCTACCCCATCCTTTTGGCAAATTGCTTCAAGGAGAATTCGGTTTGCTTCAGGCTGACTGGGGGTTTACCCTCTGCACCACCCAAGTCCGACGAATCGTCGCTCGCATCATCTGCGTCATATTCATCTTAGGAAATCTCCGGCAATGGTTGCAAGTCCGCAATCCTTGCGACATCTCTTTTCCGCGGCTCTGCAGGTGGCAGGAATCGTTTCGTTGGGAGGCTGATGGGAGGTCTCCCAGGTCAGCTGGAAGGAGGTCCAGGTGGAGGAGTAGAGCTGGAAGATGTTGGCCGATTGACTGGATTGTTTCCTGGTGGTCCTGGAGGCACTTTCGGTTCACCTGGAGATGATGGCCCTTGTCCTGGGAACTGCTGCTGGGGAAACATTCGAGACTCGCCATAACCGCCTTGGTGGAGGTCATATCGTTGCCACGGTGGCCCATAACTTGGATATTGTTGGCTTACGCTGGTTGTTGGTTGGGAACTGTGTGTCATGTTGAATGGAGCATTGTGATAAAACTGCGGAGCGCCTGGAAATGGCTGCTCTGAAGGAGGGTAACCATACCCATGTGGCGGTTGATATTGATTGGCGTGTTTCCTGGATCGGCTGTCATTGCCAGTGGTACTTCGGGAACCATCATCCGAGGATCCTGCATTATCGTCACGGCGCTGTTGCAAGTCAAATAGGCCACCCGTTGGAGCCATATTCACTGTCTTTGGTGGAGATCCGTTCGTCGACTTGTTCTGTGAACAAAGATTGGGGTGAACTACTATTAATGTACGATGTGATGTAGAATGAACCGGAGTATGGTTGAGTATGTTGCAGGTAGCAGTGACCTTCGGCGGAATGATGGGCTTCTTATATCTCATTTTGTTGTCACGAACTGTGGTGTTTCACTACACCTTTGATCCATTAAACCAACACGGGCCTTGAGAAAAAGAACCCTTAATCACACACATCCCGCCATTCTTTGTTATATATATGCTCGAATGCATATACTAGGATATTGGATAGATGCTCACCTTCATGTGCTCCCATGACTTCAATGGTCGTAGAAGGGATATGATATGATATCTCCAGAACCCAACAAGAACGATATCCAGTAAGAAGGTTAGCACAACTAGGGATAGTACACATAAGATGTGCATGTACGACTTTGCAACCTCATTCGATAGGAGGTCTGTGAGTTGACCAGCAACAGTGATGCTTCCTATTGAGCTCCTTGTCTAAACATATTGTTCACTTCAGAATCCACGCTCCGGTCAAGGATCGTTACTGAAGCAACCATCCCCCCAGCCTATAAGTTCTTGATCATTGCGCGGCCATACAGCTAGCTAGGATACTCACCTATTCATTGTATTAAGACAATCTACCTTCATTATCAGCTGCTCCGAGGCTCGAGCGCAGGTACAACTCACAATGCCGCAATGACGTAGTATAAGGCCCATGGTGGTGAATGAAGTGAAGACCGAAGAAACCTTCACTTCTTTTCTAACAATGTTCAGCGGACGATGTGCACCATTATTGTGCGGGATATGATTTCTATCACCTGGTTGAAGAAGAAAACTGATCGTAAGGTGATTATATTTTACCGCTCCCCGGCATTTGGGGGGGTGTGATGTGGCAGCGAATGTCATACGCTAACCAAATATCCCTGAGGCTGTAAATTATCCCCTGAAGAAGCATCGTCGAGATGCATCCGAATACGTGTTCACTGGCCATTTCTCGAATATGGTCAACACACGCCAGAAACATGTTCAATGCTGTATCTGCAAAAAGAAATTATTCGACGAGAACCGCCACGAGGCTCACTATCAACAATATCACCCAATATCGATGAATGAAGGGCTATTACCTGACGGGATTTTACCACCGGCAGGCTGGGATCGACCCGAGCCATAATGGTTCGACTTCAGTCGGTGCACCAGAATGGCCATCAATGAGCAAGTCAACTTATAATCTACCCATAGGCAATGTACCTGGTGCGCCACCACCTGAAGATACTCCTGACGAAGAAACAATAGACCCCCACAAGCCTGATCTGACAAGTACCCCTGATCCAACAATGACGAGGGCTCATAGGCAGGTCATTGGAGTGGAAAATGTGGGGGGGAAAGCATATGGCAAAGCAACTGGATTGTACAACAAGCATCGCAAGTACTCAGAACAATGGAATCCATGGCATCCATTTCAGTCAGCACACGACTTTGAACAGGCGCAATCATTTAGCCAGCAAACAAAAACGCAGATCGATCAGCATCTGAGGTGTGGACTGGACAACTTCAAAATCGAATCATTTCAATCGGCAGATGCTCTGTGAAAGCTCCTCTCAGAACTCGAATTTGGGCTCGGCGATGTTAGTTGGATTGGAGATCATTCACATATCTTCGGAACATTATACTACAGGGATATTTTTAAATGTATCCAGTTCCTTTGGGCACATCTCCCATTCCAGGCGCACCTGGATTTTGAACCTGAGCGCCTCACAGACTCGGAAAGTCGCCGAATATACAGTGAGATGAACACTGGCGACTGGTGGCTGTTAGGGGTTCTCTCCTGATAGCGGTAATGATACAGGAATGGATTGCAGCAAGTACACGTGACTATTCATTTGAGAGTGAACCACGTGCATAACACCTACTTGCGGAACATCATCATGGTAGTCAGCCTAGTAATCTTTAGCGGGATTATACTAGGGCCGCGTGTCGATCAATTAGTCTGGGTCACGGCCCGACCAGCGGATTCAACTTTGATGATGCAATTATGACGCTATGGCTGGGAAGTGAAAAACCTTCAGCAGTGCGCATAATTATTGACCACACCTACTATATCTTATCTAGCGTGACAACACACAGTTAAATTACGCTTACGCAGGATTACGTGCACAGAAGACGATAACGCAATATGCGAGTATGTGGGAATTCGCAAGCTGATGCGCTCAGCGGTGAAAACACCTTGCGGAGATCCCTAGTCTCAGGACCTAAGCATGCGGTGTCTGAGGGATCAATGACATTGGCTGAAGATAAGAGGCCTGAAGCGAACCTGCTCATTGGTTTGAGATAGTATGCATCGCAACTCCATACCAGTTCAAAAGTTAAACTAGGTGTGCGTGTCATAATCTACGTTGGCGGAGTATCGGTTGGTCGCCGATTAAATCCCTGACGCAATGCCAAAAATCCGTATCTGAGGTGAGGCAATTAATAGCGATGAGCTATGAAATTATATTGCGATAAGCACTGATAAGACTACGAGTCTTCAGATGTTCCAGCTACTGAACAAATGGGACGCAAGATGTCTAAGTTGAATTTACGAGTTGTCATATTATGTGCGCATGATATCATAATATGAGGATGGCCCTCAGTGGGGGTGTAACGCCTGAAAACCACTCATACATGAACACGATAACCTTGAGGGAATTCGTGGCACTATCAATGAATCACTTAAGTTGATCTCGGCAATACGCTATCAAGCAAACTATGTGTCATGGCGGAAATCCAAAGGCAAGCTTGACCTGAGGATCCGACTATATAAGAACTCGAATTGTCCCCAACAATGAAAAGAACCAAGCTCTAGCAGCAATCCACAGTCAGACATTACAAGCGAAGAACACCTTACAATATTATTAAGAATTCAATCTACAAAGATCTTTAAAAATTTCTTCCCTATTCCACTTACGTGAATACTGTTTGTATGTGTTCGTTCCAATTGAGAAAGTCTCAGTACGCACACAAAGCGGCCGTCGAAACTATCGGCGATCAAATACGATACGTCAGCAAGCGTCGTTGAACCCACATCTGCCGCGGTCTTTCTCTCTACGTCGTTATACTCGGTATCGAATACGACGTTCACATGTACATCACTACCGTGTTGCTACCCTTCGAAGAATATTCTGAAGAACCACTCTGGACAGACGAGGATGGTTGGTGAGCTCTTACTAATGAAACTAGATAAGAGGTTGAGTCTTGGGAAAGACGAGGAACTGAAAGGGGGCTTTAGATAGGCGGCTTTATTTAGTCTAATAAATGTTGTATTGATTATTGGGCCTAAATATCCCCGTAACAGTGGAGGGATACCCAAGATCAGCTTCCTGCCGGAGCGACGATTGTGCCAGTCATTTGTGCATCCGACAAGACTCACTTGACCAATTCTTCAGGCGATCAGCATGCCTGGCCACAGTATCTCACGATAGGCAATATTCAAAAAGATATCCGCCATACACCAACAAAGCACGCCTGGACTGTCGTTCGGCTGATTTAATGTCCCCTGAGAGGTGCAAAAGATATGGACGATGCATGGCATTCCGCGGTTGGAACAGTGCTGTCCCCACTCCGGAATCTCGACATAACTGGTCCTGGCTTGCAATCGCATTGTGCTGATGCATTCCAGAGACGATGTTATCCTCTTTTGGCGGCCTGGATCGGGGATCATCCAGAACAAGTCATGATTGCTCCAGTCTCATATGGCTCATGCCCGATGTGTGAAATTCCTGAAGGTGCGCCGATGGGGCATTCAACTTGTTGAGCACTCGATAACTCAAGAGATCAGCATGTGTGCTCACAGCCTCTAGACGAAACCAATATTGATGTTCTGCACACTCTTCATGTTCATCCAATCCGCAACCAGTTCTAGCAATTCCCTCTCTCCAATGCCTATCGCCTTTGGCAGCCTGATGCATTGCATCAGCTGCTCCTAGGTTTCGTTAAAGACTTATTGCACTAGCTACTCAAATACCTGAAAGCTAGAAATGTCAAGGATCAATTTGACAATCGATTCACATCAGTACCACGATATCCAGGCCTCCAGCGCTTCTCTAAACCATTCCATTCGTTGAAAGGCAACTCCTGGAAGGGCAGAGATATCCGGGGCATGATCAGAACACCGTCAGTGAATTGCGCTCCAATTCTTGACTGCTCCAAGGATGACGGGAAAACTGCGGAGGGAACAGCCTCCGATGCAATGGTAATGGGAGCACTGGGGGCATTATGTGAATTCTCTCTCCATGTCAGCCAACAAAATCACCCTGACCTATCCCTCACAGCGCTAGACGATGCAGTGACGCTATTTCACATGAAGAAGGGTTCCTTTCGAGAGCAGCACACGTCAAAGTCTGCGAAGGCCAAAGTGGATGAACAGTTGGTAACAGAATCCCATCAGTTACGAGAACAAAAGATTCATAAAATCCGTCCTGCAATGGAAGTTCAGGTGTACGGGGCTGAAAAGGTTACAACATGAAAAAGAAGGCAATTTCAGGTGCGCATGAATAGAGCCTGACAAGCGGCCACTGAATGGTCAGAGGCTGATCGGCAGAGGGCAATTGAGCGATTGGAGCGCGAAATCCCTCAGATGACACCTGACAAACGGAGGCTTTTCGATAAATTATTCCAACATCACGAGCGACAACTATTACAAGAGGTCAGGACAAAGGCAACCGGTCCGAGAAGCATATTCGCCAAAAAACGTGTTCAAATGAAGACTGAGGCTGAAGAAGAAGTTTACGGAGTGGTAAACATGACCGCCGATACACGTGTGGAATTCCAGGTCCGTCTATCTGATGCTGAGACCGAAGCCACTGCCTGGAGTCTCGCTGATATTGACCGCATTGTGAGTCGGCTGGAGAGAGAGATTGATGGTATCACATCGAATGAGCAGATGCGGTTCAAGCAGGAATTGTCCAAGCTCTTGATCAAGTTTGAAGCTTGGTGGCAGGCAATCGGCATTCAGGAGCTCTGGAAAACCATCGCACAGCGTGTGATCCATTTCGGATATCCAAAGATGTATCTCGCGAGCCATATATCAGACTCAATTGGGCGAATGGATTCCGGTGACAATTTTATCACCGATATTTCTGAACGGCTACATATCGGCAATTTGAAAGACAGATATCGATCTACCAACAAAGTCGATTACATTCGTCAGATGCCCAAGCACAATGACCGGTCTACCGCTCCTGACTATATGGATGAGACACTCTCATATCTTGCCCTGCAAGGCTGGTACGATATTGACTCGGCAAAAGTTTTCAACCTACTTTCCGCTGCCGATAAACAGGGAAATACTCGCAGAGCCCATCTTTTACGCCTCCAGCGTTTTCAGGACGAGCCATCCTTCCGCCCCGTGTCACCAGAGGTACATCATTTGAGAGATACTCATGTCCACAGAGTGTGCCGAAGTATCAAATCAACCTCACTAAGAGATGCATCAGAAGATTTTGGAATTCCCAACTTTGGACAGCTATTCCGTTCACAAATTGAAGAGGGCTGGGGACATGAAGTTAGTGGACTGGTGTTCGGATCTGATCAGAACGTACTCCTTGACAGTATATTTATCGAACTTCAGAATGGACTGTCATACTACCATCAACCATTTCACTGCCCTACATCTGTTGAGCATCTGGGACTTAATTGGAAGGTAGAATATACCGATGCCAACCAAAGGGGTCATGCCTGAATCTCATAACATCTGTGTCCAATAGACGGACAGTGACCTCGATAACACCTTCCAAGGCCGAGCACCATCTTCTCCTGTATTATACTTTAGCTGGACTCCGCCGAATCAGATCCTCCAATTTCAGGAGCGCCTGCTCGCGAGAAAACCCATATCGACCTTGTCCAAACGGTGCAAGAACTCTTAACAATGGATATTACGTCCTCAAGTTCAAGAATATGCAGTGGTGATTCCAACACAGTACAAGATCTGCATGGTTGGGCTGATTGTGTTGACGGGTTCATCCGGGTTGTCAAACAGACTGATATGATGCATATTGTACCTGTCGGAGCAATTGTTGGACTGGCACATTTGATGCGAGAGAACGCTGCATCAGATAGAATCGACAGCGTATGGCTTGTGAATAATCATGTGGATTTAGATACCTACTGGACTGTATATTAAGTTACAATGCCTGAATCAAGGTGTGCAGGAGGAAGATAGTTAGTTAATTGAATTGTACTATTTGAGATAAACATAATCATAATCACTCCTGGAGAGGACGGCTCCAGGTTCGAGATGCACTGGAATAGTCTTGGAGATGCAGCCAATACTCCCAATAGCTCCGAAATTTGTATATTCTAATAGTTTGATTTTGTAGCATTTCGAAGACAACCATACATTCTTCAGGAAATTTTTGTATTCTGTTCCAGAACCTCCAGAACATTGTGGAGCACCGGTGAAGTAGTCTTGGAGCACCTGAGAGCTCATTGCTTTGCACTCAGCCTATCTGGAAGCATCTGGGAGCATCTGGAAGGATCAGTGTGGCTGTTCAGAGTTGCCGAGTTGTTCAGTTGTGACTTCCAAACCATTTTACATTTTGCTGATGTGAGGGTCCATAATGCAAGCCCAAAAATCGTTGACGCTCTGTGGACGCTCATTTTTCGGAGGTGGTAGTGATATCGTCGCGGCCATTTTTTCCCATAAAGGCGGCCAAAACTTCGATTATACCTTAATATCGTCACACAGCTGGTTGATTATCCATGATGCAAGAACAAAAATCGTTGACGATCCGATGGCGCTCATTTTGAAGAGATAGTAGCAAAGTCGACGGTAGCATTTTTGGCCTTAAAGGCGGCCAATCCAATGAGTAAGTGTTACAGCGGCCATGTCTTCTGTTTGATTATCACACTCTCAAGACCGAAAATCGTTGACACATCGTTGACGCTCATTTCCAGGATTGGTCAACGAGCATGTCACTATCCTTTTTGCCTATAAAACTCGCCAATACAATCACATGGGAAGGATGTGACCATGCAGCTGGTTGTTTGCCGAAAATGAACGACTAAAAATCATTGACGCTCCGTTGACGCTCAACTCAATGACATTATGACAGTCAGTGGTGGCTCAACAATTGTATGTAGAAATGCATATAGTCGTCATTGGCAGCCAATAAATCGTTTCTACGTATAAACATTTGCATCCAAACGCTTTCAAACTCCTCAATGTCTGATACACCACCAGACACATTGTCTGAGTGATAAATGACGTTGGCCCATCATGTCCGAGCGCTGTCAGCCGGCAATTAACCGCATCTGAATCCGTACACTACTTTTTGATATATTCAGCCCGACTTCCTCACCTTTCATCATCCAGCTCATTCTCCGCGATTTTCATGACCTACCACACACAATTTTCAACATCTCCACTATGTGCACCAGGTCTGGGCAGTGAGTTATGCAGTTGGATCCATTGTCGTATGCAGCATGACGGTCGTCATTCATTCAGCTTCGTATTGCGCTTTCACCGCTGCATCGATGACTAATATGACATCACTGAGCTAAATTTTGTTAGTGAGTTTCGTCTGTAATTGAGTTATAATTGTCTCACTCAATAGTGATGGGCAGTACAATATCACGTTCATTGGTCGTCAGTCAACGGGGTTTGATGTCTAGAACATTGACATGGCCTATCCGACCCTTGCACATGCATAGACGAATTATCATGTCTCACAATTTGGTTACTGAAATCAAGTAAAAGCTAACACATAGCAAAATAGGTACAGGTAATGCATTTCAAATTGATACATCATCAGAAATGCACATTTGCCTTTTCATTCCTCTGGCGACACAGGAGCCGTCACCATGTCCTCATCTGAAACCGATGTCTATATGGTAATTAGCTTGTGACGCAATATGCCGGGGTTAAAGCTTCCGGTTTCAACATGCTTGGATCGCTCAAGTTGTGACCAATCAGGCATTGGGGAGGGCGGGAGGGACGGAATGAGTTTGTGTGTCTGCGGTTTCTGCGAACCTAGCCTCCTGTAACGGCACGGTCGCACGTGACGTGTCCGGGGCCGGGTAACCCCCATTCCATATAGTCGGCTCGCCACGAGCCTTAGATCTCTAGCGATAATCTTACCTTAACATCTACACGTCTACATATATACTCACTCGAGTCCACGTTTGCAACCATATCCATATACCGCCGGACGCTGGCGTATGCGTCCTTACACTATTATCGCTTTTTCAGTAAACGGATATGTTTCGCTCACGGGATTTGCGAGTTTACCCTTATTTCGACGAGTAAGAATGCGAAGTCAACAATGCGAAAATGCACTGCGACACGAGTCCAGATACCTACCGATTATACGTGCGACGAGTCTTAAGATGTTCATTCTTTAATCAGGTGAATTGTTAAGAGCAGAGACGATTTCGGAGATGCACTCGGCAGCGAGACGCGTTACAGGCCAACAATGTCGACAATTGCTACAAGTCGAGAGAAAACTCCTACATGTCCAACGAAAGGAAATCGCATACATCCTATTGCTACGAGCACAATTACCATTGACTGCAGTCAATTGAGCAGCACCAAGCGATGCAGAGAGCGCGATTGACGAGAACGACTATATTACCCCTGAACGCGTACGACTGACGAGAACCCAAAGAAAAGGCTACCTCTCATGGTCAAAATGCGCCTACGGAGGAGAGGCTTTCTGCGAACGAAATCCGCCTACAGAGATCAACTACACAATGAAAGTTTACTTACAGAGGAGATGCCATCTGGCGAAGCTCACTTACGATGAGAGTGAGGATATTGTGATCGGATACTCGATGTCCACCTAGGATTTCGGTGAATACGAACCGCAATCACCGCGTCGATTCCGGTCGAGCGAATACCAATCCTGCGAGATTCAATTCCGTCACCAATACCTACAATGCTACGAACGCTGATGCACTGTACCCGACACCTAGCAGCGATTCGGAAGTACTACCAGTGGTGAACTATCAAGCGACCTGGAAACGAGCGAATTCCCAATTGATCCTGCGGTACTACGTTGACCGCCAGCCTTTCTCTGTATCGAGATGGCAATCGGGTGTCCCAATGACTAGCACTGGGGGCCCACAAACACCGAGACTTCTTGATCTCGAAGCTATTTATACTTTATATCTGTTCATATACCACCTACTTTGGGGTGAGGCAATGTTTATAGACCACCTGTGCACGGGTGAGGTAGATGCATGCAATCTAAATTTTGAGCTCTTACGGTTCCAGCTTGGAACTAGTTGTTGATATTAATCCGCGGCGGTTGGACGGCAATTGACTGCTGATCCTCTAGACCCTGCGAGGTGTTAACTCACG
>Ga0307512_10003898_pt1 | contig 16755 bp, 20 predicted proteins | sample 14_EM_MG_FD_200267 | JGI IMG/M metagenome (GOLD analysis project Ga0307512, IMG submission 200267) | Populus trichocarpa ectomycorrhiza microbial communities from riparian zone in the Pacific Northwest, United States - 14_EM | ecosystem: Host-associated > Plants > Roots > Unclassified | place...
GGATATCTCCATACCCGGGTTCGTTCCGGCTTGACGTTTCGGTCCCGTCAGCTTCCTTCCCTTCTTCCTCTCACGCCGCTGCACTCATCTCATATATCATGATTCGTGGCACAGGGTACGGCCACAACTCATAATGTACATTGTATTCTAGCACTGGTTCGAGTCGGCGTTGTCGGACGACACTTCTCGCTTCATATACAAACTCACCAAATAACATCCCTGGAGACCAGAACGTATCGGTGCAATAAGAACGTATCGCCACCACCTACAGTACACTATCTAAACCCCTGCCAAGCCTCTCACAGCCGCCCCCGTAATCGTCGGCGATCGATCATAGTGTACGACAGCAAAACAAATTGGCTAGCCCAGGAACAAGGATTTTCTACCGGCGGCTGCGGCACCGACCGTCACGCCCGAGACCTGTCGTCCAAAGCGAGCGCCTCAAGCCCACACTCCCACTCCTCCCTCCGCCTCCTCTCACCCTCCAAAACGCCCTCAAGCACACAACACCTCTCCCTCGCCTCCTCCAACAACCTCTCGAGCGCCCTCGCGCGCTCCTCCACGCGCCCCGCCCTCGCCCGTTCCCCCCGCACAACCTCCTCCCGCTCCGCCTCCGCCCGTCCGCGCACCCTCTCTACCTCCGCCGCGCACACCGCCTCCGCCTCTGCCCGTGCTCGCACGGCGGCCGCCTCGCCCGCGGACCGCTTCTCCCGCTGGAGAGTGGCGTTTGCGAGCTCGAGGCTGCGGATGTAAGCCGTATCTTGCGCGCGTTCGCGCTCTAGCTCGGCGAGACGTCGCGCGACGTCGAGCACTGCATCGTACGAAGAGGCACCCGAGGCGGTCGAACTTGCCGACGTGCCAGTGGGTGGTGGCGCACGATGTTTGAGGCGGGCGCGGAGTGTGGCGGGATCAAGTGCGATTTCCTTGTCCTTGTTTCAATCAATCAATGGAAAAAGGTGGGGGCGAATGACGTGCGCTGTGTGTGCCTCTTGGGCTATGCAGCGATACGTACCTTGCTCGCGTCGGGGGCAATGTCCTTGCTTGGGCTCCTCAGCTTTGATACGGCATCGAACGGCCGTTGTTGTCGTATGATGGTTGTCTCCATGTTCCCGCGCTTTGCAAAATTTGTACGGTCTTTCTACTGTGGGTGGAGCAGGCGCTGAGTGTTGAGGTGAGGGCTGAGGTTATGGGCGCGCATTCTATATCATGGGCTTGCTAGGGCAAGGGCAAGGTCATCGGAGATGCTTGATCAAAGGCATCCCAGAATAGGCATTGGCATTGTGATTTTGTGAAAGAGACGTGGCCTGCCCAAAGTTCATTAGGACAAGTACTATAGCGTGAAGGTTAACTAAGAGTCCAAAAACACCCTTCTGGCGATTTTCCTCACGGGTTCTTAAAATGTATTTGGACAATATTTTTTTAAGGGCTTTTTGGGGCCTGTTGAACAAGAATAAATCTTTGAAAAAAAAATGATGATGGCTATCTGGCACTGTACAGTGAACTCACAGATCAAAGAATACAAACAATTTAGTACAGGTGTTGCCCCCCTATAGCGATTACCAACCTAATTGACAACTACTTCAGTAGGATATCGTTTTTGACCTTCCACGACCTCGAAAGTCGCAACTACAGATCTCTCCTTCATGAGAATACTGGATTTGCGATGCACTCCGTCGCACGTAGACCAGAGGTTTCTCTTCCCTTTCCCATAGTACGAGTCTCTTATCTCTTCAACAGTCTCGGCTCCAAACTTCGTCGCGATCTCCTCCCAGGGTGCGTAGTTGTGGACCCCAAACGTGACGGCAAATTTCTCCCTCGTGGCTCTGTTCATAAACATGAGGCACCCAGAGGTTCCGCTGCCGCCCATGGACAGGCGCATCAGTCCATTTACTTCCCCCCATGACTCGGTAGGGAAGCAGTCCAAGAGATCGAATCCCGGCGTGTCTATCTTCACGTCAAATATGTATTGAGCTTCGTTTCCCGTCGGGCCACCTGAGTTTACCAGGGGGTCATAAATTTTCTGCAGGCAGTTTTTGACCTCATTATAGGGACCCAGGGGATCGGAGAACTTGTTCATTTCTTCATGGTCTGAGTCCAGACTCATGCGCATGCCGACCTCGAGACAGGCCGACCGTTGTTCCACCACAGGCTGAAACCACGTTAAAACTGTCCACTGTAATAGTGACTGGACGCTCACCCCAAAAAACATACTCTTTGTCTCATAGAAGCTCACCAAGCTGCGTGTGGGGAGCTCGCGTATGGCCGGAATTGCGAGGAAATCTTGGCTGACACGCTCCGGCTCTGGGTAAAGAAGCCGCAGCGTCTTGAGAAGCCGACCATATTGCCCACCGAATATTCCCAACAGCTGAGACCACAGGGAGAGCGCATACTTTGGACGGGTGTGGGGTGTCCCAAGAAACACGATACCACGGGTAACGTTTGCAATGTAGCCACATCCTTCGACTATGGGATCTGGGCGTTGGCTCAACACTAATGCCTGAGAAGTAAAGATTAACCCCATGGATAGAGCGTAAAGTTGAGGGATATTACACACATTCTTGATCACCAAGCCCCCAGAACTATGACCAACGAAGATTATGGGACGGATGCGCTACAATTGCTGGCTCATTAGCGATTCGGCGCGAGTACAGTAGACAGCGCCCAACCTTCAGATACAGGTTTGCTCGTTCATTCACAATTGCTCGAAGGAGGCTAATGGCAGGACTCCGCAAGTCACCATCGGCGGAGGTTTCAGGTGGGTATACAAACGCCAAAACTCTAGCAGAAGGGAAATCGGGCGGGAGAAAGTCCTTGAGCCACATTTTATCGTCCTTAGTCCAAGCTTGAGGGTAGGTCGAACCCAAGCCATGGACCGCAATAACACTGGAACATGATAAGTCCTGGCGGAATTATCGAGGCAGGACATACATACTCCACGATTGGCCTATTGGACTTGCTCGACTCGTCCTCGTCCTCGGCCTCGGCCAACACTTCTTCTAAATGAACATGGGTAGGCAACTTATCCACGAGGGGACTCTTTCGTGGCCTGAGGCTATATGTAGCAGACACAGCTAAAGAGAGCACGATTATCGACAGCTAGTGTGTGAACAAGATGAGGGATGCTAGTGGGAACAAAGAAGACTGCACATTTACGGTGACCGGATCAAGATTCCAATTGGTCCGCGAGGACATGAGCTACGACACCAGTGTTCTTGTTGGTGTTGGGAAAGGGAAACACGTTTCCATCTGTGGAAGCTTATGCTCGGAACCAGCCGTTTTGTTTCACACTCAGATTTGATTATAGGTTACAGTTGATTATAGGTTACAGTGCTGTTACAGTATCAGTCACGTGCCAAACATGAAAACATCGTAAGTTACAGATATCGCTTCATCTCATCAACTTGACTTGGAAGGCATTGCCAACGCCAGACAAGCATACACAAGCACAGGCCGCACATTCGCTCTTGCATCCGAATCAAGCAAGTCACGAAGGAACCGGTGGGGACCGAAGGGCGTCAAATAATGGCTGTTGGAGGTGAAACTGAATGGAGGCGAGGACCAAGCAGATACGCTCGCTCCCGAGTTGGGGCGTAGCTATCGAGAAGGTCATCCCACCAAACGTCACACTGGTATTGAGCGTCCATAAGGAAAACCGGAGTCACCAAGTTCGCAAAGGCTAAGGCACCCAACAATCGGTTACGATGTCGTGGCCTGGTTGCTCGGCGAGTGCTTGGTATGATAGTAGTACCCGTGTACTAAAACTAAAAAGATTGGTGGAGATCAAAGTGTACGCTCAATCAATCAGATTGATCAAATTTTACGGTAATCAAACACCGTCACAGCACTAGGCTACAGTGGCCAACAGGTATAATAATCTGGCCGAACCGTGGTTTGTTTGGTGCGCGCAATACTGATTGTTTCTAGGCTAGAACGGGACCCGGAGGGGGGGGGATTGGGATTGATTAAAGTGGGGGAACACGGGGTGGGGCTTACTTTCTGAGCCAAACTAGGGCTGGGCCCTAAGAGGTGCAAGGGTTGAAGAAATAGCATGCACACGAGGCGGTTCCCTTATCAGCGTCAGGCGCTCCTGGTACCCTTGTCGCGAATTCTCAAGCCAAGCCCCGGTCAATGAAACGACCGACCATCATCTTGACAGGAGGCTATGCAGACCATACCACTTTCTTGCCCAACAAACGGAGCTGACGATTACGAACTAGTCCAAGTTTGGATATCTGCATACGGGTCCGTTCCGGCTTCAGACATTTCGGTCCCGTCAGCTTTCTTCCATTCTTCTTCTCACGCCGCTGCACGCCCATGACATGACAGCATCCAGAACGTGCCACCTACAGTACTTTATCCAAACCCCTGCCAAGCCTCTCACAGCCGCCCCCGGAATCGTCAGTGATCGATCGTACAGTACCTACAGTACCACCACCGACCGTCACACCCGCGACCCGTCCAAAGCGAGCACCTCAAGTCCACCCTCCAACTCCTCCCTCCGCCTCCTCTCACCCTCCAAAACGCCCTCAAGCACACAAACCCTCTCCCTCGCCTCCAACAACCTCTCGAGCGCCCTCGCGCGCTCCTCCGCGCGCTCCGCCCTCGCCCGTTCCCCCCAAACAACCTCCTCCCGCTCCACCTCCACCCGTCCGCGCATCCTCTCTACCTCCGCCGCGCACACCGCCTCCGCCTGTGCCCGCACGGCGGCCGCCTCCCCCGCGGACCGCTTCCCGCGCTGGAGAGTGGCGTTTGCGAGCTCGAGGCTGCGGATGTAGGCCGTATCTTGCGCGCGATGTCGAGCACCGCGTCGTATGAGGAGGCACCTGAGGCGGTCGAACTTGCCGACGTGGTGGGTAGCGGCGCACGATGTTTGAGGCGGGCACGGAGTGCGGCGCGATCTCCTTTTCCTTGTTTCAATCAACGAATGGGCAAAGGCGGGGGCGAACGACGTGCGCTGCGTGCGCCCCTTGGGCTATGCAGCGATACGTGCCTTGCTCGCGTCGGGGGCAATGTCCTTCCTTGGGCTCCTCAGCTTTGATACGGCATCGAACGGCCGTTGTTGTCGTACTATGATGGTTGTCTCCATGTTCCCGCGCTTTGCAAAATTTGTACAGTCTTGCTACTGTGGTGGAGCAGGCGCGCTGGGTGTTTAGGTGAGGGCTGAGGTCATGGGCATGTACTCCCTATATCATGGGTTTACTAAGGCAAGGGCAAGGGCATCGGAGATGCTTGATCAGAAGGATCACAGCATACGGTAGGCATTGTGATTTTACGAAAGAGACGTGGCCTTCCCGAAGTTTCATTAGAAGAAGTGTGAAGGTTGACTCGACTCCAAAAACATCCGAGTAGTTTCCTTAAGGTTGCTTAAAACAAGAGGTTTAATTTTGGCTATCCGGCACAGAATACAGTGGTATGTTATGTGAGCTAACAAGTGTTAATATGAGTTTTCGGTAATTTTCACTGGGAAGCATAGATATGCTAGTCCAGTACGAAATGGGAGTATACTTGAAAACATTGACGACGTGGGGAACGATTGTAACATAGACGTAGAGTCCACATGTGGGTTCGAATGGGAAGGATAAGAGAGGGTAAAACAAAACCAAGGCCACGTTCCCGAAGAACTCGAGAACGCGCAATGGAGTGAAGTTCAGAAACTCGTAACGAGCGTAAGGCTTGAGGCAAAGGGCACGCGAACGGAGAGATGGGAAAAGAGTGGGCTTGATTGCACATCTGGCCAAGGCCAAGCCCAGGCAATGAGGCCTAATGAGGGGGAGAGGGGCGACCGGAACCGAAGAGGTGCGAACGGCGAACGACAGCGGGCGCAAGGGTGAGGTGACGTGCGACGTGTGACAGTAGGGCTAAGGTATAATAGGCAAATATGCCCGATTCCAAGTCCACAGCGCGCTCCATCCTTACACGATCAAGTGCACAAATCTTATCTTTGTACGAGATACATGACCTCGAGGCAGATGTTGCAAGGACCATCAGACCGTGCTGGCAGGCTGCCAAGCGATCACACGGCGACTTGGAGATGAACCTGTGACACATAGAAATCACTAAACCCTTTATGCTGTAGGTGTCCAATGATTCCTCCACCACAGAGGCCTCCATAAATGCAATGTACGCACGGAATTCGGGTGCCCTCTTCCGTCATGGGGTATTTGTCCCAGAAGCGCGTGGTAAAGAGTACGGGATCTAGGCCTTGGCTCAACACTAAGGCCTAAACAGTAAAGATCAACCTTATGGATGGAACGCAAAGTCGGGGGATATAACACACGTTCTTGATCAGCAAGCCCCCAGAACTATGACCAACGAAGATCATGGGACGGATGCGCTACAATTGCTAACTTATTAGCGATTCGGCGCGAGTACAGTAGACAACGCCTAACCTTCAGATAAAGGTCTGCTCGTTCATTCACAATTGCTCGAAGGGGCTAATGGCAGGACTCTGCAAGTCACCATCGGCGGAGGTTTCAGGCGGTATACAAACGCCAAATCTCTGGCAAAGGGGAAATCGCTCGAGAGAAAGTCCTTCAGCCACATCTTATCGTCTCTAGTCCAAGTTTGAGGGTAGTTCGAACCCAAGCCATGGACGGCGATAACACTAGGAATGATAAGTCCTTGCGAAACTATCGAAGCAGGACATACATACTCCACGATCGGCCAATTGGACAGATTTGGACTTGCTCGACTCGTCCTCGGCCCCCGCCAACACTTCTTCTAGACGAACCTGGACGGGGAACTTATTTACGAGGGGGCTCCTTCGTGGCCTGACTCCTGAGGCTATATGTCGCAGACACGGCTAATTGAAGGCGAGCACGATTACCGACAGCTAGTGTGTGAACAAGATGAGGGATGCTGGTAGAAACGTAGACGACTGCGCATTTACAGTGACCGGATCAAGGTTCCAATTCGATTGCGAGGATATGAGTGTTCTTGTCGGTATTGGGAAATAGGTGTTGGGAAACACGTTCCCATCTGTGGAAGCTTAAGCGCTTAGGCTCGGCCTGGAACAAGCTCTGCTTCACTCAGATTATTGCAGCTTTCAGACGCGTGCATTTCGACCAAACACGGACAAACATTGTGTCGATATGGTCGCTTCATCTCACCAATCGTCCGTCGCACGTATCTCACACCCAAGGTGTTAGCATTCAAGTTTATAATTCGGACAATCGATGATACCTGATGAGGCCGATACTGCTACTAGTTTACCGTGACCTGACTCGAGCTGTGTGCTGGAGGGCATACATAGGATATCCCGGATGGTCTTGGCAACAGATTTGCGATAAGTATCAGAGTCATTCTGGGACAAGGCATGGTAGCGTGCAAGGTGGCAGACGAGCCACTAGCGTCGTGCTCGGGGGCAACACGTCCCTTGGAACTGCGCAGGGGCGACCCCAACACTTTCATATACGCGAGGCTCTGCCGTATCGGAGCAAGAGTTTGAAGATCTCAAAGCCGTCCATAGAAGGGAGTAAGGTCAGCACCGGGCGACGCACTAGTGTTCCTTGGTCATCAACCGTCTTGAGCTTGCGCATGTGGCTGAGAATGCCAACACAAATGCGGTCAATCCGCTCGCATAGGGGTGCACCAACATGGGGGGAGCACTGTTGAACGTGGATGCGGCAGTTCCATGGCCAAGGGCACCACCAGCCTTGAGCTTGCTCGTGCGATCAAGGGAGCTTCGACCGCTTGGGCAGAGGCGTAAGAACACCTGGGCGCAGCGCAAGGCCGAGCATGGGCTCGTCTTTCTTGCAACGACAAGGGGTGAACGCAGGCCCGACTTGCCGCTGTGAGAGTTGAGGTCAGAAAAAAGTGATGCCGTGCACTATGCTGCCCGCTATAAGAAAGTCACTACCTAGCTCAAATCAGTCAGAGGGGAGACCAACAAGATATTTACCTACCTTTGGCAATGCACCCATGCCGCCGCCATGGACATAGACGATAATGTTTGATTTCCTTATAGTGAATAAGCCGTTGCAAGCAAGGCCCATACTCGGCCCTCTGCTACACCCAGGGTTGTTATGCCTCGGCCTCAGCGGTCGTGGCATCCTTATTCGCATCAGCAAGCTCGAGGCTGGCGGTGCCCTTCCAACGCGACAAGAAAGAGCAGGAGACGGACGAGACGGGAGAGACAGAAAGGGCAGGAAAAGAAGAGCGACGCAGACGAAACGGAAGATGAGCGAGGCAAATGATGAGTAAGGCAGAAATAGGCGAGACGGTGGCAACGTAGATGCAACCCTCCGTACATTTGTTCGGTCATGAGCTAGCTTAGAGGAGAGAGCCTGAAAGTATAAAAAAGCAAAATCTTAATACGTACACGAAAGGAATTTGTAAGAACAGGTGGAAACAATATATGCATTCACACGAATATAGGAGTTTTTGTATACTTGGGCGGAATGACGACTGGAGGCCGTCAGGAACGATGAGTAAATGAGTAACGTCTAAGGGCAAAGGGGTTCTCTTTCATTGACTGGGATGAGTGCATAGAAGTAAGCGATGTCAGGGGTAACTAAGTCTGAAGGTATGTAGAGCGTTAGCGTTAGTTGGGAAAGATGAAGACAAACAAAGAATACGGTGTCCATGCTTGTCATGCGGCTGCGGCAAAGCCCAATGTTGGCCATTGTCCAATTCAAAGGATAGCGATGAAAAGAATCCAGAAAAGAAGTTCCGACAAGAAGTTGAGACGACGGAACGGGAACGGAAGAGATAATGCGTGGATAAAAGTGAGGGGACAATGATCGAGAGGACAGGTGTCACGCTGACAAGGAGGGTGGCGTCCGTGGCGAAGATGAAAATAATAGGGATTGGGATAGCCATTACGTTATTGTTGGCCTAAGAGTGGAAGACGATGCAGCGAGACAGGCAGTGGCGAAGTGGACGGGTGTCGGACGTCGGCGCTCCTTATTGAGCCCAGAGAATGATTTGGATACGGAGACTAGGATTAGGAGATCACACTACCATGATCAGTTGAGCAGCAAAATATGAGGTCTAATGATAGATCCGCTCACCTTTTCGTTCCTGGGTTTCTGGATGCCGCCGCCGGCCACTTCCCAAAGCAAACAAGAGCTCTCTAAGGAGAAGCACGCAGACTACGAACGGAAAGACGAGGATGCACGTTACTATGAGAAGAAGGAATACAACGGCGGACCATTGGGACGCAGAGGTGAAATCCTGCCAAGGGCGTGTCTGATTTCCATTAGGCGGCTGGGCGGCCAATACCACCTGCATAGCAGATAATGCGGCCGAAACGAGGGCAAAGATGAATGCAAAAGGCGTGACGAAGCTACTCAGATAATCGCTGTACTCCCAATGCATTTTTCTGTAATAAAGCCGGAATTCATAGAATTTGATGTAGAGGTTTATTCGGCTGAGGCGAAGTTCACCGTACCGGTAGCGGCGAGTGACCTCGTTGTCAGATACCGATTTGAAAGAATGTAAGAAGCGAAGGAGAGCCTCGTCGTCCAAGTCTTTATTAATGAGCTTCTTCTCCTTCGCGACGTTGATGTCGGATTGGCACTTTATAAGGTGAAAGTATGAGCGCATATAGCCCAAAGCGGCTTTGCGAAGTTCAGCGGAACTTTCACGACAAAGGAATTCCTTCCAGAATGCGTGACTGGTAAGGCAAGGCGGCAGAGGCTTTATGAACACTCTGTTGTGATACCACAACAAGTGCAGGCCCGGATCTTCCGTTACGATAATCTCCCTTCCTCTGACGATCTGTTCATGCAGTGCGGATATGTGGTCACTTCGCTGAGTAGCGACGAGCCATAAGAGAGGGTAGAGCCTGTTTAAGTGGTCATGACAGAGGTCACGTTCTAGAAATTCGAGGATCTTGGTTTCTCCAGATAGTGGGAGCAATGGCCGTCCGGGCACACAGGGATCCTTCTTTGGGTCCGTTGTCGAGGATATCGCATTTGAAGTGAGCTGGAATTTGGTGAGATCGCGGTAGCAATCAGGGACAATCGACACACCCTTGGCACATACTCATCGGACCAAGTTAGGTTCGTGATCAGCTCTCTGTGTTGCTCGAATGTGGGTTCATAAGAAAAGATGGGCACTGCTTGATTCATCTCGACCCTAACTGCCGTTCAGGCTGTCCAAAAAAGCGCAGAGCTACAGAGGTCAACATGGTCACTTTAAAGAGACGGAGTAGTCTACCAAAAAAATGCACCTTCAAGTTGGTGGCACTGTCCTACTTGGTTACCGCCACGGCCTAATTGCTTTGCTTGGGGTCAGGTTCGGAATCGGATTGAGTCGGTCAGTTGGCAGGTGTGGTATCAGCGTTCCTTAAGCGTGTCGAAAGAAGCCACGACGCTCGGGATTTCACCATATTCTTCAATTCAGTTGTCGAAAAACTGACCAATCGGATTGCAGGATTTCGCCGACTGAAGCCAATGCAATTTCTATTTCCGACCTGTGTTCCACGTTTGGAAACGCCTTACGTTCGCCGCATGCATCACATCATGGTGATTACGGCGTGGTCACTGTAGCCTTTACCCTCAATATAATAATACAGGCAAAGATCAAGAAATTTAATTTTTGCGCGGTCAACGGTTACGGGTATGCCCGTTCCCATATCCGTATAGTGGTTTCAAGAAGCCTTGACGGTATGGTACGGTACGGGGGTGTATACGGTGGTTGACGGGATGTTACGGGTACGATTTCGATGGTTTTTGTGTTTCTATATCAAAAACCTACTCTAAAGTAATTACCATACCCTCACGCATCTAACAAAGGTGGTGTTTCAGGACCATAGGTGTGCAGATGGTCTCATCGCTGAAGACTGGCATGGGCAGTGGCGTCGAAAATGACCTGAGGTGGCATTGATTTTTCTTATTATTTTTGTGTACCCAGCCAGCTGGGGCCTACGTAGCACTGAACAGAATACATGATAATGTCCATGGGTCCTTACAATTCAGCATTCTCTCCCACAGTTCCTATACCATCGTTGCGATACACCTGCTGCAGGCCTGACAAGCCCGATGTCAGCAAACCGGGGGTCTGTTGTGTTGGGCGCGCGTGGTCTTGAGGGGTTTGCTTGCGCACGCGGGTGGGCCTCTGTGCTTCATTTACAGCCTTGAGCATTGCCTCTGGTGCGTCGGGGGGAATGGAGCAGTAGTGAGCGATCTTGAGGAGATGGCGAAACGCAAAACAGTTGGCGAAGGCGAGGCATATAGTCGGTTGGCGGTGGCAAGGCGTAGGGTGGCCGTGAGCATGAAAAGAAAATCACGAAGCAGTGCGAGACCACGGCATCGTGGGCAAGGAGCAGTTGTAATGCGCACGACGTTGAGGGCATGGACAACGAGGGTGAGGGGGGGTGCAGCAATGCTTGTCGGTAAAGTTAAAATTAAAATGGTGGGAAGCTGTAGAATGGGGAGCATAGCGTCTATAGCAAAAAGGGATGAGAAAACATACCAAAGATAACGAGTGAACCTATATCCAGTAAAGTTCCCCCTAAACAGCGATGAGGTCTAGACCTCAGCCCGACTTACAAGGGGCCGTGAGCAATGCGGGCTACATGGAGCAGCGTTTTTTGAGGAGGCGGATGCTTGTGAGGTCGGCCAACAGTCTTGGGCGATCCGCAAGTCTTCTGCCATGAGGATTGGCGCACAACGAGGCACGAGCGGGTGAGGGTTAGAGGGCCAGATAGGCATGGACATGTCGGGATGGGTGCAGCGAGCACGGATGTGAATCACGTGATACAAAGTGTCCAACAAAGTTTTGGGGGCCGTATATGACCGTCAATTTGATTTGACAGGATGCGTCAAAATGATGATCCGGTCCCTTCGTGGCCCCGATGGTAACCATATTACAGGTATAGTCGCAAATACGGACACGGTGCTCACCCCAGACTCCGAGGTTTATCCGAGTACATGCGTAGGACGCGCGTCGTCTGCTCCTCCAACTCTCCCAACACCGACGAGGAAACAATTGTGAGTTGTAACTCATGGCGTCGCAGATGAATTGGAACCTTGGTCTGGTCACTGTAAATGCGCCGTCTTTTGCATTTCCACTTGCATCACTCATCTTGTTCACCCAACAGCTATTGACGATTGTGCTCCCTTTAGCCGCGTATGCGGTACTTAGCCGCAGCGGTAACTCGAAGGTGGAGTTGCCCGTCCAGGGTCATTTAATAGAAGTGTTGGCCGAGGACGACCCGAGGAAACCCAAGAGCCCGATCATAGAGTATGTTTGTACTGCCCCAATAATTTCTCCAGGACTGATCATTCCCAGTGTTATTGCCGTCCATGGCTTGGGCTCGGAGTACCCTCAAACTTGGACTAAAGACGGCAAAATGTGGCTGAAGGACTTTCTCCCGGACGATCTTCCTCTTGCCAGAATTTTGGCGTTCGTATATCCGCCTGAAGCCTTCAATGATCCTGATATCGTGGGTTTTCGAGACCTTGCCGGGAGTCTCCTTCGTTGCATAGTGAAGGATAGGGAAAGCCTGCATTCAGACTCGGAGGTAGGTAGCATCTACTTTGCTCTGAATCGCTAATGAGCCAGCATTTACAGCGTGACCGTCCCATAGTTTTCATTGGTCATAGCTTTGGAGGTTTGGTGATCAAGCAGGTGTGTGATATCTTCTCAGATTTGATTCCCATTCATATTTCGCTGTTCAGGCATTAGTGTTCAGCCACACCCAAAATTCATACGCCCCAGGGGACCACCGCTACATTACAAATGCCACCTGCGGTGTTATGTTTTTCGGCACACCCCATCTTGGTTCGCGCTATGCTTCTCTGGGGCTCTGGAAGGCTTGGGTGTTAAGCTTGCGTGGTCGAGTTCATGTCGGCCTCATCAAGACCTTGCAGTTACTCTCTCCGCAGTTGGAGCATCTCAACCAAGATTTCCTTAGCATCGATGTCATACGCAAACTCCCTCAGAGCAGCTTGGCATGCTTCTATGAGACGAAGGCCATGTTATTTGGGGTGAGTGTCCAGTCACTATTGTCAGTTGCGAGTTCTAACGGGATCTCAGCGCATGGTGGAAGAAGATTCGGCTTGCCTCTCTGTCGCCATGCACGTGTGTATGAGCACAGACCATAAAGACATAAACAAGTTCCCCAGTCGTGGAGGCCCCTACAATCAGGTTAAATGGTTCCTGCAGAGCATCTATGACTCCGCGGTGCAATCCGCCCTCTCACGTATTCATGGGAATCACTTTGTATTCGCTGTGGAGACAAGCGCACCGGCATTTGAGCTCTCGGACTGCCATCCTAAGGATTCATGGAAGGAAGAATTGGGATTTCGTTGCCTGTCCATGCCCAAAAGCGGAACTTCTGGGTGCCTCGTGTTCAAGGATAAGGTGAATGGGGAAAAAGTTGCGGTGACATTTGGAGTCCATAACTGGAAGCCCTGGATAGATCTTGTTACAAACTTCGAAGAGACTGCTGAAGAGATAAGAGACTCATATTATGGAGAAGGGAAGCGAGATGTTTGGACTGCATGTGATGGTTTGAGTTTCAAACGCAAGAATCTCAACCTGCAGTCCGCAAGGGTGAAGTTCAATGTGGTGCCAGATAAAACTCTGTATCTCTCAAAAGTTACCGTTGACTAGGCGAGTATTTATGATGGAATTTAGACTATGTTCTCTTTGATTTGGCTCTCTTCCTTGTCATACTGTCACTTTCGGATTGTATATATCTCTACATGTGTACTTATAGGTGTTTGTGTATGTACCCACTATTGGTTGTCTCTTACTGGACAATTCCATTGGTCGGACAATCGTAGGTTCCTTGTCTCTCCCACCCCTTTCCTCCTTTTTTGTTCTCCCCTCTGCCCTCCTGTTTCTGACGCTGTGCTTTTCGCCCGGGGTGCCTTCTTGCTTTCACGCAGGCCCATGTTGCCCTTCGCTGCCTGTGTCTTCGTGAATGACTATTGGCAGTGAAACTGAAATGAGGTGAGGATCAAGCGATATCAAGCACTCAGAGCGGACGACATGCGGGTCAACGGAAGGGGGCAATCGGAGGTCGACTTACAGAAAATTCCCTTGATACTAGCGCGCGCAATAGACGCTCGTTAGGCATCCCGTCGTCATGAGACAGGTGAATCAGATACGCTCGCTCCCGAGTTGGGACGTAGCTATCGAGAAGGTCATCCCACCAAACGTCACACTGATATCGAGCTGAGCGTCCATAAGGAAAAACTGGAATCACGAAGTTCTCAAAGGCTAAGGCGCCCAACAATCGGTTACGATGTCGTGGCCTGGTTGCTCGGGTGCTTCGTATCAATCGGCATTATGACGTGGACTAAAACTGGTGGAGATCCACGTGTACGCTCAATCAATCAAATTGATCAAATTTACGGTAATCAACACCGTCGCAGCAGGCTACAGTAGTCAACGGGTATAATAATCTGCCCGAACCGCGGTTTGTTTGGTACGCCCAGTTCCGATTGTTTCCAGGCCAGAACGGGTGTCACGGGACCCGGAGGAGGGGGGCCCCGGGGAGGTTGAGATTGATTAAGGTGGGGGACCAAGGGGTGGGGTTATTTTACCTCTTACTTTCTGAGCCAAACTTGGGCTAGGCCCTGAGAGGCGCTGAGAAAATGACATGCGTACGAGGCGCCAGTTCCCTTGTCAGCGTCAGTAGCTTAGCCAATACCTGTTCCCGAGTGTCACTCCCGGTACCAGTCCAGGCAGTCCTTGTTCCGAATTCTCAAGCCCCGGTCAACCAATCAGATGACAGACCATCATCTGCACAGGCTATGCAGACCATTTTCTTGCGCGACAAACGGGGAAAAGACGGAGCTGACGATTGCGGACTCAATTCGGATTATCGTAGTTCAAATCGGATATCTGCATACTCCGGCTTCAGGCGTTTCGGTCCGGTCTGCTTCCTTCGCTTCTTCTCACGTCGCTGTACCCCCATAACAGCATCTATCCTATATTATCATTCGTGGAACAGGGTAATGTATACTGTATTGTACTCTAGCACCGGTTCGAGTCGGCATTGTTGGACGACACTCTTCGGTCCTTATACAAACTCGCCCAACAACTCGGACCTGAGCGTATCGATGAAATAAGAACGTATCGCCACCACCTACAGTACTCTATCCAATCCCCTGCCAATCCCCTCATAGCCGGCCCCGTAATCGTCAGTGATCGATCGTACAGCACCTACAGTAACCACTACCGACCGTCACACCCGAGACCCGTTCAAAACGAGCGCCTCAAGTCCACACTCCCACTCCTCCCTCCGCCACCTCTCACCCTCTAAAACGCCCTCAAGCACACAAACCCTCTCCCTCCCCTCCTCCAACAACCTCTCTAGCGCCCTCGCGCGGCCCCCCCCCCCCCCCCCCCCGCGCGCTCCGCCCTCGCCCGTTCCCCCTGCTCGTGCGCGCACGGCGGCTGCCTCGCTGGCAGACCGCTTCTCCCGCTGGAGAGTGGCGTTTGCGAGCTCGAGGCTGCGGATGTAGGCCGTATCTTGCGCGCGTTCGCGCTCGAGCTCGACGAGACGTCACGCGATGTCGAACACCGCGTCGTACGGGTCGGCACCCGAGGGGATCGAAACTGCCGACGTGGTGGGTGGCGGCGCACGATGTTTGAGGCGGGCGCGGAGTGCGGCGGGATCAGGTGCGATTTCCTTGTCCTTGTTTCAATCAAATGGATGGAGGCGAACGACGTACGCTGTGTGTGTGTGTGTGCCTCTTGGGCTTGCGGCGATACCTACCTACTGTACCTTGCTCGCATCGGGGGCAACTTGAATGTCCTTGCTTGGGCCCCTCAGCTTTGATACGGCATCCAAAGGTCGTTGTTGTCGTATGATGGTTGTCTCCATGTCCCTGTGCTTTGCTAAATTTGTACAGTCTTAGTCTTGCTACTGTGGGTGGAGCAGGCGCCGGGAGTTTAGGTGAGGGCTGAGGTTATGGGCGCGTACTCTCTATATCATGGGTTTTGCTAGGGCAAGGGCAAGGGCACCGGAAATGCTTGATCAGAGGAATCGCAGAATGCGCATTGTAAATTTATGGAGGAGGCGTGGCCTGCCCGAAGTTTCATTATGACAAGTGTGATGGTCAGCTCCAAAAACACCCGGGCCCCTTCTGGCGATTGTAAACCTCCTTTTTAGGGCCTGTTGGGCAGAGATAAATCCTGGCAAAAAATAATTGATTTGGCTATCTAGCACTGTACAGTGAACTGGTCCTATAGAGATTACCAGCCTAATTGCCAGTGACAACTACTTCAGTAGGATATCGGCCTTTACCTTCAAGTTCCACGACCTCGAAAGTCGCAGTTACAGACCTCTCGTTCATGAGACTACTGGATTTGCGATAAATTCCGTCGCACGCAGCCCAGACATCTCTCTTCGCTCTGCTCTTCCCTTTCCCATAAAATGAGTCTCTTATATCTTCAACAGTCTCGTCTCCAAACTTCGTCGCGATGCTCCCCCAGGGAGCATAGTTGTGGACCCCGAGCGTGACGGCAAATTTCTCCCTCGTGGCTCTGTTCATAAACATGAGGCACCCAGAGGTTCCGCTGCCGCCCATGGACAGGCGCATCAGTCCATTTACTTCCCCCCAAGACTCGGTAGGAAAGCAGTCCAAAAGATCGAATCCCGGCGTGTTCATCTTCACGTCAAATACGTATTGACCTTCGTTTCCCATCGGGCCACCTGAGTTTACCAGGGGGTCATAAATTTTCTGCAGGCAGTTTTTGACCTCGTTGTAGGGACCCAGTGGATCGGAGAACTTGTTCATGTCCTCATGTTCTGAGTCCAGACTCATGCGCATGCCGACCTCGAGACAAGCC
>Ga0307512_10003899_pt1 | contig 16754 bp, 12 predicted proteins | sample 14_EM_MG_FD_200267 | JGI IMG/M metagenome (GOLD analysis project Ga0307512, IMG submission 200267) | Populus trichocarpa ectomycorrhiza microbial communities from riparian zone in the Pacific Northwest, United States - 14_EM | ecosystem: Host-associated > Plants > Roots > Unclassified | place...
CCCATCGGCGGACGGCACCTCGACTTCTTCGGCAGCTCGATGGTCTATGTCTCGGTCGCCAACATCGCGGTGTGGGGCGCGGTGGGCTTCAACATGGTGGTGATGTACACGTCCCTGCGCGCGCTGCCGCCGGAGATCTACGAGGCGGCGAGGATCGACGGAGCCTCGGAACTCCAGATAGCCCTGCGGGTGAAGGTCGCGCTGATCCGTCCCGCCATCGCCATGTGCACCCTGTTCACCGTGCTCGCCGCCCTGCAACTGTTCAACGAGCCCAACACACTGCAGCCGCTGTCGAACGCCATCTCCCTGACCTGGGTTCCCCTGATGAAGATCTACACCGACGCCTTCGTCGACTCCGACATCCATCTCGCGGCCGCCACCTCGGTCGTCTTCGCGGCCGGAATCCTCGCCGTCTCCCTGGTCGTCGGACGCCTCGCGCAGACCTGGTGGGGCGCCGCCGGAGCCGTCGGCAAGGAGGGACGATGACCATCGACTCGCCCGCCCGTCCCGCGGTGTCGCCGGTGACCGCCGCCCGGACCGAACGCCCCCGCCGCAGACGGATCGCCCTGCTGCCCACCGCGGTGCTGTTTCTCGGAGCCGTCTACTGCCTGGTGCCGACGCTGTGGATCCTGATCGCGTCCACCAAGTCGCGCAGCGAGTTGTTCTCCACCGCGACCTATCTGCCGTCGTTCGGCTCGGGGCTGGTGGACAACGTCGCCGACCTCTCCTCGTACGACTCGGGCGTGTTCTGGCACTGGATGCTCAACAGCTTCCTGTACGCGGGGGTCGGCGGGCTCGTGGCCACCGCCGTCTCCGCCGCGACCGGCTACGCCATCGCCAAGTACCGCTTCCGCGGCCGCACGCTGCTGTTCAACACCATCCTGGCGGGCGTCCTGCTGCCGCAGGTCGTGCTGGCCGTGCCGCAGTACCTGCTGCTGGCCCGGGTCGGCATCACCGACAGCTACCCGGCGGTGATCCTGCCCCAGCTGTTCAACCCCTACGGCATCTACCTGTGCCGGATCTACGCGGCCGCCTCCGTACCCGACTCGCTGCTCGACGCCGGGCGGATGGACGGGGCGAGCGAGTGGCGGATGTTCTCCGCGATCGGGCTGCGGCTGATGGCACCCGGACTGATCACCGTCTTCCTGCTGCAGTTCATCGTCATCTGGAACAACTTCCTGCTGCCCTTCGTCATGGTGACGAGCGACGACAAGTTCCCGCTGACGGTCGGCCTGTACAGCCTCCTGCGCCACGGCGCCAACCAGGCATCCCTGTACTCACTGGTGATCACCGGCACACTGCTGTCCGTCGTCCCCGTCATCGCGCTCTTCCTGTCCCTGCAGCGGTACTGGCGTATCGACCTGGTGACCGGTGGCCTGAAGTAGGCCGACGTACCGGAAGGCCGCAACGGACGCGGTGCCCTGGCCAGGGACTCCCCAGAGCCCGTCACGGCCCCGCTTTTGGGAGGTGCGAGAGCAAACAGCAGAGGCTCCGGGTGGGTGAGTGCTCACACTCAGAGCCAGTCCCGGCGCTTGAAAATGATGTACAAACTCCCACATACAACCCCCATCAAGCCGATCGCGAAGGGGTAACCGAACCCCCAGTGCAGCTCAGGCATGTGGGAGAAGTTCATCCCGTAGATCGTCCCGACCAGCGTCGGAGCGAACAGGATCGCCGCCCACGACGAGATCTTCTTGATCTCCTCGTTCTGCTCGAACCCCGCCTCCGCCAGCGCCCGCATCTCCGCGTTCTGCTGCTGGGTGACCAGGGTCGCGTTCACCGTGAGGATGTCGGTGAGGGCCTGGCGGAAGCCGTCGACGCGTTCGCTGGTGTGGGTGACGTGGTCGGCGACGTCCCGCAGGTAGCGCTGGAGTTCGTCGTCCGTGCCGTACTTGGAGAACCCGGCGATCAGACCGTGCAGCATGCCGACCAGGGGGCGGGTGGCGCGCTGGAACTCGACCATTTCGCGGGAGAGTTCGTAGATGCGGCGGGAGACCTCCGGGTCGCCGCGGAACACCTCGGTCTCGATCTCGTCGATGTCGTTCTGGACGCCCGAGACCACCGGAGCGTAACCGTCGACCACCGCGTCGAGGATGGCGTACAGGACCGCCTCCGGGCCCAGCGCCAGCAGCTCCGGCGTCTTCTCCATGCGGTGGCGGACCGCGGAGAGATCGGGGGCGGCTCCGTGCCGGACCGTGATGACGAAGTCGGGTCCTACGAACACGTGCAGCTCGCCGAAGTCGACCTCCTCCAGGGCGTCCAGATAGCGGGCCGCCGACAGGACGACGAAGAGGGTGTCGCCGTAGCGCTCCAGCTTCGGGCGCTGGTGGGCCTCCATCGCGTCCTCGACCGCCAGCGGGTGCAGGTCGAACTCGGCGGCCAGGGAGAGGAGTTCGCCCTCGGTGGGGCGGGCGAGGCCGATCCAGGCCATGCCGGACGGCTGGTCGCGCAGTTCGCGGAACGTCTCGGCGAGGGTGTCCGGGGCGGAGACGCGGACGCCGTCCCGGTACAGCGCCGCCTGGACGACGCTGTCCACCTCCGTCGGCTCCGGGGGTCCCGAGGCGGCCGGGGACGGCGGCGTCTTCGGTGCCGGCGGCTGCGGTGGGGTCAGCGCGCGGCGCCAGACGGACTTCCTCGCGTTGTCGGAGGCGGGACGGGCGCGTCGCTCGGACATGCGGCTGCCTCCCGGGTGGAACCTGTGGCCGACGTGATCCAGGGAAGGATATACGGGGCAAACAACACCGGGGTGACCTGTGCGTCCGGGAACCGGTGAGAGTTGCGGACAGAAGCTGTCCGCAAGCCCGGCTAGCGTGCCGGGCATGACGAACACGACAGCGACGGCCCCTGTGCTCGGCACCCGCGCCCTCAACCGCGCCACTCTCGAGCGGCAGCTCCTGCTGCGCCGTTCGCCGCTGACCGCCAAGGCCGCCGTAGGGCATCTTCTCGGGCTCCAGGCGCAGAACGTCAAGCCGCCGTACTACGCGCTCGCCGCCCGCCTCGACGGCTTCATCCCGCAGGAGCTGTCCGGGCTGATGGCCGACCGCGAGGTCGTCCGCATCGTCACCATGCGCTCGACCATCCACACCCACACCGCCGACGACTGCCTCACCCTGCGCCCGCTCGTCCAGCCCGCCCGGGACCGCGAACTCGTCAACTTCCGCAAGGGACTTGCCGGCGTGGACCTCGACCGGCTCGCCGCGCTCGCGCGTGAGCTGGTCGAGGCCGAGCCGCGCACCATGAAGCAGTTGCGCGAGGCCCTGCTGCCCGAGTGGCCGGACGCCGACCCCCAGTCCCTCGGCATCGCCGCCCGCTGCAGGCTCCCGCTCGTCCAGGTCACGCCGCGCGGACTGTGGGGAAGGAGCGGCCAGGTCGCCCTGACCACCGCCGAGCACTGGCTGGGCCGCCCCGCCGCACCGACCCCGGCCCCGGACGCGACCGTCCTGCGCTACCTCGCCGCCTTCGGTCCCGCCTCCGTCAGGGACATGCAGACCTGGGCCGGCCTGACCCGTCTGCGTGACGCCTTCGAGCGGCTCCGCCCGCAGCTCATCACCTTCCGCGACGAGAACGGCGTCGAGCTCTTCGACCTGCCGGACGCTCCACGTCCCGACGCGGACACGCCGGCCCCGCCCCGCTTCCTCCCCGAGTTCGACAACCTGCTCCTCTCCCACGCCGACCGCACCCGTGTCGTACCGCCCGAGTACTGGGGCCGCAGCTGGGTGGGCAACATGGTCCACCGCACGCTCCTGGTCGACGGCTTCCTGGCCGGGGTGTGGAGGCTGGAGGAGGGCGCGCTGGTCGTCGAGCCCTTCGGGAGGCTCAGCAAGGCCCAGCGGGCAGAGGTCGTGGAAGAAGGGGAGCGGCTGCTCGGCATCATGCACCCGGGGACGTCGTACCAGATCCGCTTCGGGACCGTGATTCCGGCGACCTGATTCCGGCGACCTGATTCCGGGGACCTGATTTCGTGAACCTGATTCCGCGGGCCTGATCCTTTCGGCCTCAGTCCGTCCGGCCCGTCACCGCCACCGTCAGCCCCAGTCCGATCATGGCGAACCCGCCCGCGCCGCCGATCATCGACAGCCGGCGGTCGGAGCCGGCGAACCAGGTGCGGGCGGCCGAGGCGGTCAGGCCCCACAGGGTGTCCGTGACCAGGCCGATCGAGATCGGGATCAGGCCGAGCACCAGCATCTGCAGCGGTAGGTGGCCCGCCGCGTGGTCCACGAACTGGGGCAGCACGGCGGCGAAGAAGACCACGCCCTTGGGGTTGGTCACCCCGACGAGCACGCCGTCGAGGACCGTGCGCAGATCGCCGCGGGCCGGTCCCGTCGGCCGCGTCCGGATCGCCGACGCCTTCAGCTCCTTGCGGTGCCGGAAAGCCTGCACACCCAGGAGGACGAGGTAGGCGGCGCCGGCCAGCTTGACCGCCAGGTAGACCGCCGCCGACCGCTCCACCAGCGAGCCGATGCCGATCGCGACCGCCACCACCAGCAGATACGAGCCGAAGACGTTGCCGATCGCCGTCGCCACCGCCGTGCGGCGGCCGTGGGCGAGCGCCCGGCCGATGACGAACAGGACGCTGGGTCCCGGAATCACGATCACCAGCAGGGACATCGCGGCGAAGGCGAGGAAACGGTCCGTGGACACCATGCGTATCACTCCCATCGGCCGCTCATTCAAACAGCCGCCCTGCGCTCCCCTCTAGAGTCGAGTTCATGGAACTGCGGCAGCTCACCTACTTCGTCACGGTCGCCGAGGAGCTGCACTTCGGACGGGCGGCCGAGCGGCTGCACATCGTGCAGTCCGCGGTGAGCATGCAGATACAGCGTCTGGAACGGGAGCTGGGTGCCGAGCTGTTCGACCGGACCCCGCGCCGGGTCCGGCTCACGGCGGCGGGGGAGCGGCTGCTGCCCGAGGCGCGGGCGGTGCTGGCGGCGGCCGACCGGGCGCGTGCGGCTGTCGCCCCGCCGCCGGGCCTGAGGATCGGCACCAGTACGGGTCTCGGCGCGCATCTCGACCGTGTGCTCGCCGCGTTCGCGCGCCGTGCGCCGGACGTGCCCGTCGAACTGTTCTCGCTGCCCGCCGCCGACCGGCTGGCCCGGGTCGCGGGCGGGCAGCTGGACGCCGCGTTCGTACGAGCCGTCGAGCCGGTGCCCGGCGTACGCGTGCTGCCCCTGTGGCCCGACCCCCTGGTGGCCGCGCTCCCCGCCACGCACCCGCTCGCCGGACGCGAGGAGATCGGTGTCGAGGAGCTGGCCGAAGTACCGCTCACTCTCACCGAGCGCCGCAACAACCCCGCCCTGGTCGACCTGGTGGTCGGCGCCTGCCACGAGGCCGGCTTCGAGCCGCCGGCCGGACCGGCGAGCGGCTCCCTCCAGGACACTCTCGCCACCATCGGCACCCGGCCGCTGTGGACCGTCGTGTACGCGTCCCACGCGCGCGTGCTGCACAGCCCCCGCGTCGCCTTCGTGCCCTTCCGCGCGCCCGGCCTCGTCCTGTCGACGGGCCTCGCCGTACCCGTCACCGCCCCGCCCCCGCACCTGGACACCCTGCTGCTGGCCTGCGGCGATCACGAGAACTGATCGCTGCCGTCGCGGTCTGCTTCTTGGTCGCGAACGCCGGACGCGATGGACTGGACCCACCGAAACGGAGCCGAACAGGCAACGTACTCAAGGGAGTTCAGTCATGCCGATCGTCACCATCCAGCAGGGTCCCCGCGACACCGAGCTCAAGCGGGACCTCGTCAAGCGTGTCACCGACGCCTTCGTCGACGCGTACAGGATCCCGGCCGAGACCGTGCAGGTGTGGATCCACGAGGTGCCGGCGGACAGCTGGGGCGCGGCGGGCAGGCTGACCGCCGACAAGTAGCGCAGATGGAAAGGGGGCGCTGCGGGCTGCTCGTGGTAGCCCGCAACGCCCCCTTGTCTCTCACCTGAGGGATGCTCAGGAGATCTTCTGGGGCTCCTGCCCTACGAGTTGACCTGTGCGGTCACCAGGCTGGAGAAGGTGGTGAGCCGGCTGTACACGCCGGGGTAACCGGCCTCCGCGCAGCCCTCGCCCCAAGAAGTGATCCCTGCCAGGACGCCCCCGATGAGCAGGGGACCGCCGCTGTCGCCCTGGCAGGTGTCTACGCCGCCGGATGAGTATCCGGCGCAAACCATGTCGGTCTGGACGAAGTCCGAACCGTAGGAGGTCTTGCAGCTGGAGTCGGCCACGATCGGCACGGTCGCGGTCCGCAGCTGGTTGGAGGAGCTGCCGTTCTCCGCGGTGGTGCCCCAGCCGAGGATGCGGGCCGTGGTGCCGGCCGCGTACACCGAGGTGTCCGAGGACGAGACGTACGACGCCGTCGTGTACGGCATGGACGTCGACAGCGTCAGGACGGCCACGTCGTCGCCGTTGGTTGCATCCGTGTAGTCGGGGTTGATCCAGATCTTGCTGACCTTGGCGACCGTGCCGTTGGTGCCGTTCAGATAGGTGCGTCCGCCGACGACTCTGACACTGCTGGTGCTCTCGCCGACCATGCAGTGCGCGGCCGTGACCACCTTGGTGGCCGAGACGAGGGTGCCGCCGCAGAACTGGTTCTGCGAGGCGTCCGTGATCTGCATGACGAACGGATAGGCGGTGGTCGTGGTCGTGGTGCCGCCCACGATGGGCTGGGGCGCGGCTGCCGCTGAAGGTGCGCCGAGCAGTACGGTGGCGGCCGCGGCGGCGGACGCAGCGACGACTGCGGCGGTCTTCTTGGCACGGGGAAGCCCGAACATGAGTCTCCTCAGTGGGGGTTGCCGGTGGGGGGTCGCGCGGGTGTGGGGGCGGTGCACGGGGGTCGCGGGACCGACCCCCGTATGCCCGGGCGAGCGGCACGCCTTTTACGCTAGGACCCGGAACCCCCGGCTCCCAATGAGGGAACCCCCTAGGGGGTTGGGTGAGGGAAAACCCTCGGTCGGCTTCAGTTAACCTGGCGCGCCGTCACTTCGCGCGCCGTTCCGCGGCCAAACGGACGATATCCACGCGCGAGCGGATCCCCAGCTTGCGGTAGACCCGGGTCAGGGTCGCCTCGACCGTCTTCACGCTGATGAACAGACGCGCGGAGATCTCCCGGTTGGTCGCGCCCTCCATGACGAGCGCGGCGACCTGGCGTTCCATCGAGGCGAGCCCCTCCAGGCCCTCTGACGCAGCGTTGGGGGTGATCGGTTCCACCGGCCTCGCCATGGCGGCCTCCTCCACCTGATGCACCCAGGGCAGCGCCCGGCAGCGGCGGAACAGCCGGGCCGCCTCGTCGTACGACGTCGGCCCGGGCCGACCGGTGCGCAGCGACGCCAGCGCGAACGCGGCGCGTGCCTCCTCCAGTCCGTACCCCAGTTTGGCGAGCCGGTCCTGCGCCGACGTCAGCTGGGCGAGGGCGGCCTCGTGCTCCCCGCGCGCGGCCCGCACCAGTGCCTCGGCCCGGTCCAGTACGGCCAGTACGCTCTCGCGGCCCAGCCGCAGCGCGTGTTCGCGTGTCACGTCGAGGAGTTCCTGCGCCTCGGCCGGCGCACCGATGTGGACGAGGGCCTCGGCGAGGTCTCCGTGCCAGCGGCCGCGCGCCGGGTCGGTGATGCCGAGCCCGTTCTCCAGCTCCCGTACCCGGCGCAGGGAGTGGACCGCCCCCTCGGCGTCCTTGGCGACCAGCTGGGCGTGGCCGAGCGCGGTCAGCCCCCGGGAGATGTACATCTGGTCGCCGGCCTGCTCGGCCAGCTCCACCGCCTCCCGTCCCAGTGTCAGCGCCCGGTCCACGTCCCCGCCGGAGGCCTCCGCGATGGAGGCGAGCACGGCGGAGGGCACCTCGCCGATCCCGGAGTCGCGGGCCAGCCGCATGCTTTCGCGGGCCAGGTCGAGGCCCCGGCCGCAGTGTCCGGAGCGCAGTTCGGTCTCGGCGAGCAGGCGCACGAAGTGCACCTCGCTCTCGACCATGCCGCGCCGGCGCACCTCGCGGACCAGTGCGCTGACGGTGCTGCGCGCCTCGGGCAGCTGGTCGCTCATGATCAGCCAGCGGAAGCGGGCCGCGCCCGCGCCGTTGTGGTGACACGCCACCTGCGGGTCCTGGGGCTCCTTGAGCGCCCGCTTGATGGTCGCGGGGGCGTCCGGGTGGCCCATCAGGGTCTCGGTCTGCGCCTGGAAGGCGAGGGTCAGCAACTCGGTGCGCCGGTCGCCGGCCCGGGCCGCCAGCTCCGCCGCATGCGCGGCCTCCTCCCGGCCCTTGGCGAAGTCGCCCTCCACGACCAGTGCGCGCCACGCCAGCTGGTAGTGGACCAGGGCGAGCAGCCCCGGGTCGTCGCCCGCGTCGGCCAGCGCCTGCGGGTAGACGGTGTCGACCTCGCCGAGGGCCTGCCCGGCCGCCTCGATCACCACCATCCAGGCACGCACCCGGTCAGCGGGAGCGGTGGCCCGGGTCAGCACCTCGCGGGCGATGTCCCGGGCGAGGTCCACCTCGCCGGCGGTGATCGCGTCCTCGGCGGCCCGCAGCCGGCGCTCGTCCGGGCCGGGTTCGCCGTCGGCCGGGGTGTGCCGGGCGGCGAGCAGCCCGAGCGACGCGGCCGCCGACGGCGCCCCGCGGTCCCGGGCCAGGGCGGCGGCCTCGGCGAGACGGGCCGCGGCCTCCGGGTCGGTGCCGGTGGTCGCGAGCGCGAGGTGGCGGGCGCGCTCGATCGGGTCGGAGGCCGCGGTGGACAGTGCGGCGTGCGCGGCACGCCGTTCCTGCGCGGGCGCCTCCGCGTACAGCGCGGCCGAGATCAGCGGATGGGCGAACCGTACGGCGGGGCTCTCCGGTTCGGTGGCCAGCAGCCCGAGTTCGGCCGCCTGGGCCGTCTCGGCCTCGGCGTTCTCCCGGCCGGCCTCGTGCAGCAGGGCCAGTGTGGGGCGGGCGCCCGCGCTGGCCACGAGGAGGGTGCGGCGGGCCTCGGCGGAGAGCATCTCCAGGCGGTTCAGGACGAGGGCGCGCAGCGAGGTGGGCACCGGCAGCGGTTCGCCGGGTCTCGGCGGGGTCGGGTTCTCGGCCAGGGCGCGGCCCAGTTCGAGGGCGAACAGCGGATTGCCGCCGCTGGTGCGGTGGATGTCCCGCACGATGGAACGCGGCAGCCCGGTGTAGCCGCGGTGGTCGAGCAGCGCGGACACCTGGGCGCGGGAGAGCGCGCCGAGCCGTACGGCCAGGGTGTCGGGCGGCGACGCGCGTAGGTGACGGTCGTACTCCTGGCCCTCCGTGCGTACTGCGCACAGCAGTTGCACCGGGGTGTCGCCCAGGCGGCGGGCGGCGAAGCCGAGGAGCTCCGCGCTCGCGGGGTCCAGCCACTGCAGGTCGTCCGCCACGACGAGGACGGGACCCTCGGCGGCGAGCGCGCGCAGCACGGACAGGACGGCCAGGCGCAGGGCGAGGCCGTCCCGCTGGAGGGTGGACTCGCCGCGGCCGGTGAGCGCCGACTCGAGTGCCGTGCGCTGCGCGGAGGGCAGCCGGTCGGACACCTCGTCGACCACCAGGCCGAGCAGGTCGGCGAGGGCCAGGAAGGGGAGATGGGATTCTGACTCGGTCGCCGAGCAGCGCAACACGGTGCGGGCGGCTGTCCCGTATTCGGATGCCAATGCCCGCAGAGCGGTCGACTTTCCTATTCCGGCGGGGCCGTGGAGCAGCACACTGCCGCCGCGGGTGAGCTGCTCACGTGCCGCGCTGAACAGTTCCGCCCTGCCGATGACCAGGTCGGGGCGGCGTCTGGCAGGCTCCTTGAAGTCCTGTGGCACGGTCACCGCTCCCCTCCGAGTGTCGTGTCCTGGCCAAATTCTAGGCAACGTCTCTTTGAAATTCGGACGGTCCACGTCGTGAGGGATATAACAATGGTGCAGCATGGGGAAATTCAAAGCGCCGCTGAATGAATAGAGTGTCGGCAGAGCGGCCCCCTGTCCGCCGGAGCCGCCCCGGCGGACCTACGGCAACAGCCCTGCCCGGCGTGCCGCGACCACCGCCTCCCCGCGGGTGTGGGCCCCGAGTTTCCGCATGGCGGACCGCAGGTACCCCTTGACCGTCTCGCCTCGGACACCGAGCCGCTCCGCGGCCACCGCGTTGGTGGCTCCCGCCGCCACGCAGGCGAGGACATCCAGCTCCCGGGGGGCCAGGCCGATCCCGTCGCTCTGCGCCTTCGGGGTCAGCAGCCCGCACACGCCGAGCAGTTCCGCCCGCAGCGCCGGGTCGGCGATCCGCGGCGCCAGCGCCCGCAGGGCCGCGTGGGCCTCCCGTACCTGCTCCCAGCCGGCGCCCTCGGAGAGTCCCCGGGCCGGCTCGGCGCGGGCGGCCGCCGCCAGACTCCGCGCCTCGTCCCCGACGGCCAACGCCTGCTCCACGTCCCGCGCCGCCTCCATCGCCGCGCCCAGTGTGCGGTCGCCGAGCGGCTGGGCGGTACGCAGGCCGCCGTACAGCACACCCCGCACACGGCGTCGTACGACCACCGGCACCGCGAGTATCGAATGCAGTCCCTCCGTGGCGACCGGGATGTCGTACTCGTGGCTGATCTGCTGCGACAAGGAGTAGTCCGTCACGGCGCACGGCCGGGCGAGCGCGACCGCCCGGCCGCCGAGACCGTTGCCGGAGTTCACCGGGAGGCCGCTCAGCGCGGGCGTCGCGTTGCCGCTCAGTTCGCTGATGCGCACGTGCTGCCGCCCCGGTTCCACCAGCCCGCCGAAGGCGACCGGGAGCCCGGTGGTGCGCCGCAGCCGTACCAGTGCGTTGCGTATCTCGACCGCCCCGGCCGCGTCTGCTGTCACCTGGTTGCCCTTTCCTGCAGCGCACACCCCCGTTCGGGGGTAGTGAGACCTGCATCACGGATTACACGATGGCAGAGAGCCGCCCGGCAATGGTCCGGCAACGAGGAGGACAGATGACGACGGCGACCGAGGACTTCCGGAGCGCGCGGGACTTTCTGCTGGAGCACCGCGAGGACTACGCGAAGGCGTACGAGGGTTTCAGCTGGCCCCGGCCCGAGCGCTTCAACTGGGCGCTCGACTGGTTCGACGTCATCGCCGACGGCAACGACCGGACCGCCCTGCACATCGTCGAGGAGGACGGGACCGAGGTCCGGGTCTCCTTCGCGGAGATGTCCGACCGTTCGGACCGGGTGGCGAACTGGCTGCGCGGGCGGGGGGTCAGGGCCGAGGACCGGATCCTCGTCATGCTCGGCAACCAGGTCGAGCTGTGGGAGACGGCCCTGGCCGCGATGAAGCTGCGCGCCGTCGTCATCCCGGCGACCCCGCTGCTCGGCCCCGCCGACCTGCGCGACCGGGTCGAGCGCGGCCGGGTGCGGCAGGTGCTCGCAGGGGCCGAGGACACCGGCAAGTTCGACGAGGTGCCCGGCGACTACACGCGCATCGCGGTGGGCGGGGCGCCCGAGGGCTGGCAGGCGTACGAGGACGCGTACGCCGCCTCCGCCGGCTTCACACCGGACGGGCCCACCCTCGCCGACGACCCGCTGATGCTGTACTTCACCTCGGGCACCACCGCCCGCCCCAAGCTGGTCGAGCACACCCACACCTCGTACCCGATCGGCCACCTGTCGACCCTGTACTGGATCGGCCTCGAGCCCGGCGACGTGCATCTGAACATCTCCTCGCCCGGCTGGGCCAAGCACGCCTGGTCGAACCTCTTCGCCCCGTGGAACGCGGAGGCGACCGTCTTCCTCCACAACTACACGCGCTTCGACGCGGCCCGTCTGATGGCGGAGATGGACCGAGCCGGGGTGACGACCTTCTGCGCCCCGCCGACGGTGTGGCGCATGCTCATCCAGGCCGACCTCACCCAGCTGCGCACCCCGCCGCGGGAGGCCGTGGCCGCGGGGGAGCCCCTGAACCCGGAGGTCATCGAACAGGTCCGGCGCGCCTGGGGCGTCACCATCCGGGACGGCTTCGGGCAGACCGAGACCGCGGTCCAGGTCGCCAACAGCCCGGGGCAGGAACTCAAGACCGGCTCCATGGGCCGCCCGAGCCCCGGATACCGCGTCGAACTGCTGGACCCGGTGACCGGAGCCCCCGGCGCCGACGAGGGCGAGATCGCCCTCGATCTGTCGGTACGGCCCGTCGGCCTGATGACCGGCTACCACGGCGACCCGGACCGTACGGCGGAGGCGATGGCCGGCGGCTACTACCGCACCGGCGACATCGGCTCGCGGGACGCCGACGGCTACATCACCTACGTCGGCCGCTCCGACGACGTCTTCAAGGCCTCCGACTACAAGATCAGCCCCTTCGAGCTGGAGAGCGCGCTGCTGGAGCACGAGGCGGTGGCCGAGGCCGCCGTGGTGCCCGCCCCGGACGAGCTCCGCCTGGCGGTGCCCAAGGCGTACGTCGTCCTCGCCGAGGGCTGGCAGCCGGGGCCGGACACGGCGAAGGTGCTGTTCGAGCACTCCCGCGAGGTCCTCGCCCCGTACAAGCGCATCCGCCGTCTGGAGTTCGGGGCGCTGCCCAAGACCGTGTCCGGCAAGATCCGCCGCATCGAGCTGCGCGAGGCGACGGCGGCGGGGCCGGCCGACGAGTACCGCGAGGAGGACTTCCGGTGACCGGACTGTCGTATGCGCACGGGACGAGTGGGACCGTCCTGCTGGGAGACACCATCGGTGCCAACCTGGACCGGGCCGTCGCGGCCCGGCCGGACCGGGAGGCACTCGTCGACGTGCCGTCGGGGCGGCGCTGGACGTACGCCCAATTCGGGGCGGAAGTCGAGGAGTTGGCGCAGGCCCTGCTCGCGAGCGGGGTCGCCAAGGGCGACCGGGTGGGCATCTGGGCGATCAACTGCCCGGAGTGGGTCCTGGTCCAGTACGCCACCGCCCGCATCGGCGCGATCATGGTGAACATCAACCCGGCGTACCGCACGCACGAGGTCGAGTACGTCCTGAACCAGTCGGGCGTCTCGCTGCTCTTCGCCTCCCTCAGCCACAAGACGAGCGACTACCGGGCGATGGTCGGCCAAGTGCGGGGCAGGTGCCCCGAGTTGCGCCAGGTCGTGTACATCGGCGACCCGAGCTGGCAGGCGCTGCTCGGACGTGCGACCCCCGACGTCCGGTACGAGGCCCTGTCCTGCGACGACCCCATCAACATCCAGTACACGTCGGGCACCACAGGGTTCCCCAAGGGGGCCACCCTCTCGCACCACAACATTCTCAACAACGGTTATTTCGTGGGCGAGTTGATCGCCTACAGCGAGCAGGACCGGATCTGTGTCCCGGTGCCCTTCTACCACTGCTTCGGCATGGTGATGTGCAACCTCGCCGCCACCTCGCACGGTGCCTGCATCGTCATCCCGGCCCCCTCCTTCGAACCGAAGGCCACGCTGGAGGCCGTCCAGCAGGAACGCTGCACGTCCCTGTACGGCGTCCCGACGATGTTCATCGCGGAGCTGAGCCTCCCCGACTTCGCCTCGTACGACCTCTCCTCCCTCCGCACCGGCATCATGGCGGGCTCGCCCTGCCCGGTCGAGGTGATGAAGCGGGTGGTCGCCGAGATGCACATGGAGGAGGTCTCCATCTGCTACGGCATGACGGAGACGTCCCCGGTCTCCCTCCAGACCCGCAGGGACGACGACCTGGAACACCGCACCGGCACGGTCGGCCGCGTCCTGCCGCACATCGAGGTGAAGGTCGTCGACCCGGCGAACGGAGTGACCCAACCCCGCGGCACCGCTGGCGAGTTGTGCACCCGCGGCTACAGCGTGATGCTCGGCTACTGGAACGAGCCCGAGAAGACCGCCGAGTCCGTGGACCCCGGCCGCTGGATGCACACCGGAGACCTGGCGATGATGCGCGACGACGGCTACGTCGAGATCGTCGGCCGCATCAAGGACATGATCATCCGGGGCGGCGAGAACATCTACCCGCGCGAGATCGAGGAGTTCCTCTACGGCCACCCGAAGATCAGCGACGTCCAGGTCGTGGGCGTACCGCATGAGCGCTACGGCGAGGAGGTCGTCGCCTGCGTCATCCCGCGCGACCCGTCCGACCCGCCTACCCTGGAGGACCTGCGCACCTTCTGCGAGGGGCGGTTGGCCCACTACAAGGTGCCGAGCCGGCTCCAGATCCTGGAGGCCTTCCCGATGACGGTGTCCGGGAAGGTGCGCAAGATCGAGCTGCGGGAGAGGTACGCCGGCGACTAGCCGGTCGCCCGGTCGGCGAGGGCGCGGCGCAGGCAGCCCCGCGGCCCCTCGTGGAGGCCGAACTCTCTCGTGGGCGCGATCTTCCGCAGCCCGGGGGTGAGTTCGGCCTCGTCCAGCACACGGAACCCGAGGCGCGCGCAGGACGGGGCGTTCCACGGGACGTCCCACGTCCGCGAAGGTGGTCGGCGTGAGACGTGCCGGGCCCTCCTCGCGTGCGCGGTCGGCGGCGTACGCGAGGAGGGTCCGGCCCACGTCCCGGCGGGTGGCGTCGGGGTGTACCGAGACCTGCTCGACGTGCGGGGCGCCGTCGACGGGCTCGCAGATCGGACAGGCGAACGGCCGTCTCTCCTCGCCGCAGGCGACCCAGACGCGGCCCGCGCGGCGGAAGTCCTCGTAAGGCGTCGCTCCCCGCGGCCGAGCCGATGCTCGGCTCCGAGCGCGACCGCTACACCCCCGTGCCGTCCAGTTCGTCCGCCAGGCCGTTGACCGGCTGCGGGGTGCCCGTGAGGTCCAGGACGAACAGGGGGATGCGGAGGGCGTCCGCGCGGGTGCGGGCGTCGGTGGCGTAGCCGGCCAGGGAGAAGTAGACGCAGGCCGCCGACTCCGTCATGGCCGTCAGCCACAGGCACTCCACGTCCCGCAGCGAGGCAGGGAGCGCCGTCGGATCGACCTGCGCCAGCAGGCCACGGGCGGCGATGCCGATACCGGCCGGGGGCCGCTGGTCGGCCCGGCGGATGTCCCGGTAGCCGAGCCAGCGCAGATACACGGCGGCGGCCGTCACCGCGTCCCGGGCGGTACGGATGGTCACGGGCTGGAAGGGCGGGCGACGCTTCGCCGGGCGGGCGGCATCGTCGCTGCCGGCGGCCTCCGCGGCCGCCCCGGCCGTCTGCCCGGCCACCGCGATCCGCAGCACCGTCCCGCACGGGCAGCCCAGCTCCGGGCGCGGCCACTGGTCCCGGCGGCCGCAGGAGCCGCAGCGCACAGTGACCCAGTCCTCCGCCCAGGCGCGCCGGGTGACGGCCGTCGCCGTCCCGCGCCGGTCGAGCGGCGGCGCGACGGGCGCCCCGCACCTGCACGTGTAGGACGGCGCCGCGTAGAGGTGCTCGCGCCGGCAGGCCGGACAGCGCACCGAGACGCTCTCTGACATGGCTCACATCGTCCTCCAGGGGACCCTCGCCTGTCCGTCTCTTGACGGCCTTCCCGCACCCACTTACATTGCTTCCAGATAGTAGAAAATAGTTTCCGTAATGCGGAAACTTGCAATGGGAAGTCAACACGGAAGAGCTCACCGCGGGGCGCGACGGGAGTGCGAATCCGACAGCCGAAGCAGGAGTACTCGATGGCACGTATGACCGCTGCCCGCGCGGCAGTTGAGATCCTCAAGCGCGAGGGCGTCACCAACGCGTTCGGTGTGCCCGGCGCGGCGATCAACCCCTTCTACGCGGCACTCAAGGCCTCCGGCGGCATCAGCCACACCCTCGCCCGCCATGTCGAGGGCGCCTCGCACATGGCCGAGGGCTACACCCGCACCCATCCGGGCAACATCGGTGTCTGCATCGGTACGTCCGGCCCGGCCGGCACCGACATGATCACCGGGCTGTACTCCGCCACCGGCGACTCCGTCCCGATCCTGTGCATCACGGGCCAGGCCCCGACCGCCGTGATCCACAAAGAGGACTTCCAGGCGGTCGACATCGCCGCGATCGCCAAGCCGGTGGCGAAAATGGCGGTCACGGTGCTCGAGGCCGCGCAGGTTCCCGGCGTCTTCCAGCAGGCCTTCCACCTCATGCGCTCGGCCCGTCCCGGCCCGGTCCTCATCGACCTGCCGATCGACGTCCAGCTCACCGAGATCGAGTTCGACCCGGAGACGTACGAGCCGCTTCCGGTCTACAAGCCGGCCGCGACCCGCGCCCAGATCGAGAAGGCGATCGCGCTCCTGGGCGAGTCCGAGCGCCCGCTGATCGTGGCCGGCGGCGGCGTCATCAACGCCGATGCCGCCGAACTCCTCGTCGAATTCGCCGAGTTGACCGGCACTCCGGTCGTCCCGACGCTCATGGGCTGGGGCGTCCTGCCCGACGACCACGACCTGAACGCCGGCATGGTCGGTCTGCAGACCTCGCACCGCTACGGCAACGCGACCTTCCTGGAGTCCGACTTCGTCCTCGGCATCGGCAACCGCTGGGCCAACCGGCACACCGGCAAGCTCGACGTCTACACGGCCGGCCGCAAGTTCGTCCATGTCGACATCGAGCCCACCCAGATCGGCAAGATCTTCGCGCCGGACTACGGCATCGCGTCGGACGCGAAGGCGGCCCTGGAGCTGTTCGTCGAGGTGGCAAGGGAGTTGAAGGCGGCCGGTCGGCTGCCCGACCGCTCCGCGTGGGCCGCCGCCGCGCAGGAGAAGAAGGCCACGCTCCAGCGCCGTACGCACTTCGACGACATCCCGATCAAGCCGCAGCGCGTCTACGAGGAGATGAACAAGGCCTTCGGCCCGGAGACGCGGTACGTCACCACCATCGGCCTCTCGCAGATCGCCGGCGCCCAGATGCTGCACGTCTTCAGGCCGCGCCACTGGATCAACTGCGGCCAGGCGGGCCCCCTC
>Ga0307512_10003900_pt1 | contig 16752 bp, 21 predicted proteins | sample 14_EM_MG_FD_200267 | JGI IMG/M metagenome (GOLD analysis project Ga0307512, IMG submission 200267) | Populus trichocarpa ectomycorrhiza microbial communities from riparian zone in the Pacific Northwest, United States - 14_EM | ecosystem: Host-associated > Plants > Roots > Unclassified | place...
TGATGCGTACTCTCGCGTACGTGTACCATCGAGTACCGATCGTAGGATGCACATCAGAGAAACATTACAAACTCACGAAGCTTGCTTTGATAAACTGGTACCCGATTGTACCTGAGTAGACGCCTGTGCTATTTGCTGATAGTATCTCCGCTTGATCAGCGGCCCCAGGCGTTGCGATCATGAGAAATATTCTTCCTTCACATCACCGATCATCACGGCGCGGTGCACCCTGAGATGAACGAGCCAGGCGGGCTAATAAAGTTGGTCGGGTGTCCCACCCCGTGACATCAGCTGGCTGCATTCCGGGAACTTATGTGATTTCGGTCAGGCTGGGGTTCAGTCTTGGCGGCGCCCGCATGAAGGGCGGCACAGATCAACTTGATAAGTTCAGTTGGTGTGGGCTGACTAAATTTCACACTCGACCCCTTCGCTTCAGTTATAAACTGACCTATATTAAGCCACTTTCAGACTGGGTCAGAAGAACGGGGAAATTTCGCAGCAAGCTATGCCCGGGGTTTAAGGTGTCGAAAGGCAGCGTTGTAACTGGGAGGATGGAAGGCAGGTCATTCATCGATGAAGGCCGGGGCGGCGGTTTATGCAAATTCGGATCCTGGACCGCCGTGATCGTTCGTCTACTCAATCCCGCCCAGTGATCAAATTCGTAGGATTCTGAACTCCGTCTGGTCATGCGCAAGAACCGGGTAACCCGGACGACCCGCGAGCTATATTTGTAAGGCTTTACAGAGAGGTGATGCTCTCCTCCATACCTGGACTGGTCCTGGATGCTGTACCTCAGTCGTCGAAAGAAGAAACGAAGGGTAGTAGCAAAGACAGTTGACCCGGAGCCTTCGGGTCAACTGTCTTTGCTGCTACCCTTCGTTTCCTCTTTCGAAGACACCGTGCCGGCAGGAAACACCCGCAGAACAGCGTCACACATGATCAGATAAGGAAAGGACCACCGATATGGCGTTAACTTGATCGCGGCTACCCTAGACAATTGTGGGCGGCACGCTGAACCTCGTTGACCACAGACTCCTTAATCCGAGAAATTCAATAATGGGTTAAACGCTCCTGCTGTGGTTACCACTCGTGGGATACATATAAATTCAAATCTGAAGAAGGTGGAGTACCCCAGCCAGCGAGATGTTCCACTCTACTCGTCTCGCGGTTTCACTTGCTCTGGGCCTGCTTGCAGAACGCGTGATCACCGCGCCCACATCCACACCTCGCAGTGATGTACCTGTGAGTCTTTCTCATCGCATCATTGTCTTATCGGCCCTCCTGAATGCCCCGGAGATTTCCTGGGGAAGTTGTGACAGCTTCGGTGTAAATAACACCGGTACCAACTTGGAATGCGCAAACTTCGAGGTCCCGATGGACTACCACGACAGCTCCGCTGGTAACGCGCGCCTGGCCGTGATCAAGTTGGCTGCGACTGCGAACAAGCAGGGCACCGTCTTCTTCAATGCAGGTAGTTCACTCCACCCGTCTTTCGTGGTCTTCCATCAATACCCAATTTCACAGGTGGACCCGGACTCGCAGGAACCGAAGTCCTGCCAGCACTTGTTGAGATATTTGATCTACACTTCCAAGGTACCTTTGACGTGATCTCCTGGGACCCTCGTGGGACAGGGCATACATTGTGGGTCCACGCCGTCGTTCCTCGATGTGATTGACTGATCGCACGTCACCATCAGCCCTGGAGAGGTCTATTGTTTCAATTCCACAGAGGAAGACGCCGAATTCTGGAACAACACTCCGGTCAATTATATCAACGAAACGATCTCTGGAAGGTTCAACGAACAAGATTTCAATGAATTGTACTCTAAAGCCGATCTCACCGAACAGAAGTTCAAAGACTTCACTGCGAATTGCCAAAACGGAGCCTCTGGACCATACCTCAAGTACCTTGGGACGAGCTCTACCGTTCGGGATCTTGTGGCTTTGGGAAATGCGATCCTAGGGAAGGGTGAACCAATTAACTACTGGGGGATCTCTTATGGTACTGTGATCGGGTTCAATTTCATCAACAGTAAGTTCCCCCGACCTTTGAATCATACTATTTGACTAATGTCTGGTTCTAGTGTTTCCAGAGGTGCGCTCGACCCTGTTTAATCAACCACAAAACAGTATGCTGAGTACATGTAGTGCGTCGGGCAAGTAGTCTTGGATGGCATAGTGGATCCGACCGAGTGGGCATCGTACAAGGTAACTTTCGATGCTGCCGCGATGGAAGTAACTCCTCACCTGTTGCGCTAGCTGCTGCCTCTTTCTCTGAATGATATCGAGAAGACATACTCCAACCTCACGGATGGTTGTGCCACGGCAGGAAGGCTCGGCTGTAAACTCGTAGAGCTCACCGGCGACAACGTTAGTGGGGATGATGTGAAGGCTCTTTTGAACGACGTTCACGATGTAACTCTGATCCACCTCTTGGACCGAGTAATCCAACTGACCTTTTCCATCTTAGACTGCCCTCGAGATGTACCGTGATGGTATTCCAGTTCCCGCCCCCCCTGGCCTCATGAAGAGTACGGTTTCTGACTCTCACCTCCCTGGAGTGCGGTTGTTGACTCCACGACAGGTTTGATATTTGAACTTCTGCGCTCCCCGATGACGTGGAGCCAGTCTGTGAACACCTACGTTTACCAAACTGTAGCTATCGTTCTGCAACTCGCTCAAGCCCACAACGTCACGGTCCCTGGGGGTCACACATACAACGTCCCTTCTGGGAACATCACACTGACCCCGTCTAATACCGGTCCCGCCTCGAGCTTGACTTCATATTCGGTCGCAGCCATCACCGGAGCGGACGACTTTGCTGATAACCAGACGACAATCAAAGACATCTTTGATACTCTCGTGCAAGACACCCGGGACATCACCCCTACGTGTATGTTTCCCATCGTTGGCTCGTATCCATTCGCCTCGCTGACCCCCTTCCGAATCAAGTCGGATCCGTCTGGCCTAATCAGTACGTGCGGGAGGAAGCATTTTCTGAGGAATTATCTTGACAATGGCGTCCTCAGATATCTTGCGTATGGATGGCCCACCCGTTCCGTTGAACAGCTTCCCCCGTACAACCCTCAGAAGCTCAGGAACCCGATTCTGATCATCGGAAACAGCGTACGTACACCCTACTACCCCTTGAATTGAAATCATCCCATAGCCTGACAAGCACACACCCTAGGCTGACCCGATCGCGCCGCTCGCGAGTGCGCAAAGGCTCGCAGACTTGCTCGGTGATAATGCCTTTTTGGTCGAGCAACAAGGGCCCGGTCACACGTCCATCGCCGAGCTCTCGCCTTGCACCATTGGTATCATGCTCAGCTACCTCACAAACGCCACGGTTTGTGTCTTTTTTCCTACTGTACGCCTGCTGCGTATTCTACGATGCTGATTGGTTTTCCGGGTTTTAGCTTCCACAGGGGCGCGGTACTCAGTGTGCGGCAGATGTCGGCACTTTCTTCCCCGACTCGGACGGATAAATAGGCCCTCCCTGAAGGTCGAATTTGGTGCACAGGTGGTGGCGATGGTATCGGACTGCCTCCACACAATGTCTGTCAACGAAATTATACCCCGAATGAACACCAATCCCTTGGTGATACCCTGGTTTAGACATTCAGACCTGTAAACACTTGTTGTAGTTTATATGTAGTTTCTGTTGGGCTGAAATGATCATCTGATTCTAACTCGACCGGAACCCGGTGATAACCTTCAAAATGCGTCGGTGGCTTCTCCAAGATCTAGAGCCTAGTGAACACACTCGTATGAAAATACTGATCAATGGACACGTCGAGATGTGCCCATCTTTCTGTGAATGAGGGAGAAGTGCCTTAGTGAACTTCACCAAATATAAATCAACCGCCTTTGGATCATCTACAAGCCGCACCTCCAAACGAAACTCGAACCCAAACGAAACTCGAACAGTAGTCCATCACCTTGTCTATTATTCCCGGCCATGCCTGAACTCAGTGGCATGGTATAGCCTGAGGATTTTGTGTCAGATTCACGACTAACAGGGTGTGTGGAGGGAGATGTTGCCATGAGAGAATCGTGATCGACCAAGTCACCCCCCAAAGCGTTGGATTATCCCATCGACAATGAGCTTATTTACACGAGGCTTGATTCAAAGCCGCATGTACTGCCCCCATCCACCAGATCCATTTAGAACGGCTCCTACACAGGCGAAAACCTTCGGCGATCGGGAACTTTGAGTCTGGATTAAAAAAAGAACACACACATACAACACCTTCTACCCCAAACCAAATTCTACCCAGCCGAGAACGAGCTAGAGATATATCTATGCTCTTTAGACCTAGGTAAATTCATCCTCACAACCTCCTCCACCATCCAAACAGGCGTAGTCGAATAAAAATCCACAAACTCGACTTTCAGCTCCTCACCGCTATACCCGTTAGCCGCCTGAACACGGTTTGCGAGGGCACACAGCTCAAAGTCGAGCTGGGTCCACAACTGTCGCGTGAAATGATCGACACCATCCTCGAGTTGATGAACGAGGACGAAAAATCGGATGCTCTGGAGGGCCGTTGATTTGACGCTACGGAGAACGGAGGGGAGAACCCGAACGACTAGGGTGCTGAGTTCCAATTCTTTGAGGGCATCCAAGGATCTTAGGTTGATACCTTTGGGGATAGCTGAAAACATTAACGTGGGGCGGTGAACCAGAAGTCGCACCGCAAATAACGGGAGTAAACCTCACAATTGTGGCCGAATGTGAGTCTTGTGAGAGTTCTGCGAGAGGCAGCTAGTAACCTGTTTGCAGCCGTTGGTGCCTCGAGACGCTCCCGAAAAACCATGGTGCTGAAATGAGCAGGCAGAAGGGAGAGTTCTTGAATAAATGAGGCAATATTCGTGGATGCAGCCGTCGCGGCCTGGTGGAATTCCAATGTCCCCTTGAGATGAGGAGGTTCCGCCATGTCCCAATGCTGAAGCTTGCTCTCATTCGCGCATTGAGGACGCATGAGACGTAGACGCTCGAGGTTCGTAAAAGGCCGGACGAATGAAACGAATTGGGTTATATCCATCTGACAGTCCTCCAACCACAACTCTCGAACGACGGTCGTCAATACCCTGAAGCAGATCAAGTATCCGGCGTGTTGCAGAGATATGTCGGCGAAGTGGAGGATTCGAAGGTGAATGAAAGCAGACATGTGAGAGGGGCCGCGACTCAAGCTCTCCAAGGGACCTATATTGCGTTCGGCTTCGATCCACGACGGTTTGTATCGAATGTAAGTGACGTAACGAGACGGACCGTCCTTCCCGGGTCGGATGGTTTTGCACCACGTCGGAAAGTTATCAGATGTGATTTCCACCGATTGGAAGAGGTGTGTTCGGCAACGGTGTTGCCATTTTGACGAAACTAGGGAGAGCGTTTTCATGTCCTTGGTTTGATCTCGAGTCTCGCTTGATCCGTCGAGCACAATTTCATCGATTATGTTGTCTATGATTTCTTGAGGGAGCTCCGCTACCATGGCCGAGATTAGTGATAAAGCTTGATACAGAGTTGGTGTTGACAGGGGGACGCGTAGCACGAGCTGTCGCAATGAGAGGAGGTGAGAGATGGAGTAGAGGGGTGTGATCGATACTATCTTCCTCCACTCGTCGTGGTACACCCCCTCCCTCCAATCAGAGTCAGTTTCTCAACCAGGCTATGCATCCCGTCTCCTTGCCAACTTATACGACAGTAGCATTCGAATCGTCCTATCAGCGTCGGTCAATGCCGTAGTCGTCCCCCACAACGTTCCGCCCGCCCGTTAGTCCTCGTCCGATTCTTTTCCCAGCACCCACCAGATGACTTTGAGGCCAGATATCGGTAGGGACAGGGCCAATTCCCCGCCCAAGGGATGTAAACAATAAATCAGGGTGCAGGTGGTTCTGTATGTATGACAACCGAATGGCCGTCAGCCAAGCGCGCATAATGTTAGGCGAGTTGTGATTTTCCCACACGAGAGTCAAAGATCTTCCACCGACGAAAGAACGGACCTCGATGACACATGGCACAATCCAGCCCATCCGACACTCCCCAAGAACTCATCGACGAGATCATTGATTACTGTTCCGGGGACAAAGAAACCCTTATAGCTTGTTCTTTGACTTCCAGAACTTGGGTTCACAGGACTCGCAAACACCTCTTTTCAAAGCTCACTTTGACCGATAAGACTTTTCCAGTTTGGTGTGGCACCGTCGTGACACCGGCGGCAGGTTCAAGGCCACAACAACAAGCTGTTCCCAACCTCCACCCTTCCGTTTCTTCGTCTTATACACCCCACTGCCTTTCCTCCTATGTCGCTTCCCTTCACCTCGTTCCGACATACTCTTCGACCTCACCGAACAACCTGGGCGCACACAAGCTCTTCCAAGCCAAATCTCACCTCTCCGCGTTTACCAACCTCAAATCGCTCACCTTCACCGCGGTCTCGTTCCTCGCCTTTAGCCATGCAACCCTCAAGGCGTGTTTTGGTTCTCTCGCAGAGACTGTTCACGATCTGAAGCTGTCTATGTGTCTTTTAGACGAGGACAAGTTTTCCCCGTTCTTGAGGTTGTTCACCCGCCTCGAGTCACTCCGGGTCGACGGGAATACGTGGCATCCTTCTGTGTATAGTTTAAAGATGAAGACGTTTGAAAAGAACCAAATCACGTTACGCGGTTCGTTCACAGCCTCGAAATTCAGCGACAAGAACCAGGGAATGTTCGATTCCCTCGCAGCCGCGAAAATGGAGTATCACACCATCACCTTCGGTTACAACCACCACTCGACGGTCCCCAAGTTGAGCGTATTGCTCGCAAAATGTAAGGACCACCTTGAAACACTATCTCTCACTGCACTGGAGTGGAATCCAGGTCCCTTGGATGGTAAGTCATCGTTTTGTCTCTGATTCCTTCCCCAGCTAGGCTGGACTAACGAAACCCGAGTAGGTGATTTTCAGCCAAGACTTGTTCTGAGTCTCTCGCTTTGTAAGAAACTCGTTGAAATCCAGGCACTGTTCAACCACGCACACTTTGAAAGGATCACCCCAATTCTCAAGAGTGTGGTGTCTCCTCGCTTCAGGAAGCTGAGGCTCTTCCTCACCCCTCCCATGCCTACGACCGAGGTAGGAAGCTGGAAGAGATTGGACGAGGAGGTGACCGCGCTGGCGGAACGGGTCAATGCGACGGCTGTGACTGATACGTTGGAAGTGTTGTTTTCCTCCTACCCTACGACTGTTGGTGAACTGGTATTTTCGGACTTTGAGAGTGCTTTACCTCGTATTGCTTCAGACGCTCGTGTGTCGCTCCGGGTAGAGAACATCCCCTTTGCTTTGAAACAATGAGCTCTACAATTTCGTGCTGCTGAAATAAAATTACAAATCTCCCAGGTCTCTCAATACGGAGAGGATTCGATACTCTCTGTACTTCGATCTCTGATACTCTCGAGCGGTCTCCCACCAGTGGAGTACCGCAATGATTACTTGATAGGATCTATTTTTGTTCTTCGAATCGGTGTTCCATTCACCGCGTATCCCCACTGGAGCGCTATAAAATCCTCAACCCGTCTGTGCCATGGCCAAGGACTTGGGGATCCTTGACATGAGCAAATCCGTATCCTCCCAATGCCGAGCATTTTTTGCAACGCGGACGCGATCGGCAGAACGACAGACGGTGGACGTGCTGCCAGGGGTTGTCACTTGTGATCAGAGAATCAGCCGCTGGGCGGCGTTGGATCTATACCAATCAGAGTTAGGCTTTGGTCGAAAAGGACGGAATGCAGACAACTATTCGCACGGCCGATCTATTTCCCTCCCCCCGGCCGCCCGCGTTCGACAGACTGATTACGGGACCCGTCACCGTCTCCATGTCAAGAGCGCTGGCACTGTACGTTGAAGAGCGTTCACGTTTGTCCGTCGGTTCCCCAAGTGCAAGGCACGTACTGGCTACTACTCGGGATCTGTGCCTGTGCCAATAGAGATGGGTCAATTGGCCGTAAATTGAAGATGGGAGAGGAGTTTCGACTGAATGTCGATGGCTGTGGTCTGAAGCCTATCCGATCGATATTTAATGGGGACCTCGGGCTCTGTAGAAGTTTTGTGTTTGCATTCAGATGGTCCTTGTGGCCTATTTAGCGTCAAAATTGTCCAAATGACCGACCGCTCCCCCCTCTCTCTCTTGATTGCGGGAATACTTTCATCAGTTATGGGCGGTCGATAGGAATCCAGGCCCCTCCAAAATTCAAGCTCGGAACACCGAAAACCCGACTTTCTGTGGGGGCCACCGATACATCGTCGAGGTGTACGTGAACTCGATTTCCCCTTTCTCCTACGACAACCGTCCGCATGGTCGCGTCCGTCACATTTCACGATCTAGGAACCTCGAATTGGGTCCGACGGTTCCTGAACAGGGAGGGGGAGAGAGCAGAACACCCACGTGGGTTGTGAGTATGTAAGATAGAAACGATTCGGAAAGAAAGGAACCTCCGTTCTGTGGGTTACAAACGCCGAATCACTGAGCGGTTGTATATATTCAGACCCACAATGGTACCGGCCTTCTGGTCATCCGGGTCTTTCTCTCTCTCGCTCTCCCAGGTTCTCCACCCCACCCCGCCGCCACCTTCTTGTGCGATCCCTCCTGCTATATCCCTTGTTGGTTCTTCGCCAAGTATTCCAATTTCAACTTGTCAGCAATGGGGATGGATGTGGCTCAAGGTCATCTCTTTGGGACCGTTTTCGAAGCCATGCTCTATGGTCAGTCACTTTTAATCCCCCCTTCATGTATGTAATGCTTCCGCCTCGGTCCCGGTCAACACCCGAACTGCCATGTCATTTCGAATTTCAAATCCGTCATCTCCATCCGTTACGCGTTAACAACGGCCGCTGACCTCCAACCTTCCCTTCTCTGGGGTGTCCGGATTTTTCAGGCATATATTTCACCCTTTTCGTGATATGTATGTTCGTGTTCGATAACAAGAAGCGGTCGATGAACCAAGTGGTCAAGTACACCATGATCGCCATGTTCGTGCTCTCGACGGCTCACATCGTGAGTCGCCGCGTACCCTCCGATCGGTTTTCTTCATTTGCACCCGACTGATCGCCCTCCCCATCTTTTCATCAGGCTGGAACCATCCGGTGGGTTGCTATCATACATCGTCCAAACGAGAACAATTGATTTACATTTGTGATCGGTTTTTAGTTCGCTTCAAGAGGGTTTCTTTGATTGGCGACCAAGGACCCCAGAGAGCTACTTCAACAGCAAGGCGATCCCTTTAAACCTTGCCAACAAGTCTCTCTATGGCACCAATATGATCATTAGCGATGGTTTGATGGTATGAATGAAACCTATCCAAATTCCTTGTTGGGGTACTCACCAGGTTACCCGATGTAGATTTACCGCCTTTGGATAATCTACGGAAGGCGTTGGCTCGTCATCACCCTTCCAATCCTTTTGACCATGGCGACTGCTTGTATGTCTCCAACTTTCAAAGAAACCGATACCGAAACCTAACCAAAACCTACAGCATTAATCGCGGTGACGATCTGGGAATTCTCCAACCTTACACCTGGCCAATCCGCTTTCGCTGCGCGAGTCCAAAACATCGCTCCGGCCCTGCTCACTGTCCCGTTCGTGACCAACATCGTCATCACCGGTCTCATCGTCTGGAGGATCAAACAAGCCCAGGACACCACAAAGTTTACTTCGAACCATAGGTTGTACACACTCTATCGACGAGTGATCAGGAACACGATCGAGAGTTGTGCTCTCTATCCGTTCTTTTTGATGGTCGCTTTGATTTTGTATTGTCTGAAAGATAATGGCCAGGATATCGTGAGTGTCCATTCCGGATGATTCGTCGCTCCTCTCCCTTATCGCATTTTTCTTCTTCGTAGCTTACCGGTTCAATGGGCCAAGTCGTATCCATCGTTCCGACGTTAATGTGGCTCCAACACCGTCTCGGTTACAGTGCGCTCGGAAACGACGAAACTGTCACTCAGGTTTCCACACAAAAGACCATCGAGTTTAGCCCGAACTATAACATCGAGAGCACGAAGCTGGACACGATCACCACCCAGTCGTTTACGGATATCGAGGCCATCGCGGAGATTGGTAAAGAGGAGACTTCAACGCTCGGGTCGAGGGATGTTTTCCATGCTCAGTAAATTTCATTGGGCGTGTGCCATTCGATTATTCTCCCTTTCACTTCCCCCCCCTCCCCTCCTACCCTCGATTCGATATCTGTATGCGCTATCTCGATGCTTTGTTCTGTTTTCCCCCGCCTTCGATACTCGAAGTATCTCGGTACCCTCTCCGATGAAAAGAGTCATGTTGTGCGGTGTAGTAGGTTTTGTAGTTCTCTCTCGTGTAGAGTGTCTTGTCGTATTCCCCTTCCCCAGTTACCCCCCTTGTATTAGCTCCCTAGCTATAGTTGGTATCAGTTCGCGGTTACGGTTGTTTCTCTGTGAACATTTAGTCTATGTACAGCCCGTGTTTTGTCTCTCTTGGACTCCGAGTCAATCGATCGCATGAATACTCACGTGTACGTGTTTTTGCTGTTACCGGGAGAGAGGGCTGCTTGAGCGAGGAAGTAACCCTCGAGAAGACCGATGAGGACGACAGTATGGATGGGCATAATAAATCCCTCCCCCCTCACGCGAGCTTCCATTCCTATTCAACCTACGCAGACGCACATCTGACACCGAATTTGATATACTTTCTGCTGCTAGGCCTGGATTAGTGACGAACTATTGTCTGGTACGTGATCTTATCGCGTCGTGGGAAATATCAAGCACTTTGGGTTCCTTCCCCACAGAGCAGTTAAATATGTCAAGGACCCTCTCCTCCTCTTCAGCGGGTAACTTTTTTGAGTTTCCCTGCCGGAAGGACGATCTCGAACTGGTCCACTTCGTTTTCGCTGACCTCACGAAGTATGACCACCTTGAGAGCGAAGACGATCTCCTTTTGTGGGTCGTGAACTCCACGATGGGTTTCGGGATCGGATTAAAACGTGGGGGATTGACTCCCTTCTCCGAGCCCGGGCGAATCTGTCGCAGAGCCAAGGATGAGCTTGATAGTACCGTGGCAGCATAGTTCGGATCTCGCAGTTTGGAGAGAAGTATTGGATGCCGAACGAGGACACCGTCCCTGGTTTATCGGTCGAGGTTGAAGTGGGGGTAAGGAAGATAGCGATGAGTCGGTTGAAGCCTTTTGCGAATTTCAGATGCTCTTCTCGGGTTAATATGTCGGATGGATTAAGGAAGATGATCGATCGCCGCCGGGTTCCCTCCGAACACATCTTGGGCGAATGCATTCGCGATCGCAAACGGATACACTCTTTCAAAATGGATGGTAACGATAACTTGTCAACAAGCTATTTCAAGGGCCCATATACATACATCACTGTCGCGGCTTCACCTCAACAGAGCAGAGACTAGGTTGCTGTGTGGAGTAAAAACACTTGAATTCGGGGTCAAATCCTGAGAACGAAAAAGTCATTAATCGCACGCCGATTACACAGTCATATGTCCACTGACCGAACTCTTGGGAGAGCATTTTACGAGTTTTCTCATCTTTCTCCGTAGGTTTGACTGAATCCTTTGAGCCCTCGACGACCTCCTCCCCCGTTGATCCATCATTGATGAATGTCCCATGTAACCTCTGTGTGACAAACAAGAAGTCCATCGCCATTGGATCCGAACCGCGCGGATCGATGTCGCCGCAATAACCGTGGTCGAGCGAGAGTCGCGTCAGGTGCTGCACAACAGCATAACCTTTGGAGGGGTCCTCGGCGAGGTCTATGCCATGTTTTTGCTTGATCCAAGAGGAACTCTTTGAGAAAGAGATGAAGAATCCGCCGATGATGCATTCACGGGTCCTGGAGCTATCATGGGCCGACGGAGGAAGACCCGGCATATTTGATAAAGAGGGTATTGTTGTAGATGGGCTCTTTGGGTCAGAGGGCACGGCTGTGGACGACGTAGTCGGTAAATCCTCGAGCGTCGACGCGGATGATATATGGGGCACTTCGTACGAGGCCGAAAAGTCGCGTGGTGTGGATGAGGCGTCTGGAGGGGTGGGCGGAAGCGGGCTCAGTGCGCGAGAAATGGAAGGCGGGTACTGGGGGATGTCGGAAAGAAGTGGCTACATAATCTTATATCGAAAACAGAACAAAAGGGTGAAGAAGTGCGGGGCCCTACATGGAAAACAAAGATAACGGGTATACCAGACACGGACGCAGCGAGGTAGAAGAATAAAGGTCATGGTGATGGTTGCGAGAGGTGCGCAATGACAGTGGAGATTCCACGGCTAACATCACTCATGGAGAAAGCTCGGTTCATCCCTCCAGCTTCTGGCCAAAGGGATGTTCAATGTCTCAGATGCCATGAATGGAGGCGTGGACCAACCGTGGGTCAATCAACTCCATGCCGATCCTTCGCACGTTTTGCCTGTGCCAGTCTCATAAAAAGATCGCTTCAGAAGCAATGCACTGAATGCGGGTTTTCCGGCCGTCTTCTGGTTTCCCATTCACGTCGGACTCGGGAAGCGCACCAGGTCCATGTTCCCTCCGATCACAGGGCCAGTTCCGGTGTTCCGATCAAGGCACGACGAACGTCAACCGGGGGTTGGAATGATCCACGCTAGAGGTCCAAATAAGCGCCAAAATACCCTCACCCACCGCCGCTGAGTCTGAAATGACACCTCCGGTCCTTTCTTTTCGTGAAAGAGTCATATCCGTGTATGAACAAATATTCGAGGACTTTTTAAGGAAGGCGCAGTGACCCCAGCCGCTCAGCCAGGTCGTCGACAGGGACGAATCTCGGTCGCTGGCACTCTTGAGCGGTCCAAATTGCAGAGAGCTGTTATAACTAAGATAAAATAAGTACAATAATTAAATAAGCTGGTGCTACTTTTCCTGATGACGACAGATATGTTATAATGCATAGGGCTGCCAGCGGCAGAGCCCGGGACATAGACGGTCAACCCAGGGTTGATCGTAACCATAATTGAGCAGATGTACAGACGAGGGAAGAAGTTGGTAAGGTCAAATAGCATGTATGAGCATTGTACGAGTAGCTACGAAGTAAAGGTACAGGGAGGATGCAGAGATTACAAAGCATAGAGGGGAATAGGGAATAGGAGTCCGGGCGCGTGAGGTCGCGGCCGCGCAAAAGTTTGCGTTTTGGGCAGGACGGAAGCAAAAAACCTTCCACAAAACTCGGTACTCTACGAGTCCCGGGAATTACCTAGTGTTACAGATAGTCGCCAGAGACTGTACACACTACACACATACAGATAATGCACATGAAACAATACAGTAACGAATGCACCCACTAAGAACAAGAAAACAAAGAGTCTACAACATGAAAAGCGCGATAACACACATAAACGCCAGAAAAAGCGGGGGAGATGGTTGGGCTACCTCATCGTCTTTCTGTAGTGTGGGAGTTGATCATCTGGCTGTAATACGGAGGCAATAAATCATCGGTGTTTTCAGAAGCGAAATTGACCCATCTGGGGTCCTGCTCCTGACCCTCCGCTCGACGATCCTGCCCCCTTGGGACTGGTCCGGAGTCCCGCTCCGGATTATGTATCACCAACCCTAAATCCGATCGATACCGGCTCCGGGGAGGACCAGCGCGCCTTGGAGAGGTGTGGCCAGCGGAATACGAAGGGTGGGTGGAAGAAACAGCGGGATACCGCGTGATCGTGATGTTAGGAAAAGGTGGGAGGGGGATCGGAGAATTCATTGCGTGACTATTTTCATCTTCAGCTCGTAGGGCTTCCTGTGGAAGAATAGCCGCCCTTTTTCGCCGTCGACAATACCACGAGTCGAATCTGAGCACGATAACGATGATAAGACAACAGATAGCAGCAACCATTGCTGCAATGGTGCCTCCACTTAATCTAAGAAGCAGCACAGGTCAACACGGACGGTGGAGCACTGAAGGCGATAACTGCCACTCACGATGATGGAGGAGGGATCGAACCATTGTCGGCGTTCGTGTCATTACTGGGCAGAGTGACAGAAGTTCGTCGATTGTGACGTCAGACGACAAGGTTGGATAGTATACTCACGATGATCTCCAAAAAACGGCATAATCAATGCTGAGGGTCTGACCCGAAAACGGTGCATTCATAACCGTCAAAGTATGGTTCCCTGGGTCCAACCCGCTGGCTTGGTATAAGATAATTTGTGGAGAGAATCTCTGCCTCGTAGCGTTCAACATCTTCGGTGGACCGCCATCGAGTTGGACCGTAAAAGCACCGGCAGATGGTCCGACCGCACCGTATAACTCCACATGAAACCCTATCGCAATCCTAGTATCAACGACGAGTAATCTCGGGACAGCGAATGCAAGAAATCACCCTAAAGTGTTCCGTCACAATAAATTCTCAGACAAAGGTCCAAGCGCACTCACTTCGAATGTGTAATTCACGTATGCTTCACCCAATGATGTTGTGCTTCGGGATCGACACGGTTAGCGCCACTGTCTGACGGCATAAGTTCTGAGAATGTGCTCACTGTCCGGTGTTACCGTCGTAGCTGTAAAGGTTCTCTGGGTTGGTTTCCCACCCAGATAAGGAATACTGAAAAGCGCCGGGGATGTCCTGCTCCTTGACGTCCTGGTAATCATCTGGAACCTCCATTTGATAAACGATCTATCGCCAACGGTTCCAACGCCCAGTGAGCTTCCAACAGAACGTCTGAATTAAACTATCAAGGTCCTCACCGAATCCACGTCCAGATACGTCTTCATGGCGTTCGTTGGCCAATTAGTAATCGATACCGTATGCGGTTGGGTACCGTCCAAGTCGGAGTCGGTAGTGAAAAGGACCTGCTGGAACTTATCCTCGTTGGAGAAGCCATTATTCGTGTAGACAGTTCCGTCCAATGTGATGTTATACATCCCATGATTTCCTCTCTTCGCGCCAAAAATCCATATTCTGGTCCCGGTGAAGGTGAAAGTAGCGGAGGCATGGCACATCGTCGTCAACGTGAACGTCCCACCGTTATCATACCTAAACTCACCGGTAATAACTGGCATCAGAAATTGCCAAAAAAAAAAAAAAACCAAGTCGAGAGAACGCGAGGTCACTCACGATTGCCAGAGGGGATCCGTGGTCTGTCCAGGAGTCCACGCCTCAGGGGGTGAGTATTCAATCAGAGGACTGACGTCGTCCAAAGTCACATTCACTAAGTGAACCATCGAGGTGATCTCCGCGTGAAGGAACTGAACACACAAGACCAAGTGAATGGAGGATGCGCAAGGGCTGTGGCGTGTGTACTGAGAGGGAAGGCCAGCCTCAAAGTCAAAGCTGGAAGCAAGCTGGGCCGGAAGGGAGAGGATTGACGAGGGGCAATTGCGTTCCAGCCTCATCCTACCATAGGGAGTATATAAAAGACGAGAGATCCGAACCGCCTCGTCCCCTACTAGCGTGGGCGCTGAGCCATGACCGCTGACCGCTGGGAAAAAAAAAAAAAAAAACCGCTTCATCGAGGCAGAGCTCTATTCTCCATCTGGGTAGAGGGGATTTAGGAGATGACCACCACTCCAGCAACTAAACCATCCGGTTGATCCAGTTTTGGCCGCAGCTCTGAGTCGTGGCAGATTACCGCTGGACTGAGCCGTCGATCGAGGACGTTTCACTCTATGTCGTATCCGTCTCCGTGGCGGGAGAACGCTCGGTGGCCGGATCGCTCTCCCCCCTGGTAAACTAGCGTTGCGTTAGTTCATGCAATGACGTGATGGAATACAAAGAGTCAACAATTAGGATTGTTGCACTGACCGTCCTCTATTATCATGTTGACCGACATCTAGCTCCCACGTCTTTGATGTATCAACGAGCGACTGTCCATAAGGCTAGATCCACTTCTAAATGTATTCTCGAGCCCTTCAAGGAAGTCATCAGGACCCCGACCGTTACGTCGTTTATTTCATTGCCTCCAAACCCCTCATCTAGGACATTAAAACTACACCGTTTATTCGACTAAAAATTATCTTGAGCACTTCGCAATGGGTCGGACATGGTTTCAGAGCTTTTCCTCTTTGACCCCCGTCTTTGAAATCTTCTCGCTACTGCTCCAACGCTAGGACATCTGGGCAGGAGAGCCGTTCGTCCAAGATAATATTGACGGGGGCGTCGGTTCCCACCGCCCGTGCGTGATCTTCATTGGAACCAATGATCAAGACTGCAGCGACAAGCCATAGCTTTTCTCCCTCGAGCCGCTGCTATGTATCCTTAGTGTGGGTAGATTATATGACAACACCTCAAATATAGCTTAACGGACCTCCACTAGTGGTACCCTTCTACGACGGATATTCAAGTCCCTAGTCCTGGGGACAGTCACCCAGTGTTCATAAGGCCAAGCACACCGTGTACACTTGGCCATCAGCGGATGAATATCCGCGGCCCTTTAAGGTAACTGTCAGGACCCCATCCATTGCGTCGGGTCGCGGATTATTATTGAATTATTCCACCCTCGTCCAGCTTGTACGCGTCGGTAGACCGATCACGTGTTCTCGAGTCATTTTATCGTTCGATTATTTTCGCTTGTCTCCTCACAACGTTATCGTTCTGTGAGGAGTACGTGTTTCTATTCAATTGATTCCCTTTTATATCTTAGACTAATATGTCAGTAGTTCCATCTTACTCGACGTTCGTCTAGCACCTCCGACAATTGGGTGTGTTGAGCAGCGTGTGGTATATTCTATATACTACAATGGTACTCTAGTCTTACCTTGGAGAGGGAAGAGGGGAGTG
>Ga0307512_10003901_pt1 | contig 16741 bp, 13 predicted proteins | sample 14_EM_MG_FD_200267 | JGI IMG/M metagenome (GOLD analysis project Ga0307512, IMG submission 200267) | Populus trichocarpa ectomycorrhiza microbial communities from riparian zone in the Pacific Northwest, United States - 14_EM | ecosystem: Host-associated > Plants > Roots > Unclassified | place...
CTCGATTAATTCCACGGGCCTTGAAGTTAATGACCATGTAAACCTTCAGTGACCATCATATTAGCAACCACAGGGCTCGAACCTGAGACCACAGGGAGAGTAAACCTCTTAGTCTCAAACTCTTACCACTGGGCCACCTACTAGATGGTTAGGAGAGACTTAATCTTTGTTGACGTGTAACGTGTTATGATATCTTTATTGCTAAATAAAAAAAAGAAAAAGAAAAAAAAGACAAAACTGATAAGGACTAGTTAATTAGATTCTGAAACTATAGGGACTATGCAATTCATTTTAGAAGACTAAAGGGACTAATTTGTAATTTATCATGTAAGAACGCGGGTAAAGAAGGAAAAGAAAAAAGAAAAGCGAGAAAGAAAGGGAGGAGTGTCTCTGTTTGGATTGTTTGTTGGTTGGTTTTTATTCTTCCGTGAGTTTTTGTGGAGAGGAGGACACTACGCCCTCTTTTTCTCTCTTTCTCCTCCTCTCTAAAAAATAAATAAACAAAGAAAAAAAAGAAAACAACTAAGCATACTCTCTCTTTCTCCCTCTAAAACACTCTCCCCTTCACTTAAAAAACACAAATTCTTGGTTTTTTGGAGGGTTTGATAGAGTGACAGCTTTTGTGTATTTGTTGGAATGGGGATTCTGGAAAAGAATGGTAAAGTGTCAGTTTCGTAATATACAGAACGATCAGAGTAAGAAATGGATTTTGATGCCGGAATTCCGATGTCTCGTAGTGGTGTTGGTCTACCAGCTGTAACCGAGGGAACTTCTATGTCACCGTCTTTAAGCGAAGGTTCTCGTTTTCTTTCTTTTCTTTCTCTCTGTTTTTTTTTTAATAATAATAATAATAGTAGTAGTAGTAGTAAAAAAAATATATATTAGGAATTAGGTTTGTGTGGTATTTCATTGAAAATAAAATTCATGCAGAAAAGAAGAGAGAGAAAAAAAATGCAATTCACGTGTTGCTTGCCTTGGTGGTGCTAGTTGGGAATTCTCTGTTTTACCCTCTGTCTGTCGTAGATTTTGCTTGATCGTGTCTGAATTTGTTCAATTTCCAGCTTGTTTCTGTATAAAAACATAGGTTTCGTTTTTTTTTTATTTTAAATCTTGTAGGTAGGAAGAAATTCTGGTTTTTGTCGGTGCTTTTACTTTGTTTGGTTAAACGGTCGGAATTCTTACCTCTGTTTTAATCACTGTAACATTTTTTTTTTAATGTTTTGCATGTAATGAATGACAACAATTTCAACTTTTCAAGAATCTAACAAGTTTGTTTTTCTTTATTATGCAAAATCCCAAGTATTTATCCCTCACTGAAAACTTTTCTCAATTTTTGGACCCTTTACTTTCTAATTGAAGCAACTCTACTTATTAGAGACAGCGAAAACAGAATTCTAGAGATTATAGGAGGAGATTATGGAGAAAATGATTGTTGGGAAATTATTCTCCGTTTCTCCTTGATTGATATTTCTCATAGATGTTTGAACTCAGTTATCCAGTTTCATTTTCAGATGCAATGTGGCAAATGAACCTGAGATCGAGTGAAACAATGGAAGCTGGGCCATATCCTGAGCGTCCTGGAGAGCCAGATTGTTCATATTATATAAGAACAGGCCTCTGTAGATTTGGGGCTACATGCCGATTTAATCACCCCCCTAATCGGAAGCTGGTATGAGCTGCAGTGTTCTTGGAACACAAACACTACTGTAATTTTACTACATTTTCAATTAGATTCTTAGCTTGAATCAATGAAGGCAATTGAACTGAGCACCTGAGTCTTTGCAGATTGTGATTTCTGGCTTATTTTTATAGAAATGTTATACAATTATTACATAAATTTCTATTTGGTTGTTTACAATCAGCATTAACAATTATATATACTTAACTGTACTTATGTACTAGATTTCAGTGGTTCTATTATCAAATAATGTTTCTGAATGTAGTCTGCTTGTAAAAGATAATTTACTGGTAAGTTAAAGCAAAATGCATTGAACTCCCCTATTAGGGAAGTATAGTCAACATCCTAGAGAAAGCTTTCTGAATTTTCTATTTTCCTTTGGGGTGTATTTGTTTGCTTTTCCCTTGTCAGTCTATCACACATCCACACACCTAGCTGTGCATGTGTTTCTTTGTCTGATTGAATGCAGACATATCCAATAATGAATGGTTGGATGTGGGAATGGGGGGATTTTTTGTATTGACAATTGTTTTCCATATGCATATATATTGGTGAGAATGTAAATGGTGACCTGCATGGAGATGCACAATCGCAATGCATGTTTTGGCATGCTCATTTTCACTTAGCATTTTTAATATTTACGTTTCCTTGTTATACAAAAAAAATCACATAAGATTGATATTTTGAACTATGATCTGTTGAGTTCCAGGCAATTGCAGCAGCCAGGATGAAGGGGGAATTTCCAGAAAGAATAGGACAACCAGAATGCCAGGTATATTCTGTGTCAACTGTTTATTAGCTTGTTTTATGTAGACTTCATTTTCAAATTTACCATCTTCAAGAACTGTGTCACTTACTTTACCACGAGGAATTAATATCAGAAAACTGTGTTTGTTCCTTTCGTTATTGTAAAGGAAAAGGGAATTGATCTGAATCCTACCATTGTATCAGTGGGAATGATAGTTGTCTCAGTGGGAAACTACTATTTAGTATTCTTTAGTTCTCTCTTCATAAAAACTAGCTGTTTGGTAGATCTTATTCAATGTAGTTATCACAATACTCATCATAATTGCAAAACTGAGGGACTGGGCCAAACGAGTTTGACTTTACCTTTTTGTTCAAAGTAACTTTCATCAGTTCACTTTACTCTGATGTGAATGTTTTGAAGCAATTCATCAGGTGTGGCCCCCATACCCTCCTCACATGTTTTTGAAGTTTTGTAATTAACAGTAAATGAGGACATGAATTTTTTTGTGTGAAGCTTTTCATTTGTATTTGCTGTGGCGAAACCTGTATTTTGTTTTAAGGATTAGGTTTCCATAAGCCCTTGAGAGATGCTATTTATCTCACATGGATATTTAACTTCTCTTTTGTATGGTTCTAAAGTCTTCCGATGTATGACCATGAGCTGGTTTACCTAACATGTTCTGTTGTCCAAAATCCCCTGGTTTTCTAGTTGTTTGGGTTGTGTCTTGGAGAATTGTTTCGTCAAGTTTGGGATTTCGAAGTGTCTTTATAGGAAGCTTAATTCTTTGACTGTTTACAGTGTAATAGTTGTGTCAAATGACTCAATATGAATGTACATATTCTAGTTGATTTTTAAACCTTCTCTCTTACAAATGTCCTGGCTGGGTCCTTGTCTGATTCCTGACCATTCTGCCACTTAGATCTTATCCCACCATGCAAGACTTTTTCATGACATATTTTTCCTTCATAAATTATCTGGAAAGATATGGTTAGTTGAAGCTTTTGGAAGGTTTAAAAAGATTATGGGAATGCCTACCACCTACTAATTGCTGGACATCTCCTAAGTGATATATGTTAGATGACATATTAGACGGAAATTATAGAATTAGAAAGGTTGATGGCCTGAAAATATATGCAAATAAAGAAGATTAACTGGTACTCTCCATTTCCTTTATGCTTTCACAATAGAGATGGACTAATTTCCAACAATCACAATGAAAGACCAAAAATGATGTTGATGACTGAGTCAATATTTGTTAGTTGTATAATTGCAAACCATGATCTTTTACTTACCGATAGTTATCAGGATTCACACTTTATTTCGAGTACTGAGTTGGTCAGGTAATTGAAAATTTATGATAAATCATTAATTCACTATTTTTTTCAGAATGAGTGATAGAAGATTGTGGTACAAGTTAAATTCAGCCTGTGGTGCTTGAAGTTCTAGTTCATAGATCTGATATGGTGATGTTGAACCAATCAAAATTTAGGACTATTATTCACTTATTTGATATTTTTTTTTTGATCAGTTAGAATTTTTAGTTGTTCTTATCTAATCATTTGAGGACTTAGGTGTTAACTAGAAGTTCATTTCATTTTCTTACTAGTAGAGTTTTGTTGTGAGTTTGGGAAGTCCTATTCCTAATGGTTAAAGGGTGTTGTCTGAGTTCTTGGTGTTTTCTAAGAGACTAAGAGCTCTGATTTTATATTTTAGATAGCCTTGTTGATGATTCAGAATTGATGTCAAGATCTCTTTCTCTTCTCTCTACTACAATTCTTGTTGGTTTCTCTCCTTTCTCTTGTTTTGTGTCCTCTCTCCTCTCCTTCCTAATGTCCACTATCTTGTTTTATGCCATCAGGGATTTTTTTATCCCTTTTTTTTGGGTATCTTGTAAGTCATAGCAATTTCGTTTTCTTGTAATTTTTTGTTTGTAAAACTAATTTTGTACTTCAATTGCTCTCCAGTACTACTTGAAGACAGGAACTTGCAAGTTTGGGGCCACGTGCAAGTTTCATCACCCTAGAGACAAGGCTGGGATTTCTGGAAGAGTGTCTTTAAATATTTTGGGCTATCCACTCCAACCGGTATGGGCCTTTTACTTTTTAACTCAATTAAATAATTGTATGTTTTTTGTTACTTGATGTATTTGATTGATCTTCTATCTCCATTTCTATTCACTCTTGTTGATGATTCTTTGAGTAGAACTATTTGTAAAGGCACATAGAGGAATCTTGTGAAGGCTTTTCATGCTGGCATTTGTACTATGGCATTTCATTAGCAGTTTCCAATTTTCCTATATGATCATTCAGATGGTTTCTTGAATATGTTTTCCCTGCCACAAATCTTTGAGAAAGTTTCTAGAGTGAAGAATAACACATGCAAAAAATGTTTAACAGGCATTCACCTATTGTCAAAGTCTCCCTCAATTTTATTTATCTGCTTGATGTGTCATTTGAAGATGGCGTTTAGATCATTTAAGGGGTCCTCTGCATCTTTGTTTTTTGGATTCTGTGGTTGAAGAGGTCCTTGAACCTTGTCTTTAGCCAGTCAAATTTGGAAAGTTTGATACTCTCTATGATCAATGTACTTGGGCCGGAGGTATTTTCTTAGGAGCTTTAGAGGAATTTCTAGCTGACATTTAGAGAGAATGGAGTGGTGTTTTTGATAGTGCCTTTTATTGTTGTGGAGAATCCCTTATAATCATAATGTATATCATTTTCTTTTCTTTACGAATAAAACTTATTCTAAACAAACAAACAATCAAATAATTATGATAACATTTTGACATTATAGTCTAACATACGTTTGTTTGCTTCCTAGCTTCTTTTCTTTTCTCTTTTTTTTTTTTTCACTTTTGTGGGCATAAAAGACTAGGAATCTCATTTTGACGTTTTTATCCTGAAGAAATTAGGACACATGCATTGCTGTGTAGACATTCAATAATTATCATGTAGCATATAATTGATGAGAAGTGCAAAATTTTGACCAAATTATCTAGATACAATTTTAACATAAATTATTGCAGTCCATTCAATAGGGCTGACAATGTGAAAACAAAAGTGAGAGGTAAATTGGAAGCTAATTGCAAGAGTAAAAAGAAATTAAGATACGAAGAATCTATAAATTTATGGAGAAAAGCCAAAGAAATGTCTAGGAGAGCTTGGTGGACTCTTAGGTGTCAATTTTCTTGTTTTTACTTTTAAGACTTTCAAATTTACTAATCTCCGTACTTCTTCCATTAGTTTTATATTTTTGCACTATCTATGTCCAAGGGCTTTCTTGGAAATGAATGGGAGATATTTCATGTTGAAAACTGTTTGAGGGTTCCTTATGCAAACCTATAGATTGGAGTAGTGAATGCCCGTCGGGTCAAACACCTAGAAACTTGTCTGATCTAACAGGGGGTTACTTAAGTGGGCCAACAGGTGAAATATATGATCGTTACTGCCTGTTAAGTACCGGTGACATCAATAATTTTTATATTGATATTTCCAAAGAGCATGAGTACAAGAATCTTTGTCGTGTAATGAACAAGCTGCAGTGTCAGGCCTTTAAAATCAACTGTGATTGGTTGAAATATATTTTAGATTATGAGAACTCATTAGTTTCATATGGTTATCTCATGCCTCGAACTAAGATTAAAGATTTGGCTTGTTTTAAGTTTGTAGCATTCAAATCTGCAATGCTTCTGTTGGAATAAATAATGTCTTTGTTCATTTGTGGGATGTGTTTGCCTTGCAAATCTCCTGTCTCCCCACTTCTATATTGTGTGTTCTTCCTAGGATGAATTGCATTTTTTTTCTTCATTTCTCTTTTCTTTTATTTCCTGCAGAATGAGATCGAGTGTGCTTATTACTTAAGAACAGGACAGTGCAAGTTTGGTAGCACTTGTAAATTTCACCATCCTCAGCCAACTAATATGATGGTTCCACTGCGTGGCTCTCCTATTTACCCTACTGTCAGCTCTCCAACTACCCCTGGTCAACAATCCTATCCAGGAGGACTTGCAACAACCTGGTCAAGGGCATCTTTTATTACTAGCCCACGCTGGCAAGCTCCTTCAAGTTATACACCTTTGATTCTACCTCAGGGAGTCGTGTCAGTCCCTGGCTGGAATGCATACAGTGTAAGCTGCTCTTTATCTTTTGTCAGAGAATGCAATTAAGAACAGTTTTTGGGTTAAATTGGAGGCTATTGGGCGTAGACCACACAATGAGGCACCTCCCTTAATCTCTCAAATCCCGGGCATGGACTGGTTTTTATCCTAGGTCACTTGGTATGCTACCTGATGATTTTGCCAGGAAGAAAATTTTGCCTCCCCTTTTAATATTATGGTAAATTCAGTCTCTTGAAAAAGATTTCAATCTGATGCATAAAATTTTCCTTCTATCCCCAAAGATTCTGAAACATATTTTAGCCCTCAAGGATGCAAAGTTTTTTCCTTCCTTAAAAAGATTATAGTTTCATCCCTAAGAAGGAAAGTTTTGTTTGTTCCATCCCTAAAAGAGATATTTATTAACATTTTTAAGTGCTTTCTTCTACTACCCAACAACTACAACAAAGTCTCAATCCCAAACTAGTCGGGGTTGGCTTTATGTATCCTCCTGCACCATTTCACTTGATCACAAACCAAATCCACCTCAATATTAAATGAAATTTCTTTGCCCCTCCAAGTCTTAAATCTTGGGTCCACAGTTGTTTCCACTAACAAATATTGCTGACTTCATTAGCTCATGTCTTTTGCATATGTCAAAAAGGTCCTTCAGTCATGGTACTTAGTTTTTGATGTTGCTCAGGTTGCACATTGATTTCTTTTTGGGACTTAATTTTCTTTTCCTTTTCTTTTCATACATTAAATTTATTCAACTCTTTGTACAAGTTGCTAGTTGTATATAAATAGTGATTAGAGGCTTTACTTCCAATTATGATTGGAATAATGTTTTGGTAGCCTTATACAGATATTTTCTTTGTTCTGCTGAAAATTCTGGTAATTTTATTTTCTGGGTCAAAATGCCATTCAACCTTTTGGCATGTAAGAATCAGCTGCCCAGTAGTTTGCACTAGGGGATGAGTCTGGAGCTGAAGCTTAGTCAAAGTTGATTGGAGTTGGCTGGTGATGATGGCTGCATGGCTACTCATTGTGGTGATGGAGTGACTCTGCTTATTTGGGGTAAAAGGTGCTGGTGTTTGTTTTGGGGTAATGGTGATCTTGGACTTGGAGGTGGGTGTTTTTGGTAATTTTAATGATAGATGTTATGACAGAGTGCTGAAAACAATAGGAAAGTTGATTGAGTGAAATTTCAATATTTCACGTGCACAGAGGCGACACTTAGGTCATTCATAAGAGCACCATGCCCCCAAGCTCATTGTAGTCCCTGAAAGTTGTTATATTTTTCACACCCTGTAATTTTCTAATTTGCCCCCTCCTAAAATTGTAGTTCTTTTCTTATGTCCTAACATATCTAATTCCTCTGACCACCAACAATTTCCCAACAATTTTTACTCACGCACCGGCACTGCTTGTGCGATTAATTTGTGTTATTTTAGAGGTGTTTAGTGGTGTGCTATGCTTTCAGAATGAAATAGCCAAACAGGGGCACAGTTTTTCTGCTTCAAGAGGAAATCTTGCATTTTAATGCATGACATAGTCCAATTTTGGGATTACAAATTGCAGGGAAGTTTCTAATATATGCAGCCATAGCTGTGAATGTATGAAAGTGTCAAGATTTCCAAAGAACAAAATAAAATGGCAAAGTAAATGTTTCCAAAAAAGTGTGACCAATCTTTTAGCTAATGCATTTGAACTAAGCTTCCTCTGAAAATTTTGGTACCTGTGTGTGGAGTTGAAACAAGGCCTGCAAATACACCATCCATCCTGATCTCTAAGGTTGGTTGTGTTCAATAAGTACATTTCCAGATGTTTCTAATTTTATTTTGGGCTGTGCTCCAACGAATGGATTGGTGGTAGGCTCTGACATCTGCATTTATGGCTGCATCAAAGGCATAATGAATTTTTCTCAATGCACTTTTGTTTTGCAGTTGATATGTAAGCTTTCTGCATGCATGAGTTGAGTATCAAGAAATGTGACTTGCTTGTTGGTCAATTTTCCAGGGTCAGCTTGGGTCGGTATCATCTCCAGAGAGTCAGCAACAAACAGGAAACAGTCAGATATATGGAACCTCACGCCACAGTGAATCAGTTAATGCAGGATCTCAAGGGACATTTTCCCCATACCGTTCTGGCTCTGCCCCCTTGGGATTTTATGCCTTGCAAAGAGAGAGTGTTTTTCCTGAGAGACCTGGTCAGCCTGAATGCCAGTTTTACATGAAGACTGGAGACTGTAAGTTCGGTGCAGTTTGTAGATTCCATCATCCAAGGGAGAGACTAATTCCTGCTCCAGACTGTGTCTTGAGTCCAATTGGGCTGCCTTTACGTCCAGTGAGTTCATTTTTCATCATCCCTTTTTTCTTACCATCTAATTATCTCCATTTAGTTTATGTGAAGTGCTTTTACCAAAACCTGAGCTTAGGAGGAGGAAAAACTGAGCTTCAAAATCGTAGGAGTCACACTTAAGAGAGATTGTGTTTCAATTGCAAAACAAAATTGCTTCCTAGAAGAAAGACTTAGATTCCTATATAAGAAAATAATAGTAATCCTATTTAGAATAGAAAAACCTTAATAGAGCTAATTACATTAGCACTAATAAATATTAAATAGAAAATAAAACCTAGAGCTATAACATTACAAATTTTCCAGCAAACCTGGAAATTACCAAAATACCTTTGCATTCTATAATTTAAATAAAAACATATTAATTTATTTTTCTGTTGCGTGCATCTTAAAAAGCAAATGGTAACAAATCAAATTCTTTTATCAAAATGGAGTTTTAATTCCCACTCAATATGTAAACAATATGATTGAAATTGCACTTCTGCTCACCCTACAAATAGGGTCTCCAATAAAAAGACCAAAAAAATCTAGGACAATATGGTGAGGTAGTGACACACTCTAGGTGCTGTAAAGAGAAATGAAGTGTCAAAAATCAGCTAAGCACATTTAAAAAAAGAAAGAAAGAACGAAAGGAAAACATAAACCACCTTATTAGATCAATTTTTCCCACACAAATCAATGACAGAAGTAAAAGTTTTTCTTTGTAGTGGTTGGAGTCGACAGAATTGAAAGTCTTAAAAGCACCTAAGACAATTGAAAGTCTTAAAAGCACCTAAGACGAGGTTGCATTAGAAGCTTAATTGAAGCTTTGGTATCTTAAAGTTTTTGATTCTTTAACACTTCAAAATGATGAAACAAAGATTCAATATGAGAGCGCACAAAGTAAAAGAGATAGATATTAGGAGAGACACTAAATTTATAGTGGTTCAGCCAATCTTTCCTACTCCACTTTTTAAATCACCGTTCAAGTATTCACTAACAATTCAAGGTTTTTTTACGGGTGAGATCTTACCGATACACTAATTTTTTTCACAGGTTCAAGATTAAAAACCCCTTCAATCTCAATCTTTTTCAAGGATCAAGATCTTAACTTTTCAATAGCTCACAAACGAAGTTTTCCAAGTGATTCAAGTGCCACTTATGCTTTCACAATGAATAATCTCTCACAAATATTTGTCACACCTCACAATAAAAAGAGGATTACAATGAATTAAACTCAAGTTTCTATAAAAAGTAATCTAGCTTAAGAATGTAAAAGAGATGATTGATGCAAATAAATTTCAAAGCTTTAAAAGGATTATGGAAGTGATGAAAGTTTTTTAGATTAAAGAGTTGGCTAGCATTAAACATATATTCAGTAGTATTTATAGGCAAAAATGGTGTTCTTAGTCGTTACTCACTAATCAAAATTTGGAGTTCAACATTTTGAATTTTTAAGGTATTCCATCTTTTTAAAAATGGTCAGGTAACATTTTGAATAGGAGAAGGGTTTTTCTTGTAAATGAACCAAGTACAAAGAAAGTAGTTAAAGACAGAGAATGCTATTTGGAAATCAGTTTATTGACTTGATTCAAAATAGTATGTACAAGGTTCCTATTTAAAAGAGAATACAAGGCATGAAATCAAGAACCAAATCAAATCATATATTCTAATTAGAAGTGACCTTTAATTTATAGGAGTTAATTAATATCAAATCCATTTCTTAATTTATAGACAACCTAATATAAAATCTTCTATTTTATAACGCTCCTCCTCAAGCTGACTTTAAGACATCTTCCATTGCTAGCTTGTCGATCAAGTAGTCAAATTGAATCATGTGAAGCCCTATTTGTAAGTGCATCAACAACTTGCTCGGTAGTTGGAACATATAGCATGCAAATCATTCTACTATCAATTTTTTCTTTGATAAAGTGTTTATCAACTTCCATGTGCTTGTGCTTTGTTCTATCATGAAGATATAGATTATAAGCAATTGAGATGACCGACTTATTGTCGCAACATACCTTTATGGGCGAGGAGTTAAGAATTTTCAAGTATTCTAACAACCTTTTAATCCACACAACTTCACAAATTCCTTGTGCAATTGCTCTAAACTCAGCTTATGCACTACTCCTTGCCACAACATTTTGTTTTTTGCTTTGCAAAGTCACTAAATTCCCTCTAACATAGGTACGATAACTGGAAGTTCATCATCTATCAGTTATACTTCCAGTCCAATTTGTATTGGAGTAGACTTTAACCTGTAAATGTCCATGTTTCTTAAACAACAAACCTTTTCCAGGAGTCCCTTTACCTCAAAATTCTATTAACGACATCAAAGTGTTCCATGCCAGGTGAATGTATGAATTGGCTGACCATACTTGCTACAAAGGCTATATCTACGCATGTTGGGCCAAATAAATTAATTTGCCCACGAGTCGTTGGTATTGCTCTCGATTCACCTCTTCTTCAGTTTTGGCAGGTTAGAGCTTCAAGTTGGCTTCAATTGGTGTTTCAATTGATTTGCATCCCAATAGCCCTGTTTCATAAAGTAATTCAAATACATATTTTTTGTTGAGTGACAAATATAACTTCCTTAGAATTGACAAATTCCATTACATGAAAATATTTTGAAGCACCTGAATCCTCGACCTTAAAATCCCCAACAAGTTTTTTTTAAGTCTTTCTAGCTCGACATTTTCATCACCTGTCAGGATTATGTCATCTACATAAACAATCAAGATAGCAATTTTCTTTTAAATATTGAGTCTAGCTAGGATCTTGTAAATCCAGAAGTCCTTTGTTTTCTTGTACTAGTTGTAGCCCTCTTTAGATTTCCATTCATAATCATTGAACAAATCAAGGTCTTGCCACAATCATTTTAGTGTGTTAATACTTTGTGACATTGTTTTCTCCTTGCCGGATCTCACGAAGATTCAAAGTCAAGCCATAGACTTAGGATTGATTACCCATATTAGAATACGTTAGGTTAACATTACCATAAAGTTTCTTTGCTGTTGAACAACACATGTAGTTGGAGCTGATGCCTTCGTCCATGGCGTTCATTAGCCATGTCATAATAATGGAGTTTTCAACATCCCAGGTAGCATACACTGGGTCCTCCCTTGTTGATTCTTTTTTCTAGCCAATAAGATAACTTATTTTTCCTCACCCTCGAATATACATGCGCACAGATTGAGACCAATGCAAGAATTTGTCGCCATTAAGGTGGATGATGGTGATCTAGACTAAGGATGTGTTGGAGACATTGATAGTGGTTGTTTTTCAAAGTACTTTTCGCTTGGAAATGCATCAAAATAATATTTTTTTTATTTTTTAAAAATTTATTTTAACATCAGCTTGTCAAAACAATAAAAAAAAAAAAACAAAATAATTTGAAGCAAAAAAGAAATTAAAATCTTTGAAAACTCTGATTAAAACAGAGTTCCAAACGGACACTAAGTGTGGCTCGTTATTGGAGAATTGGGTAACAATGAGTTTGTTTCGGACATGGTGAACAAAAGAAACAAAAGGATGGAAAAAGTTATCGGTTTTTTTTTTAAAGAGCGAGTGATCAATTCCTTGCTCTGTTATCATGAACATAGAGAGTATTCTTTGGAAATCAATTTATTGACTTGTTCAAAATAGTCTGAACAAGGTTCCTATTTAAAGGGAATACAAGCATGAAACCAAGAACCAAATCAAATCATATATCCTATTAGAAGTGACCTCTAATTTATAAGAGTTGATTAATAACAAATCTATTTCCTAATTTATAAAATCTTTAATTTTACAATAGTAGTTATTGTTAAGACAAATGGAAGATTCAACTTGTAGACCTCTGAGTGTGATGTGATTATTGATGAAAAAAAACATTGTGAGGAGATGGCCATAGATAAGGGCAACATTTGGAGAGTGAGAAACAATCAAAACATTGTGGAGAAGAAGAGTTGGAAGGTTGATTTTCCTTTGTGACTTAAGGCAAGCCATAATCCAAATGGTAATCCAATCAAGTTCACCATTTTGATTGCCACGAGGAACAAGAATATGATGCACAACCTCAAATAGTACATGGTCTAAAATTGTGAGAAGATGGGTTGATTGAGATCTCGTGGCTTGAGTTTTCTCATTGTGATTGAATAAGAAATAAGAGCTGATATTGCTTGGTTGGAGGGAAAGAAACATCCATGTCCATAAGATCATTTTCCTTAAAGACATCATATCCTCTAGTTGGCAAGACCAAGTAGAGAACTACTTTTTCAAGAGTGATGGTGGGTTTCTTGCTCACCATACTTGTTAACTCAAAAGTTTTGCCATTTGCCCTTGATTTGGCACCAAGATTGGCATAAATTTGTCTCACCATGTGCACATATACCTCATGGATGTGGACCATTGAGCATGGTTGATTAGCCCACAAACTTTTGAAAAGGCTCCAAATTTATTAAGAGTGACACTATATTCTTGCTTTCATCATTTAGTTCATTGTACATAGATATGCAATCAATGTAATGATTTTACTTAAGAAATCAACCATGCAATAATGCTATGTATGCAATAAGAATTACAAAGATTGAGTTCAAGGAGGGTTGCCCATACCTAGTTCAAGTCGAAGAGCACAAAATTTTTCTTCACTTAATAGCTTGGTAAAGATGTTCGCAATTTGCTTATCCATTACCATAAACTCGAGAAAGATGTCACATTTTTTAATATGATCACAAATAAAATGATGCTAATTTCTATATGCTTAGTTTGAGTGTTCGATAGGGCTTTTGATCAAATATATAGCACTACTATAATAAAATATTGGAATATGGTCTGACTTGAGATCAAAGTCCATTAGAGTTTGCTTCATCCAAAGTATTTGAGCACAACAATTTTTAGATTCAATCTTAGAGATGAAAGCAAAATTACCATCTTGATTAGTTATAAAGGATCATGTCCTAACTCCACTTGATAGGTCACCAAGTATTGAATCTTAAGAAAGTCCTTTTGGTTTTTGAATTGCTTTGGAAAGATTTGCTCTTTATTATATTGATCATTTTGTTAAGGAGTCACTTGAGGTTTTTTTGTTGTTCTTTCTAAAGGCATTCTCTTGTGCTTCATTTAAGTTTAACCTATCAAAAACAACATCTACACCAACCTCTTTTGCTTTTTAAAGATCAAATGAGGTAGACTTATTAAAACAGCATGTGTAGATTCTACATATATTAGAGTTCTATAATTATATACTCTATAAGCTTTACTAGTAGAGGAATAACCATGAAATATATCTTCATCGAATTTGATATCAAACTTTCTTAAATTATCTTTGTTATTCAAAATAAAGCATTTTGATTCAAATACATGAAAATAAATTTTTTTTGGGTTTTCTTCCAAAATAAAGCTCATATGGAGTTTTATGTAAAATAGATCAAAGGAAAACTTGGTTTGAAACATAACAAGAAGTGTTTATGGTTTTCACCCGAAAATATTGAGTCTGACTATACTCATTTAGCATAGTTCTTCTCATTTCTTGAAGATAACGATTTTTTCTTTCAACATCTCCAATTTGTTGTGGAATTCTTAGAGTAGAAAATTCATGTTTAAATCCATTTTCTACATAAAGATTTTTAAAGGCAAGATTGTCAAATTCTCCATCATGATCACTTCTAATTTTGAAAATTAAACAACCTTTTTCATTTTAAACACTTTTGGAAAAATTTGAGATTGCTTGAATTGCCTTATCTTTGTGAGTAAGAAATAAAACTCATGTAAATCTAGTATAATTAATAATAACAAATACAAAATTTTTACCAATAAGACTAGAAACATGAAGAGGATCGAATAAGTCCAAAATTTCTTTGACAAATGCCAGGTGAGTAATATACACTAAAACACTAAACATCATTATCAATTTCATGTAAAGATTCAAACGTAACTTTATTACATTTATCACATAATTGACTAATACTAAGTAAATTATAATTTAAACCATCAATAAGTAAAACATGCTCAATAGTAGGGGGATTTTCAACATTACTGATACCTTTTACCTTCTTTCTTTTACCTTCCTTTTGGTATCATCTTCGAATGTGACATGTTTGACAGTCTTTTCTTTGAAGGAAGAGAATTTGGATTTGTCACCGTCATTTGTCTTGAACATCCACTATCCAAATACCACTTATCCTTCTTTTTCTACGAGGACAAATCTCAACTTATTGGTTTTGTTATCCATAAACTCGTGGGTCCATTTGGATTAGTAAATGTGCATTTTGACATCCAAACATATTTGAATTTAGTCGAAATATTTTTGTGCATGTTCATGAAACTCATTTTTCCCACAAGAAAGACATAAGCTTGAAGATGTTGAATTACAAGAAATTTGAGTGAAGCTTTTCGTTTTTCATTTGATTATATCTCAAACCATTTTTTTTCAAATACACATCTTTGACTACCTAAAAGTCATGATCTAGGTTCTTATTTTTTATGTGAATTTAGTTAAAGCAGAATTTAAATAACTAACTTGAGCTTTCAAGATCTCATTTTCTGACTAAGTTCTTATAGGAGATAAATGAATTAGATGCATCTTTTAAGATTCGTCACCAATTTTAGCGCTCTAGATTTCTTCTTAGTTCCACTATAGGTTGAGTTATCATCCATGTTATCCCAAGTTGCCTTCATTGCCTCTTTTGTGTCAAACTTTACTTTATTTTTAACAATAATACAATCACGCTGCACATGACTCGGTTTCTTACATTCATAGCATATAATAACATCTCTCTTGCTTGATTTTCCCTTATCACCCTTTTCTCTTCTAAAATTTCATCAGTTGCTATACTTTTCCATCCTTAAAAACTTCATGAATCTTTTAGTAATCAAGGATATGTCATCATCTTCTTCACCACTATTTCCATTTCTTTTTCAAGATTAGTCAACGATTTTAGCACTAAAGATTTTTTTTAGTTCCACTATTTTCAATCTCAAGCTCCTTCCTTGATCTTTGCTTAGCGATTAACGATCCAATAAACTCATCAAAGTCACTTGCCTTAAGATTCTTAGCCTCTTCTATGGTTGTAACTTTAGGTTCCCAAGCTTTAGGTTAAGACATCGAGATTTTACTGGCCATTTTCTCATTGAACATTTTTTAACCCAAGCTAACTAGTTCCACTAACAAAGGTAATGAACCTAGTGTGCATTTCACAAATACTTTCTTTCAGCTCCATTTTAAAAAGTTTATATTCTCTAGTGAGGCTAATAAATCTGATTTATTCTTTCAAGGGTGACTTCTAAAAGTTTTGAAATTTCATAAACTGTTTTACAATTTCTTACCCTAGTGAAATCCACATGATTAAACATAAAAAAAAATTCATAGCCTTAACATTATAACCATGTATTTTTTTTTCTTTTTCTTTTTTTTGTTGATCATCCCATTCACTTGTGGGTTTTGGACTAACTTTTCCATCCAAATTTATCTTAGTATGTCCAGTATATCCACTCTCAACATCTAATAATTTAATTCAATATCTATTGTCTCAAGAAAAGTTTGCATTCTATTCCAAAAAACTTAATTGAAGATTTGATATCTTAAAAAATTAGATCCTTGAACACTTCAAAATGCCAAAACAAAGATTCAATGTAAGAGTGCACAAAGTAAAGGTGATAGAGATTAGGAGAGACCAAATTTATAATTGTTCAGCCAATCTTGTTTACTTCACTTGTTGAACAACCGTTCAAGTATTCACTAAAAACACATGGTTGTCTTGCAATTTATACCTCATTATTTTTTTTTCACGGGTTTAAGACTAGAAAAACCCTTCACTCAATTTTCCAAGTGGTTCAAGTGTCCCTTATACTTACATAATGAATAATTTCTCACAGATTTGTCACACCTCACAATAAAAAGAAA
>Ga0307512_10003902_pt1 | contig 16740 bp, 18 predicted proteins | sample 14_EM_MG_FD_200267 | JGI IMG/M metagenome (GOLD analysis project Ga0307512, IMG submission 200267) | Populus trichocarpa ectomycorrhiza microbial communities from riparian zone in the Pacific Northwest, United States - 14_EM | ecosystem: Host-associated > Plants > Roots > Unclassified | place...
AATCGACTCTATGTTCTGCCAGAGTAGTACTTCTAATCTAATATATTCGCCCTGATCTTTCTACTCAGTAGAGCTATTTAGACGAGTTGTCAGACGGAAGGTGCTATTGCGTAAACCTGATATTGCTCTAGCAGTGAATGTCAACCTGGGAGGTTCAGCAGTGGATGGATTTTCATTGTCAATGTTGCTGTCAGAACTATCTGAGTCTACTTTCTCGTGGGAGGAGAGAAATCCCAGTTCGCTCTGAGAGTGATTTTAAGTTGCCGCAATTATGCTCATCTGATTAGTGGCTGTAGACCCAACATTTGAGATCATTTTTAAAGCATCTGCAGCGCCGCATTTCACAGGCTTTCTTGCAGTTGCATGAGACTCTAGCTTTGTTACTGATGGATGCTTGTGCTGCAGCTTGTAGGAAGTGGGGTTGCTGATAGGAGTTCAGGCTGCAAACCATCTCCACGTTACGGTTGGGTCGGCTCCAGGTTGCGAGCCGGCACGGGTCGCGTACCGTACAGAACACATATGCAGGTAGCCCACGCTAGCGCCCAAACTGCCTGCAGCCTAGAGCCTAACTGCTGGCAATAAGATGCTTATAATCGTACTTAGGTTAATAGGTTACACCTTAAGACTGTCTCTGAGTGTCATCGCGAAGCCCCTCAGTGTTTTGGGGTCCCCCCACAGACGTACAGTAGCGAGACAAAGGTGAAGGAACGCTTGACAACCTGCAACTCGGTCAATTCCTATTGTACTGCGTCGATTCAACTTATGCCTTTGGTCAAAATTCAATAGAAACCAAGCGAATGATGTTGATGAGCAGGTTCTATCTTTTTGGGATCGAGTTCAGCATTGTTGCTATTGGATGGGTTAATTAGGTTGATACAGATATATCGCGCGTTCCCTCACTTTAGTCTGTCAGATGGCTTGAATACGGCGTTGCGTAGCCTGCTAGCAAGAAAAAGCCGTATCGCAGACTACCCTCAGTTTGTCCCGCTGTACCGAGTGATGTTAGGTGACTAATCGCAGGATTGATTTTCTCGCGTATGTAACAGATAAGGCGAATCCCGTTCTAAGATACAAAGTACCCCCGTTTTAAAGCGAATAGGCTGCTAAACTGCACTTAAGTGCAAAAATCTCTTCTGGTGTGGCCGATGTAGGTGGCTTCTAGTGTGGCTGCTTACCAAACAAACTCATCTCAATCGATCATGTCCAATTCACCAAGTCGTAGTCGGCAATGATCGAGTATCTCGCCCTAGTGCTAAGCCTTAAACGAGACGGATTTCGAGCGCTGATTCGTGAATCGCAATTTTTAGTGGTACATGCATCATATGCATTTATGGTTGCAGCCACTGGAGCCCCGCTCGTTGCTACACTGCGAGTGAAATTATATTCCGCAAGCACAGCCCTCGGACATATCGCGTTCTTCATCGCAATCGAAAAATTGAGAAATAACTAGATGTTCTAGGCTTCTCTTGCTACCACCGGAACCCAAGGATTTGGAGATCTTGGGCGGAATGACCTTGCACGCTGGACCCATTTAGTGTCTGCGGACCGCAGGCAGGGGCTGTGCGCAGCAACTTTCAGCGCGGCGTATTTTTTGGGCGAATGATTCAATTCTGCAGGCAGGTGTGAACCCAGCCAGCCAGCATAGCATGCGCAGTGTAACCTATATTCAGCGCCTCATTCGTTTTCGACTGCGAGCCTCATGCAAGTTGTGGCCTACCCCAACTGAACCCCTCATCAGCACGTTACTATCACTATCAGCTACAGGAATGAGCACCTCATCACCATCACCGCTTCACCATCACAATCAACTGCAAAAAGCATCAGTCAGTACCTAATCTGTCTACACAGATCCGTCAAAGTTTGTGTCTTGCGTCGAAACGATTGATCCCAGGACATCTGAATCTTACCCAACGATTTATAATTTACCGAACCCACTTTAACAACAACGCTTCACATATCACCGACCTAGCTATGTCGTCTATCGCTAGAGCAGTTAGGAGCGTAACCAAGAGATATAGCCTGGTTCAGGTGGTGGTGCGAAATGGTACGTACTCTACATCAGTCTCCATATTCCTAGATATAACGGTGATCTGATAAACTAGCAACGTCCAATGACCCATGTGGTCCCACTACTGCTGAAATGAGATATATCGCTCAACTCACATTCGACACGTGAGCCTTTACCCCTCCATAGACCGCGCATCGGTCAGGCTGCTAAACTGACTAAAGAGGCACGGTTCCCGCGGAGATCATGGATATGCTCGATAGACGCCTCAAGCAGAACGGCAAGAATTGGAGGCATATTCTAAAGTCTTTGAAAGTACTCGATTATGTGGTACACGTAGGTTCGGAGTATGTTGTGCTTTGGGCGAATGCAAACATCTACAAAATTAGTGTGCTGCTCGGGTTTCAATATATAGACGAGCATGGACAAGATCAAGGGATGATTGGTGGGAACCTGGCTGTATTGCGGAAAATGTGCATCTGGCTAAGCAGTTAATATAGTGCGCACATCCGCGAGAGAACTTGTTACACTACTATTAGACGACGAACGACTGCGGAACGAACGCTGTAATCTAGAAACATGGAGAGGTTACGGAGCAACCGAATCCGTTCATAACCATGTGGAACTCCCTGTTCCATTGCCACTTCCATTGCCGCGGGCATATGAACAGCTTACAACGAACAGGTATGAAGCGAATTCTCGATCAGCTGAGCCTTATCCGGTAGAACTGGAGGGGATACCTGCAATGACTGCGCAATATGATAGGCTGGAAGCAAGAAAACTAAGTTTCGAAGCCGAAGATGCGGCAATCTATCAACAACAATCGCCCGGTGTTCAACAAACATTCGCTAGTGGCTCATCAACAGGCAAACATCCTCGGTACCCGGCGGATTATCTACTGCTACAAGAGTTTCCTGGTAGTGGTTGCACATCCGAGTTGAGTCCTGATGCGGAACTAGGCTACCCACGCATGCCGACACCTCCAGGCAACGACACTGATTGTAGGATTGTATCACCTGCAGTGATATATACACGGCTACAAGCTAGTCCACCCCCACCATTCCCTGCGAAACCTGGTGAGGGTTTTGCGTCCTCATCATACCAGGAATCGGCGGCTCAACAATCATTCGCTGCTTGTTCCTTAGCAGGCAAAAATCCTCGGTCTTTGGCCGATTCTCCGCTACTACAGGAGTCTCCCGACGGTGAATACACTTCTAAATTGAGCCCTGATGCACACCAAGCCAACGCACGCGCACTGGTATCTTCCAACAGTGGCAATGATCGCAGCCCAGTACCACTTCAAGTGCCGTCTCCTCAGCCTCTATCGCGGTTTCCACCTCTATCGCGGTCTCCACCTCTATCGCGAACTCCTCGACCTCCGCCGCCTCCATCGCTGCCTCCCCCGCCTCCATCGCTGCCTCCCCCGCTTCCATCACGGCGTCCCCCGCCTCCATCGCGGCCTCCCCCACCACCTCCGGATACATTTCACATGCCAGCGGCGAAACCGGTTGAGAGTTCTGGGCCCTTATTGCACCAGGACCTGGCGGCTACAACGAATCCATGGTACAAGTTTTTGCCAAAGGCACCGAATGCCGCACCGGATGCCGCACCGGATGCCAAATCCGGACTGCCATCGTCCGCACCACAGGCCCCGCGAACAAGACCATCTAAGCCCGCCGACGACCCGTCCGCACCACGGAAACCACAGCAAGGCTCCTCACTGTATCCAGCAGGACAGTTGGAGAGAACACTATTGCCAATTGATCGATACCAAGGATCGTCAGTGGTAACACTGTATCCGGAATCAACAGTGTCTCCGATAAAGTCAATACCTAGAGTCAAAACAAATACACCTAACAAAGTTTCTAGAGTCAAGACACATACGTCTAACAAGATATCTATCTCCAAGCATCCAATTTCTGACTTAATCGACCATTACAAGTTGGAAACTGAGTTCGATTCTAACTATACAAAGCACTTCACATACCAAACCAATTCAACCAATAGGCGGCATAGACAAAGGATCGAGAAGACATGGTTTCGAGACAGGAAGATAGGAGAGGGCGGCTTCAGTCAGGTCTGGCTGGAAAAAGAACAGGATGGCAAAGAGTTGAGGGCTGTCAAAGTGTTGAAGAAGTCCATACCGCTAGACTACAATAGAGAATTGTTGGCTATGGCCAGGTTATCGAAGGTAAGTCGTATGTCCTCGCTTCATAGCTTGTAGTTAGGTTTGGTGTCCTAACACTTTATACAGCATGAATTACTCTTTGTACAATTCCTCGGTTGGTACGAAAGCCAGCGCAATGTTTACCTGGCTATGGAGTACTTCGAACATGGAGATCTAGGTGCTTTCATAGATTCTGTTCCGAGTATAGGCGAGAAGGATGCGAAAGTCATTGTACAGCAAGTACTCGAGGTATTTCCATCAGAAATCACGCCGAAATCGGATTTAAAGTTAACAACCGAATTCAGGGATTAGATATTATGGTCCAGCTTAACTTTACTCATCGAGATTTGAAACCACAAGTATGACTCACTCATCATTTCGGCTAAATTTATCTACAACTGAAAATTCGCATAGAATATCTTTGTTATTTCGAAGTCGCCCTCCATTTGGGTAAAGATTGGCGACTTCGGTCTTTCAAAACGGCTTATAGGAGACACAATCCTTCAGACGCAAGCTTACACTAAGAATTACGCCGCGCCAGAAATCTGCGGATGTCACACCGTCGATAACAGAGACGACAACGCGAGCTTCGAGTATACAAACGCCGTAGATATATGGTCTGTTGGAATCATAACGTACGAGATCCTGACCAAGAATGTCCCTTTTCGAACCGATATCCAGTTGGTACACTACGTCGAGGGTAGAATGACGTTCCCATTCAAAGAACTGAACACAAAACAGACCAGCCTATCGGCAGTAAGCTTCATAAAGCGGTTGCTGGCACCCATTCCCAGCAACCGCCCTACAGCTAAAGAGTGTTTGGTTGATGTTTGGCTGCAAAATAGCGAAGAGACGATGTTAGAGATGGGCACAAGAACATTCTATCCAGATTGTGATGACGATTGAGGTAGATGTTTGGCATTGTTTGATACAACTTGCTCAGACGTATACATATATATATACCCACCTATAATTTAGTACATATTGAGAGTACGTACAGCTACTTACTAATGGAAAAGATCGGGAAACGGGGGGCAAAAGGTTTGAATGTGTGGTTAAACCTCTTCAAAGAGGATTTTAGACGCCCGATCTCAACCCTTCAATATTTGGGGCAATTCTACCAGGATTTTGAGAGCCGGTCCCTAGACCATACAACAGACCAACCCGAAAAGTGCTGTATTAGCTAGAATAGGGAATTCCCGATCATCTCTGTCAATAGCTGTAACTGGAAAAGGAACATGTACTTATTATCGCGCTGCATTGACACCTTACGTGCTGACTTGGCCGATTTTAGGCCGCTTGCAAGTTGATGTTACACACGTTCTTGGCACCCCACCCGTAAGTTGTTACCCCGCAGTCCTGTTGAAATTCCGTCCGCCCCCTGTATACCGAGCTCCACGATCAAGAACGGACAAATCGACTACCATCGATCCTGAGTCATGGCTACCAACGATGGTAACACCAACAACTGGTCCAAATACCTAGTCTTCCACGACGATGATTACACCATTAGCTGGGACACCGCCTGGCATGACAACTTGCAGTATAACGTACTATAAGGCACATACTCTATACTCAAAGAAGCAAATGCTGCCGCAGAACAGAACGTTCGAACGTTCTCAACGAATGGCTTAGAGAGAACTTCAACGAAGAATACAGTTACAAGACAGCGATGGTCTTGTCAGAGTTCACGCTGTGGGTATGGAGGGGACCACGTGGGATATCAGAGTGGTCAAAATTAGGGTTGATGAACCATTGGCGGTCAAAGGATAGCTTACACGGGTTTTCATGCATGGGATGATACTGTGGGGCCAGTGGGGCACCGGATGGTATCTTTTAGTTCGAGTATGGAGAGTGCATTCGAGGCGGCCGAAAGAATCTGAAGGACAATTGCCAGTTGAAATGTAAATATGTGAGCGAAGACGAACGTACGGCGTTTAAATTTATAGTTATGCATAGCCTGAATGGATTCGCATTAGAATTTGTCATGGTTTTTGGCGTCGTTCTCTTTCGTTAGTTTCGTGGATTTCGGCAGTCGTGTCGCTATCGGGTTCCTCCTCAACGCAGTGCAAGTAAAGGCTAATCGAATGGTTCAGGACTATGGAATGGGTATGGAGGGGAATTCGGGAATTGAGAGGGAAGTGTATCCAAGAATGCAAATATAAATCCGAGTGGCCGTTCGGGTGTTAGTGAACTTTTGCCTGACCTGTACTGCCCCACTGACGGAATCCGTGAATGGGGTTGTCTCGCACGACGAAAAGTAACGGACGGGGCTGCTGAGGCGTTTCATCGGGCTGGTGCATAGCGTAGTCATGTGATATAATTAATTGAATTTTCTTCGTGACTTCGCACTGGCCTCGGCCTAGGCACTTGGAGTGGCAGGGGTGCGATTGGCTGTGAACTATTATTAAGCATATCATGTGATACACAGGTGAAAATTTGAAATTCAAGAGAGAGCCATGAAAACAAGTTGAGTGCATTTGAAGTAGATTTGAAGTTATCAACTACCTTACTTACTGCAATCTACTTTATGTAAACTTTATCTGCTGAACTCTCTGGTTTATTCTATCATACTCCAGTGGCGGCAAGATAAGATGGTAGTGTAATACAGTCAATCTCAGTTTGAGAATGAAGGTAGCATTCTTTGAATAGTATTCAATTACCAATAACGTGAGCTCTATTGATAAATCTGCCAACAACATGTACATTATCTAGAAACCCCCTGTGATGCCCTGTCAATACAGTGTCTCAATAAGAACATTTCTGAGGATTTGAAAACTGTCACATAAATATATCCATTTCATAGTTAACTTGTAATCTGCTGGATTGGCAATGGAATGGTGTATACATTCTATTCCAATATACAGTGACTACATTAATCAGCAAAAAGCAAAATTGGTTTCCGAAAATGGACTCCACACACCGATCCTGTTCCATGTTCTTCACAAATAATCACCACAATATACGTGCAATCGTCCACCAAGCTTCACAGCGTTCAATGATGTGATCACATTGTTATGACATTTCAAAAACTTGTTTAGTCATTTAGGTTAATTTACTGTGTTTGGTACTTTCACATTGGTCCTATAGATTTTAATCGTATTGATGGTTTTTTGAACTTTTCCACTGAGTTCGATAATATTCGTAACTATTCAATCCCACGAGGCATCAATTTTACCCAATCTTGCAAAACTATGATCAGAACAATCAAGACAGCCAGAGTAAACATACATCAGATTTCTATACATCGCTGCCACGATTACTTCAAGCATTGACTAGAATAATCAACATATAAACCAAATTGACTGCATTCAAGTCAAACATGTTGCTCAAGTACCACTCTGAGCTATCTACATCTTCTGTATTAATTTCACTATTTGAGAAATTCGGAATGACAACAGATTAGCTAGCCTTTAACAAAGCCATGTCCTCTTGTCGTGAGTGTGTTGAGTGGGAATTTGCGGATATTGTACGGTTGTGGGGATATCTTGACCGCGTTTCCAGTCAACGAATCTTACTTCACTAGTTGGAATGCAGTATCGGGTTGCTGTCCTTTTAAGAAACATTCGCATCTGTTTGTATGGATCTGAAACGATTATGTATTTCAATTGTGTACCTCATCGCTTACATGAATACCTGAAATATCTCCCTACTTTCTCTAGTCTTTCCTTACAAGTTCCTCCTGTACCATTTCCTTCACCTCCCGAATCTCCGTTGCAAGATCTTTAAGTAACTCTACTTGTGTATGTAGAATAGAAATAACCTCCTACATATCTTCTCTAGTATGTTCCTCTCTTGCCTTTGTCAAGTTCAGGAAAACGTCTCCTTTAAACTTCCATTCGTTATTGAACTCCTTTTCCTCAATGGTGTTGGAATCTAGACTGTCAAGATTGAACTTGCGGCACAGGGTCGGCTCTAGAAATTGTCGCTGCATTGTGGTGTATTGCTGTTTCCGCATCGGTATTTGCAATTAGTATTTCACCACCACCGTCAGGATCACAGTCACGTCTTACCCTTGCCCGCTTGCGCCATTCATTTGATCTTTCAGGTGGTGGCCCACTGCAAATTGAGTCAGTACTACTAAACGAGCCATTGGTTATTTCCTGTAGTACGGAATCTGTTGTGGTATGGTTGACCATTCCCTCCATTGCAAACCTGCGGATAGCTTCCCCTCGGTTTTCTTCCTCTTGTTCATGTCGCTTGTGCTTCTCAGAAATCGCTGCCTTCTCTTCTTTGTATTTTGCAATATCCATAGCTAACCACTCTAAACAACCTCCGAGACAAATCATCTATAGAATTAGTAAGAATCATAATATACGCAATTGGATACATACCGAGTCTGCTGTCAAGTTGAATTTTCACTTGAATTTTTCTCCCTTTCCTGGTATCGCAGTTCGTACCATTTCCTGAAATGCGCCCTTTCCCTTGAACTCAATTAAATCTTTCACTTGCTTTTGTACCCACTTCTGACTTTTGCCCTCACACCTACTTGGTTGTTGTGTTTGAAGTTCTTCAAGTGCTCCTTTCCAGGTGGCAGCTCTCTCTGTGTGTGCAGTGCGATATGGCTTTCTCTTCTTAACACACTCCAAAGTATCCCAGCATTCCTCAAAGGAAGCTTTCTCTACTTCAGAACGGAAGCCAACAGGTCTTTCTAAAGCAGCTGACGCCAATAGGTATTCCTCTGGAGTTGCAGGAACTGAGCTATCATCATAATCCAACGCACCTTCCTCCTCATCATTGAGTTGTACTGTCGCAGGTGAAGCTGCAACCTCCTCACACTCGGTTTCATAGATCTGAAATGCCTTGACAGGCTCAATGTTTTTATCGGGGGTGATAAGTTGAGCGACATCCATCTAGAGTTCAATTAGTACCAATCAATTAGAGTCGCAGGCAATAGATATAGAGTACCTTAAAGCACTTGAGAATCTGATGCAGATGGCGTTCTGCAAGTGGGAGTCCGGTACCTGTGGTTTTGTTGCTATTGCTTCCATGGTGGATGTATTGGAGTTGTTGGTTGACATCACAGGGTATGCTGATCAGACACATCACTTCCTCTCCTTCTCTATCAACCGTAGCTTACTGCGCAGCCAAGAGCAAGAAATTTGAATCGTGAATTTTGGATTTACCCGGGGCCCAGTCTCTAATTTAGAAATCTAACACACATCCGCCAGGATCACTTAGTGTACTTAGTCGCAAACTCCGTTAACTCAGTGCTTCTTCAACTTCAACGCCACCCAAGCCAATACCCTCAACCCGACGATAATCGCCACCAAAATACCGATCCACATCCCCTCCCTCTTCCTCGCATACCCGAGACTGCTCAACACCGCACCCCCCTCAATCCTCCCTTCCGCCTGCAGCTTCGACGCATACATACACTGCCACCCCCCATCGTCCACATGTTGACATGCATACTCCCTCCCTTCAAATTCGTTAAACATCATCCCCTGGAACACATACCGCTGGTAATTAATCCAGTAGAAGGTATAGTACCAGAAAACATTCAGCACCTTCTCGGGCACCAAAAAACCACCAACACTCATCCACAGTCCGTTCGTGAACGCGGTTATCGCGAGTGCAGCAACAAATATTGGGACGATAGAGGAGATCAGAATCACCAGCGACTCCGCGGCGAGAAGGTCCAGGAATAGCCACATAACGTATTTTCCGAAGCTCGTTGCGTCGTGGCGGAAGTTGACAAGGAAGACGGTGATGAGGGAGAATAGGACGGTGTTGAGAAGAATAAAGGGGATGCCGATTAGGAAATTTGAGAGCAGGAAGGATGTGGGGCCATAGAGACCATTGTGTCGCTCTTTGAGGTATGAGGTGTAGTCTTCGAGGAAGGCGGGAATGTAAGCGACGGCCATGAAGGACATAAACGCGCCGGAGAAAAAGATGGCGTTGATGAACGGCTGAATGTTTGTTTGCGAGGAGTCGAGGCGGAGCCAGACTGTGCCCATGAGGAAGGCGAGGCCTAAGTTGTGTTAGCCGAGAACGATGTATGTGGATGGTTGCAGGAGCATACCCATATACATAACAACCCTGATCCAATACGCCAACACATCCCGATACGACTTCAGCCAAAGCCTATGCAACAACACCGCCGTCTTCTTCACCGAACTCCCCTCCGTATTCTCCTGCACGGCCTGGAACTTGCCCTCCTCTTCCCCCTCCTCCACGGCCTCCCTCTGCAGCGCCTTCGCCTCAGGACTATTCCCCCATGCCTCAATGAGCCTATTCAGCGTCTCTGTCGCACCCTCGTTGAAGTCAACATTACATGAATCTAGTAGAAACTCTGCTGGGTTAATCATAGTCGGAACCGGCACTCCGATGGAATTGAAATACGGCACCACTGACTCTATAGGGCCAGAGTACACCATTTGCCCGCGAGACAACAGCGCTAGTTGCGAGAAGAGACTGAATGTTGCGGTCGATGGTTGGTGGATCGAGGCTATCACAACGATTTTCTCGGATTGTGCGATGTTGCGGATGTGTGACATTACCTCGTAGGCGGCGGTGGAGTCTAAGCCACTTGTCTACATTCTTATCAGCAAGGAGTAGGGGGATGGGAAGGGTACATACCGGCTCGTCGAGAAATAGGATCTTGGGTCGAGTAATCAGCTGGCTGGCAACACTCACTCGCCGCTTCTGTCCTCCAGATATTCCCTTCTTCACTGGAGTCCCGATCATGGTGCTCTCTTGTTTCTCGAGCCCGAATGCGCGGATCAGCTCCCCGACTCTTCCTCCACGTCTCCCGCTGTTGAGGGATAGCCGAGCCGCGAACTCGATCGTCTCTTTCACCGTCAAGGATCCTTTTCTTCCGTCAGTAAAGCTGCTCTGTGGGCTCTCTCGACGGCTTACCAATCAGCGCATCCTCCTGCTCCACATATGTACTTATGCTCCTCAAAGTCGCAGAATCGAATTTGCGTCCGTCGATTAGAACATCCCCCGACACCTCCGCGTTAGCAGCGGCAGGTCGTCGTGCGAGGACATTGAGGAACGTTGTTTTCCCCGAACCAGACGGACCCATCAGAGCGACCATGTCCCCTGTATCTGTTAGCGATGATAAGGGAAGGGGGTGAGAAGGGGGGGGGAGAGGGTGGTACCAGGGCGGGCACTCCCGGTGACATTGGAGAGAATGGATATAGGTTGTTTTGTCTTCATGTCCGGAACAGTGACGGTGAGGTTGCGCCATGAGAACGAAGAAACCGGCTCAGTCGGGTAGGATTCAAGGTCGATCATTTCGCCGGTCGAGGACGTCATTGTGGTCGTGTTGGGGTGGTCTCGAGGAGGGAAGGTTGGGTTATATGAAGTGATCAATGGTAATAGGTAAGACAAAATATACATTGCCGAATGTTGATGAAGTAAGATTTGGTGTTGCACTACATATGCGGGATGGGTCACTAATTAAATATATGCGCCCTGCAGCTGTGCATCATAGACATGACTAAATCTCACTTGCGGCTGATTGTTCTCGGCGTTTTCTTGCGATGACAGGTCGGAGGGTGCGCTTGTAAACAGGCCCGCCTCCTGAGCCTGCTGACTGGCGAATATTTTAGGCATAAGAATAGTTCGGAGGACGCAGAGAATGAGCGGAGGGTTATTGACGCTAGCTGTGCTTCGGTTACTTAAGAGATTACTCGCAAGGCCACCCAATGAAATATCCGCCGAGGAATGTCCCGAAAACTCGGGCTTACTTTGCAGGTTCAGGGTTACACCACAGCATGCTCCATGAAGAAGCTACCGCCGACGGCATGGATTTATGCACCGGATACGCAAGTAAGCAACGCCACCCCCGTAAATCAATATCAACGCTGATATCTCCTCTACTGGGCACCCGAGCTCCAAATTCACGTTCAGCATTCTCACCAACTCGGTCAATTAGCTGCATTAGCCCATTGTCTCCATTGTGCGGGTAACGACGGTATTTGGCTGGGTAGCTCCAGATCCGCATGGCTGCACCCTAACAGAACTCACTTTGGTGGGGGTTCGGGAGAACGCGGTCATTTTTGTCTCGGGAGCTAGAGGGCTCGGTGGATCGTCTCCAATGGCGCCGGGTGGTAGGGCAGCGAGGTTTTCCGAGAAGCCGGGAAGTGTGAAAGGACCAAGTACAAGACCTAAATATTACCCGACCCACCTTTCCACAAGAGCTTGAGAAATTATCCAACTGTGATACGGAAGTGTGAGAAGAGAAAAGGAGGTGCCGTCTATTCGAGCCGAAGGCAATCTTATCACATCCATTGTCACGATCTAATCTAATCCATCAAACGTCAGTCTCCTCTGACGGCAGAGCACCTCTACGACATTTCTGGCAATAAGACCTCTACTAACGTCAGGGCAGCAAACCTTGGGGTGGAAATTGGCCTGGATGCTAACGGCTATGCTGGAAAGTATGGGACTTCTATGGGTGTTTGGCGCTTGAGGGCACAACCTACTACCTTAACGCAACTGCGGTTAATCTTAACATGGGGCCACATCATGATTTGTTAGTCTACAATTTAGAGTCCGGCTCATGGAAGAATAAGATATTGTCGGTAGGGAGTATAGGTCCGGGAGTGTTGCCGCATTTTAGGGTCGAGGGCGATGTGTTTTCTTGATATCGTTTGATGGGTCACGAGCTTTTCTAAGAATCTTTGACTCTTTCCTTCCAGCTCAGAAACAATCTTCTGATTCCGTAAGGCGGTGTATGAGTGAACTTCTACACTTCTACAGCACCAAAACATCATATGTTTTTCGTACCTAATGCTCGAATATAAACTCTTCTTTTCCTAGAGGTCATAAATATGTTGGGTTATACTAGCGTAAATAACAACTGCAGTCACCAAATTATAATTTACGGTGGCTTAAATTGAGATGGTGTCTCGCTCGACTTAGTATGCGCGCTTTCTATCCCCACGCTCGACTAGGTGCAACTTAAGCCTAAAAACTCGACCAGCTCCCCACAGGAAAGATGTTGTCCCAGTTGCATGCTCATTGGGAAAAAATATACAGTCATTATACAAACTACCCTCCGAAATCTCGAATTATACAGACTATCCCGTACTCAAATTATTATACAAATTACCTCCTTGTGACCAATGGCTGTTTAAGATGGCCGAATTGAAATACCCTACAATATCAAAATACGCGACTTAGGTATGCATGCAAGTACAGCTCTTTGCATAGTGACCGAGGATTTTATAAGTGAGCACCATGATAGGAATATCCGGGAGTCTACAAATAGTTTTGGTTGAAAATTACAGTATTGGCTATATCTAGTGGCTTAGTGACTAGGCCATAGCCTCATGCGTATACAGCCTAAGAATTGTGCATTATGGTAGCTGATTGTCAGCAATGTATGTTATCTGAGAACTTCAAGTTGGATGGTTCCGGTGGTGGTAGTGCTGGAGGAATTCGCAGTGAGCAAGTCATGGTGAGAGGGTTTCAATCATCAAGCTAATTAGGAATCACGGTCTATGCACAGAGGGTGGTGTATATAAAAATCCGGGATGAGGAGGGTAGTCTGTATAATTCGAGATTTCGAAGGGGTAGTTTGTATAATAGCTGAAAAATATATGTTCGGCTGGAGCGGCTTTCACTCGAGTTGCGATACAAACGGCAATGCAGCATATCTATTCGACATTAGGAAAAGTGAAAGGGTAACACGTTTGAGCCTAAACAAGAATACGTGGTCCCCGAAGAGGGGTCGGAAGGTATTTTTTCTGGGCAGAATGTATCTAGATATTGGGAAAGAACTCACGCAACGGAAAGGGTGGTACGACAAAACTTGCGCCAGATGGAGGCGGAGGATCCGGATATGCCGAGCTCGAAAGGTTGATGAAGTTCACAGTTGTCAATACCCCCTTAACATCTCCCCGCCCTCTTCCTCACGTGCCGAGCCGAAGAAATCAACCGCAGATAGCATTGTCGGTAGAACAGTCGGCGAAATTACACTCCTAACAACACTCAACGTCGCCTTCCACCTGTATTGCTGCAGGAAAAACCGACAACTCCGAGTCATGGCTAGATATTCCCTGCCCCGAGCTGAACTGCATTCTCCGCTGCCAATCTACGGCCATGGAACCGCCGATAGTGCCCAACCGCTGGCTTTTTCAAGACCGTTTTATGATACTGATCACGAGCATTAGTTGGGCACTGAACGCCCCGTAGTTGAAAGCCAAGGGAATAGGCATCGACGACGTGGGTAGACGAATATGTATTATCATAGCGTACAGAATTCATAGTTGATCTTAAAGTCCTTCCACTTGGACTAATCAAGGGACTGATACCTCACGTCGATGGGAGTGAAGTACGAGTACTCACTGGTGACCTAGACCCTATTTTCTACGAAGCAGTTGCCTCAAGCCCGCATTGTGACTCGAAAGATATTAATTTTAGTATAAGATTATATACATTGAAGTTAGGGAGGGTGTATCTAAGTGGTAGTGACTTGTTCCGGCTCTCATGAGTGCTGGACGACTAAGATGGAATGATGTGGAAACTTTTATAGTTCAATACATTCAGGAAGAGCAGGTTAGGAGTATGGACGCAGGATAGTAGAGATAATCGTTTTCGGGAGTTGTTGGTGCAGTATGGATGGTAGGATGAAGACAACAAGAAACCCTACGGCCCCGGATCCAGACAAGGAATGAGAATAAGTGGTCAAGTGAAGAGAGTCGCTTTTGGAGACAGTCAGGTTTTCTGTCGCCGTGGATCTCGTTAAGTTTTGTGTTGTGGAATTTAGTATCAGCACATTTGGTATTTCAGGATTCAAAATCTATTGACAACTGACCGACTGAGTCCTCCTCCCAGACTTCGTAATAACCTCAAACCTTCTAACTATATCCAAGACTATCTCTCCACTCAATCCTGCACTTTCCTGACTAAGAATAGGATCTCTATGTACAACGGGGTCATCAATTTTCGCAAATTTCCCCCACATTCATCCCTTGAAAATCAGCAAAAGTTGTTTGCTGTAAAACATAGCTACGAGAAGCAATCATACCTAGCTAGTACGCATAGCTGTATTTCAAGATATCAATTACGATTTATATGCATTTTTAATTCAGCCAAATAATTAAAGCGGTGCGCGTAACAGCATCAATAGAGACACGGCCCTGTGGTACAAACAACTCTATAAAGGCGAATTACAAATATTCTAATTGGGTAGAGTCAAATTTTATAATTCATTTCATCACTGACGAATTCCACAATTGTACAAAATCGAATTCCCAAAATTGATTTTGACTTGGTATAGAATTGTTGAATTTGATCAAATTACTAATTAGATATGAATTAGATCTAGCTAGCTATATATATATATAATTTATATTATCAATCAATTGTGCAAATATATGTACGTATACGAGTTGACTTCAGTACAGAATGCTGTGCACATAGGTACCGAGCTATCTGGCGTGGATGTGAGCATCTTGATTTTAATCCTATGATATTAGAAAACACGTTTGTCAATCTACAAGCAAAGATCTGTCACCAAGCTGTCTATGTACATGAGCTGTTTGATGACTGCGATTGACGATTACCATGAGGGATACGATCTGATTAGCATTAATAATGGCTTGCGCATTTGGAGGCCCTGTAATAAGCACTATTTGACCATTCTCATCAACCTGCACAGCAAGCTTGCAGATGCAGACCAGAAGCTTAAGGTGTTGATCAGCACCAGATGGAGTAAACAGCAAGTCAACACATCCAAAGTTCGTGACTTTGAACCTTGTGCCATTGGTGTTTGCATGCGCATATGAGAAGTAGCGGATATGAATTGCAGTTCTTGTTACTCTGGACAATTCGAGGTAGGTTGAACGAATATCTGCTGCATATGTTTGTTTGTCAGCTGCTGGGTCATTGATATGACAGTGTTTCTACAGGTGGACTTTAATCTGGCTTTTGTGGGACTGATTTGAGTACGGTTATCACGTAGGTTGGTTTAGAGTTTCGCAGCGGAGCCGCATGCACTTTAATTCTTGTGTACGTGTCAATTAGACTTAGAGAGAGAAGTTCAGTTCGATCAAGAGAGACTCAGCACAACAGACCCGTCACATCAGCTTTGCGGCAGATTATAATCAGTGATGTCAACCGTCCCGTCCGTCCAGGATCAATGCGGACGGGGACGGACGGCAAAGTCGCCGTCCGTCCGAGTGCAGGACGGACCCGGCGCCGTCTTTTTGAGGCAGGATGGGGACGGACGGCAATGACGGCGAAGTAGCCGTCCCCGGCCGTCATCTGCCGACATCCATGGATCTCGTGCAGTGTACATTACAAAATCTCATAAAACTAGTTACATCTAATCTCTTGACCTCGAAGCAAGATCATTCTGCATCTGCTCCATCTTAACCATGTCTGACTCTGTTGCTCCAAGAATAAGCCTTGTGTCACCCAAGAATTCAGACACTCACAAGCCTGAATGATATTACCCAAGCGATTTGGTAGGTCGCTGATAAGCACTTTGTTGAGCAGGTACTTCGTTCATCTTTGTAAACACTTCATTTATCTTTACTTTCGCTCTTGCACAGTGGTTTTATACATAGATAGAGTGCATCACGGTATTTATATATTTTACCGCACGCTA
>Ga0307512_10003903_pt1 | contig 16739 bp, 12 predicted proteins | sample 14_EM_MG_FD_200267 | JGI IMG/M metagenome (GOLD analysis project Ga0307512, IMG submission 200267) | Populus trichocarpa ectomycorrhiza microbial communities from riparian zone in the Pacific Northwest, United States - 14_EM | ecosystem: Host-associated > Plants > Roots > Unclassified | place...
CTTATTCGGAGTGTTCTTGTGAGCGTCTTGAGAGCTTACTTGGGAGCGTACAGTCAAGCAGGCTGGGAGTGTGTCATCGAGTGCAATTGGGAGTGTACTTGAGAGCGTGCTTGGGAGCGTCTTGGGAGCTTACTTGGGACATATAAGCGCCCGTACATCTAATTTCCACTTCTTGACCAGTTTCACATACCTTACATATTTCCACTTCTTGACCAGTTTCACATATCTTACATACAGGTCCAGAGATTGGGGCCTCAACAGTCAGAACGAGGTATCCGGAAAAGATTTTATTGTGGATTTGATCGGTTTTTCATCATTCGGGATTGAAAAAACCTGTCAGTACAAAAAGTGTCCGAACCACTGTGACCAGTACAGTACGCTAATGAGCAATGGATCTCATTTCGGGCCGTGATTGCGCCTGGTTGGAAAGGTGCATTTATTAATAGAAAGCCGTCATCCTCCGCCTTCCTTTCCCCCATCTTCCTGTTCCTCTCCCTGCCAAGCTAGCTACATTTGTGCATCATCCGCACAATAAATGCAACCAGGCAACACCCTCCCAGTACCTGGCCATACGCCAGGTTTTTTGAGGCATGGTATCGCGATTGTAGTCGTGCTATACTCCCAGATACCTCCGATAAAAAACCCCATCCACCTACCTATAGGTAGGTACAAAAATTATATAAAAGCGCACGAAGTGCTATGTATCCAAGTCACAACACATAGCCAACTCAATTATGGCTAACGCCAGCTACTCCAGTTCTCCAGGAGCGGTATACAATAGTTACGAGGCCCCCGAATTCACAACAGTCCCGCCCCCACCATATCCGACCAATTTCAGTCATTCTGAGCCATTCGAGAATTGGCTTGATCCGTGCGCTTCGCTCATCCGTGGGACCAGCTACTCCAGTTCTCCAGGAGAGGTATACAATAGTTATGAGGCTCCCGAATCCATAATGGACCCGCTCTCACCATATCCAACCAATTTCAGTCATTCTAAGCCATTCGAGAATTGGCTTGATCCATGCGCTTCGTTCATCCATGGGGATTCCAGGTCGTTCTTCCTTCCAGGGCACCCTCAGTTCGGCAGTGCAGAATCAGGTGCTTTCTCGGGAAACAGCAACGTCGGTACTTTCAATGAGTCGCCGTCGAACGCTGGTATGGGTATGCCTCTAGCAATTAGCACCAATGCTCTGGAGCAGACTGTATGTTCACTCCGCCGTGATGCAGATGGTGTTGCGGCCGTTTAACTTCAGCACCAGCAGCCCCAAGGCCTGTCGGAGACCGTCGCACAGATTCCAGCCAATGGAGTCCCCAGCTCTGCAGTTGCGAGTGTTTCCAAGCCACATGCCATTACAACCAATGGCTCTCTGGTAACCTTCCATTGTTCCCACACGTCTTGCAAAGACAAAGTCTTTACTGGAAAGGGTGCAAAAAGCGCATATAGGTATTCCTCACTACCATCACATGTCCCAACTAACAGTAACTAGACGCCATATGAATACTCATGAATTGCCCTTTATCTGTCCAAATGTCACCTGTCATCGTCACAAAGTGGGATTTTCGCGACGGGAAGGCCTCAATAACCATATCTTGACGCATCTGGAGAAGAAATACCACTCGGCCCGAACTCACAGTGCAATTTCTTCCGGCTTGATAGCGGAAGTAGGAAGAGGGAGGATGAGCAGAGAAGAGTTACAGCATATCAAGAGGGAGGTAAAGCGGTGTGTTTTCAAGGAAATGAGGAGGTTTATGATGACGTTTTTTCATCATATGAAGGAGGAGAAAGATGAGGAAATGGCGGATGGGGAGGGCGATGATGATAGAGAGGATGAATATGATGCGTATGAGTAATTATGAGCAGGGCAAATTTGGTATCATGGTTCTTTGTCAGGTGCGGTTGATTAAATGAGACAATACCAATTTTCGTACGTCCTTGCATCCTTCGTTCTCGTCAATTCGTTCCCCCTCGTAGTGGCAATGTTTCAACCGGTCCACATGACAAAGGTACAAGTCCACAACGGGAGATCTGCACAGGGGTTATGTGCTAGTGCGCGAATACTTGGCAGGGTCCTAATCTGAGAACAGCTCTCCCGCTTCGATAGACCTGTGTAGGATGTTACATATTTGTCCGCGGCATTTGGGAGACACTCTACTTGTGGCAATGGTATTTGGATTTTGCGGAGCCCGGAATATCGTGCTGTTCCTGAATTTACACATCGTTGATATACTCTGGGATTGTTTCGATATGCCAAGCCTCTCAAAATCCTACATAACTCACTTCAGCTTTATTAATTCCGAAGATGGAGCTGTGTATGGTGTATGCACTCTCAACCCTTTGTTGGCTGGGTTGCCCGCCATCCGGTTTTCCCTATCTTCATAGCCAAATTGCGTAAAAGTTTATAACCCACATGTCTATTGTATTATCGCTACCGCCATCAAGCCGTAAACAAGAAAATATACACCCAAATACGCTCGTTATATATCGTCATCAAATCCCCAGCAGAGGTATATGTCATATCCAAAAGAATCTCATTCGCAGACCAAATCTAAAATGCAATGCCAATCCAGACATCAGTGGTGTCGCTGATGCAAATAAACCACGCAGGTATAACTATTTCACGGTTAGCTACACCTCCTAGTCAGCTATAGCTCGAACTCACCCCGAACAGCACGCCGTTTCCATTCCATGCAAACAATACGGACACCGCGTAGCGCCCCCATTCTCGACCATACCCCGATACATCGCGCTCGGAAGATCATGCCAGTACTGTGAGGAGAAATCAGCACTGACAATGATATCAACTGGAGTGAAAGATACATACTTTACACCGACAACAGATCACAAATAATTTTGCAACTGGTTTTGGTGGGGTGGGAGGTCTCGAGACTCCGCCGCTCGATGTTTTGTATTTACCCAGGTACTCGCTAGGAGGGGGGGAATAGATTGAGCTTGAAGAATATTTGGATGATGCTATCGATCCATCGCCTTCCTTAGCTTTTCCCTTGTCTATCTTGGGCGAGAGAGGCGACGATGTATCAACTTGATTTCTTAACGGGGAGAGAGTTTTTGTTTTTGTGTGGTTGCTTGGTGATGGTGCTGGCTGTAGAATGCTACGCCCCACCCCCGGAGAAGATGTAGGGCTTGGAATGGAACCCTTTTCTTCCTCTTTGAAAATAGATATTGGTGAGTTCGTCTTGACAATTGTTAATGGCGCAATAGGTCTATCGTGTTGATTCTGCTGCTTCTCGTTTTCCTTAGACTTCTCGCCCTCTCTCGAGTCAGGTGGGCTTAACGGGCGTCCAGATTTGAGTTGCTCCTCTAACAGCCCCATCTGCCTTACCGCCACATCTAACCCGACCAGCTCCTTCTCATCAACCTCCTTTCCAATAATTTTTGGGGGAGCTGGGGCGGGATGTTTCTGGGTGAATCTGGCTTCGACACTTTTCATCTTCTCCCTGAAGTTCTTTCGGGTGCTGCGGCTGGGTTTAACTGATGAGACGGGCGCTGAAGACTCTAGCTGTTGTGTCGCTTGCTGCTGCGGCGCCGATTGCGGGGGTCCAGATTGCTGCTGCGCCGATGGCTGTATACCGGCTGCAGCGGCTCTCGCTGCAAATGTGCTTGCCGTAGCGGGGGTTGACGGATCTGTAGTGGAGGATTTCGACGAAACGGAACTATTGTTACCTTTGGACTGACGGAACTCTTTGTATTCCTGAGCATATGTCTTATGCTGCATCTTTTCAGCGCTCGGTGGACGTGGGCTCGAAAAGCTACCTCTCCTCCGATAGATCCAACCCCCACCCGAGCCAACCCCAACTGGCGGATCGTTTATCGGAGTATCTCTCCCAGTTTCTGTCCCGGATGCTTTTTTCATGGCCAATTTCCACCCGCCCAGAAAAGACCCCCTTCTTTCCTTTTTCTTTGCCTCTGGCTGGACGGGAAGCGGCGATCCAGATGGCGATGTAGTGGATGACTGGGTTGGTGTGCTCGGGAGAACAATTGGCTCTTCAGCAGTAACCGCGTGAAATATAAAGTCAGGATCTAAGGCGGGGTGGATGGAATCTGGAGGCGTATACGGGCGGAGTGGGGACAGGGGTGTGTGTTTCGGGGCTGGCTGCGTTGTCTCTGACCGTTGTGGCGACCGGGAAGCCGAACGGGAGTGAGCTTTTCGACCAGGGTGCTTCGGAGAAAGTGGTGGCTTTTCTTCCTCCTGCCGCAACGAATCCCGACTCGAAATAGAAGATGGGGCAGTAACAAATCCCAAATCGCCGCTTCGAAATGACGGTAACGGGGGAAGGATTGGTGAGCCATTGGAAGGTCTGGGAGATTGCTCTGATGGCGAGGATCCAGCGAACGGCGCAGTGGGAGGGAGCAGAAACTCATTATCGATAGGGACCGACTTTGCTTTGGGTCTTATTTCCGATAGCTTCTTAATACCACTTTGCTCATTCGAGCTCTTGAAAACTAGACTTTCCGGTCTTGGGGGTATAGGCGGAGGTGGCAGCGACGAGAATCCGTTTGGTGATCCTCCGCCGGAGGAGCTGGGACGACGGGTCATTATTTTCCCTGAAGCTCCATCGAAATGCCCCGCAGTAGGTTGGCTGGGTGAACCTGGATCCATCCCTATATACTGCTGCAGCGACCCTTGGTTCGTTGTGGGACTCCCCGGCGGGGTAAGAACACCCCCATGACCCACATTCGATCCTAGTCCTATGTCGTAAGGTATGGAAGGCACATCCCGGAACTCGTCAGCTTGCCATTCATTTCTTGAACCAGTATCCATGCTCTTCCTTCCGCCTGTAATCGATGCCCTCGAAAACCATCCTCCCCCAGATGGAGCTTTTGTTGATCGGCTCGAGCTCGGCCGCGACTTCGGGAGCGATACAGTCGACGAAGTTGCAGATGGGAGTTTCTGGTGGTTCGTGGACAGTGAAGGTGGGGGATTCTTTCGACGGAGCTTCCGAGGAATCTTCTTGGAGACTTCACCAGCTGGAGAGCCAGGAATCTCAGTCTCGGAAGCGAGAAGTGGCGCTAGTGCAGGCATGATGAAGCGATCGATAGATAAAGTGTTACTTGTGTAAGACGCACCTCCGAGTGCAGTCAGCGTCCGGAAGTCGGGTTGGGTAAGACGAGGGGTCCAGCTGAGGTATTAGAATTAATCGTCGGAACGAAACCGGCGGGATAATAGAATAAAAAGTGAGAGTGACCGCCTTTGGAGGAGGTTGGAAACTTGGAGGTGGTGGTGTTGTGGCTCAGAAATTGACAACGAATGAGGAACGCTGAAGTTGGGTTGAACCAACGAAGCTCGCCAACGAACAGACTGGCAGAGATTACTGAAACGAACGACAAACGAGGGCAAAGGGATACATAGAAGAAGCGCGCACAGGGGAAGCTTAGAAGTCGATCAGCCTGAAGGGACAACTGAGCGTTCAATAAAAAGTGAGGGGAGTAAGTAGCGAGAAAGAGAGGGAGGATGCCAGCGATGCCGGCAGCAAGCAGCCATGCCGCCAATGCTCTCTCGTCCGCCTTTCATTCGAACCGAGATCGCGGTAACACAGGCATTACGCGCTACATGCAGATGTGTATGGCCGATGAACCGTCCGATTCCGTCCTGCAGACGACACGTCGATACCAGTTGCATTCATCCGGCGGTAACCCATCCAGCTCGCACAATCATCCACAAAACAAGGAACCGAAGTACAAGCTACTTTCACATGCTGAGTAGCAAAACCGGTGGTACCGACGCCTTCGGGGTACTTGGTACTTGTATATAAAGCGTCGCGGCCATGTTCTTCAAGTACCAGCGGAAGTGAGATCATCGGAGCGGGGCTGATGGATATGCACTCATTTCGACACCCCTGCGCTCATCATTGTACGCCAAACCTCTTTCATTCCTGTTGGGCATCTCCCCGAAGAAAGAAAGTCCATCACCTGCGGCCCGTAAATCCTCTCCAACGACATACGCGTGTGTACCAATGTGCATTGTTGGCTCGCCAATGCCAAGGTCGATTGTACAAATCATCACCATGTTCTCAGCTTGGAGAAATTGATTGGACTGATTGGAAATTAAAGATCTATACTATGGCGGACCCCACTAGGAACGCCCAAGCATGATGCGATATGCACTATTTATAACTAATCGGACACCACTGCCATCCCACGCCAAACAAATGACCGCGGATGCGGGCACTGAAGGCAATATATCATCGACATACTGTAAAATCTGGGTGTATCCGGATTCTTGTAGCGTCGCAGGACACCTTCTACTCTATTTGTCCACTCAACTGGCTTACTCAATATACAACTCTATAGCTCCTGGGCAAATAAAGACCACTATCGGGTTGTCAGCTCTACAGATAATCCGAGGCGGCCATATTATACGGGTATTTCCGAACTGGAATCGCCGCAGCCCTACCGTACCACCTCCACAGAAGGTCGCAACACCGTCTCCAGCATCTACAAACCCCAAACCGGAAACATCTATGGACTTAGGTCTCGGAAGTGCCGGCGCAGGCACTATTAGCGGAGTGCAGAAGCCACATGCACGGACCAAAATCTCACGAGCATGAGAGCTCAACATTCAATATTACGCCCTCCGGTTCCGCCGGGAATTTGTTGTCACTATAGGCCCACACATTGCCCACATTAGCGCTGCGATGTCTCTATTCGGAAATTGCTTAGTGGATCTAAGAGAAGTCATGGCCGGAAGACTCTTTAGTTTCGGCCCTCGAACCTAAAATCAACTACAACTGTCATCTTAAAGTTGATCAGTCTCTCAGCAGTGATCTCGTGGCCAGACTTTGATACTGGAGAAGGGCTGGTATACGAGATCATCTCAGCGGAATATATTGCAGCTCACACCACTCAAAAGTAATATTCTGACGGCACGCAAACACCCAGATATACCACACTGGTAACCTCCGTATGACTGCTCCATACAGCTTATGGTATCACGAAAGAAACTTCACAATACGAAAGAAACTCACATCACCCCAGAGTCATCTACCGTACGACATAGTCAAGATTTACGAACTACGCCTGCCGTGAGACCCAGAGATGGTAGTGAGGTCGCACGTCTGCTTCAGCCCAACGACCAGATTCTTCGGGAGTGCATGTACAGACACTCGGGAGAAGGGAATCTAATTTCAACATTTGATCCTGTCCGCAGCTGGATCCTCGGAGTACAAACAGAGCAACACTGGAATCATCATCGCAAAGATTTCCAGTTAAACATTTCGCATAACCATAACAAAAAAAACACACCACGTGCATGCACCCTACCGCTCCTTCTGCTTTTCCGCCTCGCTCACAAGCCCGCTCGCCGCCGAATGAAACTTGCGAGCGAGGCGAAAAAGTCAGTGAAGCGATAACTTGCCGCACTCTTTACAGCACCAACTCCCCCACGCTCTCTGACCGCGTGCTTCCCTCGGCGTCTCTTCGTTTCGTGCACAGCCATGTACTCACGTACATATTCACACTACATCTGTTAGCCAACCTGGGAGGAAGTAGAGGGGAAATGTGATACCGGTCAATGCAATTCCCCGGATTTCTGGTCCCGACTCGTTTGATCCCATACCCCTCCTCTTCAAAGACTTTTAGGTACCATGGTGATAGTCCTGCACTCCGTAGCAGCACACGCCCACCTACTTTCATCGATGCGTTGAGTCGCCGGATCTGTGAGCGTGCTTCGGAGCTTGAGGGGTCAAACCAATCCATGCTATCCATGACCACCTACCCGAGCATCAGTACTCGTCGGAGAGAAATGTGGTGTTACAAACCGCAACTGTTAGTGTACTAGGCTCAAGGCGCGCTAGGACTTCATTGATCTCATCAGTGTGGATACGGACGCCCGAAAACACTCCGGGGGTGGTGAGTTTTTTGTAGTTATCTGGGGAGAGGTACGAGGGATGCGACTGCTTCGTGTAATGGCGGAGTAGGCATAGGAGGTAGAAGTAGTTATCACTTCCAAGGAGCGAGGTCTCAACGACTGGGTCCAGGGTGTTGACGACATAATCCCACATTGCATTTCCGCTGCTGCCATCCCGCTCCCGTTCATAGTAATCCGCCAGTATCAGGTTACGTTGGTTCGCGGGTACACCAAGCGCTTTCCACAGGAACCTTTCGTTGCCGATGATGGCCGCCGAGACCCACCAGCTGAGCATAACAGGCCGTACTTTCTCCCGCCAGATTTCTTTCTGTTGGTTTAGTGTTGTTGCGGCACACATGCGCTTGACGTGTGATGAGACGCCGAAGATACGGAATAGCCATTTTGTTGCTCTGAGTGCAATTCCGGACTGTCCAGTCTCATATAGCCCTCCTCCACGTTTAAAGACATCGGTATGTACAACCCAGAATTGGAACGCCCGAGAGGACAGGTGCGGGGATAATTTTGTGATCAGAAGCTCGCGGAACTGCGGGTGTCGCCCCTCGCCAAAGAGTTGCCAGATGTCGTCGTAAGAAAGTGGTGCGGAGAAGCAAGCCAGCTTGAGCTCTAGTAAGTGGTTTTGCGCTGGGTTCATGTCCACAGTGTGGACACGCTTCGGGGAGGCATCGATGATATACGAGAGAAGGTTGTCACCGCCAGAGGTGATGGTGAGCACCACGTCTTCGGAGGTAAGCTTGAGTAGACGCTGGTCAACCCGTGCGTCTTCCCAAGTGAAGGCGTAAATGTATGAGTTGTTGAACTGGGTGTGCTTCCGAAGCAACTCGTCGTAATAGATGCGGTAGGGGCTGTTCTGGTAGAAGAATGAAGGGAGTGGGAGGTTGGCGGAAAGGTTCATTATCGCTGCTTCGAAGCCCTTGGAGCGGAGTTGCCGTGATGTAGTGTCGTTTATGCTGGCCACGGCTTGCTGGCGAGCCTCTTCATGGCGCACTGGCGAGAGGTATGGGGAGTTCGTGACATCGGCGTCAAGTTTTGCTAGGGAATTAGTGAAGTGGAGTGCGGTTTTCGGACACCCAATCCACACGTAGTAAGGAATGCCGCCTAGAAGAACGTTTCTATGGTAGGGTATTAACTCATGTAGCCCGTGTTGACCATGGGGTTGTACCTCTCGTTGATAGTCAACACGGTTCCGAAGGAGTATTCCAAGTAATCACGCCGTCCCTCGTCAAGGTTGACCCGGTCAAACTCGAACCATATCCTCCAGAACTGCCTCGAGAACCAGTTGACGTGCCGCCCAAGAATACCACCGGTGTAATTTTTCGAAGAGAGGTAGGTGGAGGATTGTACGTAGAAATCGGCGACACTTATAATTCCTGTGGGAGATAGTAGGTTTGACAGAGAGTCTATGACTGAGTAATAACTATGAGAGGGGTAGTTTGGTCAGCGGTAGTTGTTTGAGGTCCTTAGGAACGAAAGCACACACTCTGGGATCATCGACAGAGAATAACTCATAGAAATCCAATCCACCTTGATCTCATCCTCCCCAGAATTTTTCAACCGGAAAGCTTTGGCGTCCGTGCAGATCACCTTAACATTCTCCCACCCCAACTTTTCGAAACGTTCCCGCGCAACTTCGCAGAGACTGGGTGATAGATCGACGAGGTAAACTGCCGAAAACGTATCCGGTACAGACATATGCCTGTTCAGCTGCTCAATGTTCCACCCTGTGCCTCCGCCAATCTGTGTGAAAATCCTGATCAGAGGCAGCAATTGGAGAGGAAGCTCGAAAAAAAACCAACATCAACCCAAACCCGCTTCCTAAACCCCTCTCGCTCATTCTTTAACCTCAGCTGCGCCGCAGCGAGTGCCAACATCTCCTCCCGCCCCCGCAGCAGCCATGCCCGTGTCGAGTCGTATATTGCCGCCTGCCCTTTGTAGAAACTCTCAAGAGCGTCTTGTTGTCCGCCGGCAGAGCCCTTTTCGGAGGGGGTTGTGAAGGGCTTCAGGAAACAGTTGTATGCAAAGATGACGTATGGTCGGCCGTAGCAAGCGATCGCCAGGGAGATAGACAAGAATAAGCCTCCAAAAAAGCAGGCCCGGAAGTCAAAGGCAGTAAAGATTTGAGTTGACATGTTTGTTGATGGTGGTCTGTATAGACCTCGAGCTCTCAGCTGCTTCACAGCCTGCCGAGTATTTTTCGGTGGTAGGAAGCTCGAGCTTTATTAGGCCACACTTTCTGCCTACCCCTCCACATGGGCACCACACAAGCGATCTCTCGGTGCAACAGCCATGTCAATCAGCCATAGCGTTATCAACAGCCAACAATCCAGTCAGAGGCTTTTCTGTGTTCACATTCGCATCCACTCAGTATAGCCTATGGGACGATCCTCATCGGAAGCTTGACGTGTAGGAATATACAGTGTTTGGTGCACTATGATAGATAAGGGTCTATAGAAATCTGTTCCTTAGGACAGAAGGCCGTTTGACGTCCTCGCCAGCCAATCACAGGCTAGCTTTCCGCCATGCTTACCGGGGACTCCCTTTTGTCAGCGTCAGGCGGGCCAATGGAAACTTGGCTCTGGGGAATGTGCGCATTCCGCAGGTACCTGTCTGTGCTGACCCCGTGAGCTGTCGATTGGTACAGACGCAGACATGCAATGCAAGATATGGGTCTTGGGCAGGTGCCAATCAAGGAACAGGTCGTCACCAGGACCAGAGACACTTCAGAGGAGAATCGAGATGTAGGCCAGGCACGGTGGGGGCAAACACGAGTCTATTCGAGTAGATATTCGGTGCTGCGGAAGGTCAAGGTGGGAGATACCTAACCCAGTGCTGAACAGAGCAGGTCCACCAAAGGCCCGTGTTTTCTATATTGAGGCCTCACGAAATTCTGTTGTCCATGACGTAGTAATCTAGAGTGCATACTACGCGTACAATCTGGCCCAGCTCGTTGCTGTTGTACAGTAGAACGTGCAGACTGAATACATGCCAATGCACTGGCTTCAAAGCGTCAACGTTGTGGGCTGATGCCGGGATGCAAGCTGCGCTGCACATACCGAGTCAGACCAGATTATACAGACGTGGGAGAGCCATGCCCACTTAATGCTCATACGGCACCGCCGCTCCTACAACGTCACTGCCATTGTTCCACTCCCCTCAATCCTCCTGTAACCTCGCCAGATCTCGGCCGTTTCTGGGTCGTCGTCCGCGAGCTCACGGATACTGGCAATTCCGTCTACACCAACTCCGAACTCTTCCGCGTGGGGGGTCATCCCGGCGGGGAGGACGGCGGCGCCTTGCATATGCAGCGGGAACGCAGAATATCCTCAACCCAACGTAGAAACTCAGCAAATCTGAAGATATGTTGGACGAACAAGTCAGCAAAGAAAGCTTGTGGTCTGTGCCAGTCCACCCCTCAATTGGTTGCTGACATGGAAGTAGCCTACAGTGCGTCCCCAAGCCGGCATGCACGAACTCAGGTACCGTATGATCTGGTCCAACAACGCTACTTTCGTGCAGCTTGCATATCCGATGTCAGTAAGAACTTCTACCAGTATTCGTCTTGACGCTTCGAAGGCAGAGGCAATCTAGCAGAGCTAGAAACTCGGCAAATAAAGCAACGTACCTATGCAGCCTGCACGTACTAAAGTGCAGACGAACGAGTTTGGACCAGGTTGTACGGTACTACCCGCCGCTCTCGGCCGGGAATGAGCATAATACAACATTCAGGGTCTCGAGACATCTCGCGTGGAACCCTCAGATCTCGTGTGCAACACTATCCCCGAGTGACGTGAAGCGAAACCTTATTTGAGTCCGGATCTGTTTTCCACAAAGGCGTTCAGAAGGGTGTCAGAATTCGGACATGGTTACATACAGCTCAATAAATCGGCCTTGGGTCCGTTGCCCACCCTCGCCTAGGCATTGAGGCGTCTGGCACCGCTCTGGAGTTTGAACCCGAGGAACTGGTTTAGCAAGCTGCCCCTCTGAATGTTCGGAGACGATGGTATCCGGCTACATAAACTATATCGGCACGCTGCAAGGTCAACTTCGATGCTCAAGTTATGAGTTCTCCACTACAACGCCAATCATCGCTGCATTATCACTTTCTCTACCGCGATTCTATGCTCATCGTGCTACTTCGCCTCCAAGGATCGGGTACGCACGTTGTCACTTCATTTTGCTCCTTGTCAACAGAGCGGCCCGCAAAAACGCGACGAAAAAACGCGACGAAATAAATTACCTAGCACCTAGTGTGGTCGTTTAGAATTGAAAATAGCTTTGCAAAGACTTTATACAAAATGGTGCGCTAAATACATATATTTCCTCTATATCTCCATATTTTTTTCTCCACCTTACGATGGTTGTAAGGTACTGAGTTTCACATTAAGTGGACTGTTAACTCTCTCAAACTTTCACAGGGAAGAGTGGTCTGCCAGACTAAGGGGAGATCTGGAGAAGGCCCCGATGAAATAGGTAGGCTTCCTTAGAATATCTCGGAGTCTTCATGGGGTTGAGGAGAAACTTGTGCTTTAAAACGGTTAAACGGTTAGAATGGATGCTGAAGTAGGTTTAGGTTTCTACAGGAGGTCCTCCAATATCGGCGATAAACTCAATCCCGCGTTACAAGTATATCGATCCCGACAAGCGTGACCAACGGCTGTTGCTATCGGCTCTTACGTTCTACAACTTTGTTGAGACCTATGACAAGACCGTCTTTGTAAAGAAGTGTTTCGGTATGCGAGAACTGTCCCAGTACTGGTATATATACTACCGTTACATACGTCGTCACCGTAAGTTGACGATGATCTAGGTACCAGCACCAAGGTTTGCGCAATTCCAATACTGCAGTTTGCAATCTGTTATGCATGTCCTCTAATTTGGCTCGAGGTGCAGAAACACCCTCTCTCTTTCTACCAAAACGGGCTCGTATTCGGGGCTTACGCCGATAAAGACGGCTACTAACATAATGCCAATGATCTAGAATACATATCTATTTTACGTCGATGTTAGCAATTCTCAAAGAAGATGCAGAGTAACTCGGGTATTTCTGCGGGGACGAATTAGGAGAAAGCTACTGCGGGTTGAATTGCAGAGCTGTTGCCTCGCAATTGCGACTACTGACAGGATAGGTATAACAGCTCAGCCTTTTACAAACCGGTGGATTGGCCCGTACGGTAGCGGGTGGCTATTGGGAAGGTTTGTATTTTCGACCTTGAGATATTTTTACCCATGCTGACTTTTCGCCCTTAGTGTTTGAGGTTTCGATTTATCTCCATCAGAAGCTATCTCCGAATGCTCATTGGTGGCCTTCATCTTTCTTTACCTTCGTTTACTGGCTTCAATGTTCTTTCAACATACGGAGCATAATGATGTTTGCTCCTCAAATTATAGCTCCGGTAGCTCAAAAACGGTCCTTCATTTCTGTTCCGAGCGAATCTTTCTATTCTGCAGTTTCTCTCTGCTTAATTCTTTCTCTTTTACTCATTGTAATTACTACATGTTTCGTTTTACAGTACCGACGGCGTCTACTACGGAAGCAACCTACCTATCACCACTACCCACCATCCTATGAAAACCAAATTGAACGGGGCGAGGGAGTTAATCAATCACTTAGCCTTTCACCAACCCCAGAACATCTTTTAGAGATATACACGGATACACCAAGACCTGACTCCACAACACTTCCAATCCAGCATCCATCGCGAAGTCCCGTCACCAACCTTACAAATACAGCTCAAGCAACTACAACCCGCCCTCACACACAGCCCCATTCTCTGGCAGCCCCACCATTCCCCAGAGCCGATCAATGCCTCTCCGTTATCACACCGCCTTCAAACCGTGGTACCATCGATGACGACAATGCCTGGATGTGGAGTCTCAGTTGGCGTGGCCAAGTGCAGTCTTACCTTGTCTCCCCAAGTGTATCAGAAATCGGTTCGCCAGTCTCACCGACGATGCGGAATTCGTTTTTTAAACCACGAAATTCCCAACCCGGGAGCGCGTTGCGGGGGTTTCTAGTTCCCTATGAAGCAGCAGAGTCAGTTCGGTCCCCCAGCAAAACTTCGATGACTGCAGGTCATGATCATGCTCTCCTGAACCCTCCAGCTCTAGCATTTCACCAAACTTCAGGTCGACCGCTAGCTAGGGCGCGGTCTGATTCTACTCTCCGAAGGCTGGAGAGTGGGAGAGATCCAGGTGAGGGCAAGCGTAAAGTTCGGACAATGGAGGACGCGAACTTGTGGCCCGAGCCCGAAGTAGGCGCCAGTATCAAGGGTGGAATTGCAAGGCAGGTTAGCATCAAAAAAGGCGAAAAGCCCAGCCTTGTTAGTCGGAAAGCTGGGAAGGATCTGCAAACACCAGGGCTGGCATCCACGGTTCCGGACCCGAGCAACGAGCAGGTCATCTCCGTTCCCACAGCAGCGGCAAGGGAGACGGATGTTGCTGACACGGTGGCACCTCTCACAACCCCACCAAGATCAACATTTGCTTGGGCTCATGGAAGTGGATTTCGGGATGACAGTAGTGTTGACGAGGACTACCGTTGAGCCGCGAGAGGCGGGAGCAAGGGTTGGGCATATTTGACTCTTGTAGAGTACTGGTATATACAATGAGGGGGCCATTCACTTGGTTGAGAGGCAAGGAACTTTGTACATATATCCAATTCACCAGTATCTAGTTGACAACTTTGTAGTACTACATGTAACAATAGGTGGTATTCTGTAATTTCTATAGAAGAAGTATTTCTTTTGTGAATCAAGCTGGAGCTGTCCAGGACGGGCGATGTTAAGTGATATTTAACGCTAACCCGTTACCTATCCATAAGCACTTAAACGGATCCGGCGCCATGAAACCTCGATATTGGGAAAGATGAGGCTGCCATCCAATTACTCATGTATTCGAAGCCCTTTTAGATGACCAGCAGCTTTCTTTCGGGTTTGGTTTATAGTTTCATGATCCTAGGCAAATCTAAGTGAGAAATCCTTCCTCTCTACACCAGTAGATCTACAGTCGATCACGCTAAATCGGCGAGAGTATTTCTGGAATGTGAATCTGGAGGACTCCTATTAAGGATTACCGCATTGAGGAATTAACCAGGCCGAAGAAAATGGCTCCGTCATATGGTAATGCGTTGGTACTCCGGTAAATGGCCCTTCCGGTGCGGAACCCGCGAGGAGCATCTGAAATAACGCACTTTGGGGAGAAGTATCAAGCCCTGCGCTAGCTATACGACGGATCGGATACATAAGGACTTAACGCAGCTCGACATAGCTGCCGGTACTGTAGCGCCTAGGACTGATGCTGATGAGTGTCGCCAGGCTCTATTTATTATGGGTACGGCCCTGTATGATACTGCAAGAGATCAAACATGAAGGGTCGCCAGTAGACATTCAGTTTCTTGAGGATGCGGCGTGAAAGCACCTATAACGGGCCAGATTTCCAAAGCTGCAGAAGCTTTGGAGAAGGTTGCTCCCGCATTTCAGAATCCATATGTCTGGGTCGAGAGCGAAATGGGTAACATTTCTTTCTGTTATATTCACTATATCGCACTCGATCACGTGAGTATTTGGGTGTTTTCTTCCTTTTTTCCCCTTCGGGTTTATGAAATGGTATGGCTACGGCTTTTGCTGGTTGCAAATATGCACAGGCTTTAGCGAGTTTTTAGGTATGTATAGATATGGGGAGGAAAATGGAGACGAAGACCAAGAGACCAAGAGGATGAAGGGGTTGCGGTGATCAAGTCGAACCTTTTAACGGTCCGAAAGAATGCCACATCCTTATCCCGTGCGTTGCAAGATCACTTAACACAGCAGATGAGCGGAAGCCTTCGGAACCTCTGGCACTGGCAAGGACATACCTCCACTCCTCCGTTGGGTCTAACATGTACCAGGTGGTTGTAGATGTCCGTCTTCTTCCAGCTGCTTATCACTACAAGGCACAGGGGAGATCCAAGGACTTGCGGCACCACGTCTCTAAGCCAATGCTTGTGGTATTTTCGAGCAATGTCTTTTTCCACAGCTGTACGCAACAGAAGCTTCCGTGCAGCATATCATAGGACATATGTAGAACTGGTCATCCAGTACGCTGCTCCCGTAGTCGAATAATATCCGACGTTGTTGGATTTGTTTACGCCTTCTGTCAGAAACCTCGCTATCTTGTGCGTTCTACTATATGAAAAAATGGGGTATTTTATAAAGCGGATTGCAGAAGTTTGAAGTTATTAACCATCAGGAAACCGTACTCACAGTCAAAAAACACCCCACATTTTCAGGTAGTAGGCTCCAATGAAATAGTAGTACAGTTTCCGGAGCCTGAAGCCGAGTTTTCTGCGGTTATGTCGGGGGGTTTGAGGGAGATGACTGCTCCCAGAGTCTGAAACCGGGATTTTTATAGTCGTTAGTAGAGTTCAAGTGTATAGAGCACGCGGTTTTGGACCGACAAGTTGGAGGCTACCGTCCCACCAAAAATAGACTTTGCGTGGTTCTAAGTTTTCAAGTTCTTGAAACTTTTGTTCTTACAGTGCTGCTGTAATAATACAGAGCAAGGTGAGCATTATAAAATTACAGAGTGGTACTATCTGCAAAGCGGTGTCGAATTCTGTGATTCCAATTGTGCATTTGGAACGGAGTTTGAAATGGGGTTTAAGTGTAAGCTTAAACCACTCAAGTTACCATATAAGTTTTAACTAAAGCTATCCCTTCTCATAATATGCTAACCATATACAAAGCTACTCAAGATTATAAATAAGGCCCTAAAGTCAGTTAAACCCTCGCTTATCCATAAGTACTGGTTTGTTTGTTTGAATCATATTGTATTCGGCCATTACTGATCATGACATGTGTTTCTTCCACTGCCCCAACC